>Ga0307421_1001006_pt1 | contig 17740 bp, 12 predicted proteins | sample SalMarWE160270MG_FD_202163 | JGI IMG/M metagenome (GOLD analysis project Ga0307421, IMG submission 202163) | Salt marsh sediment microbial communities from the Plum Island Ecosystem LTER, Massachusetts, United States - WE1602-70 | ecosystem: Environmental > Aquatic > Marine > Intertidal zone >...
GGATGGGATTATGTTTGGCTCGATGCATGGGCCGGAGGCGACGGCTGTTACACTGTTCCTGATCCCGAGTGCCCGGATACCGTCTACTTCTCCAGTCAAAACGGAGCCATCCGACGCAAAAACATGGCCACAGGGCGTTCCATCTCTATAAGACCTAAACTCCCGAAAGGACATGAAGGCAGCCTTTCCTACAATTTTGTAGCTCCCTATATCATCTCTCCGCACAATCATCAAACAATCTATCATGCAGGAAATTATATCTTTAAAAGTATGGACAGGGGCCGTTCCTGGGAATTGATCAGTCCTGATTTATCGCTGTCCTCTCAGAAAGGAAAGAAATCCACAGCAGCAGGCGCTATCGCGGAGTCTCCTTTGGAACCGGGTCTTTTGTATGCCGGAACAGACTTCGGTGCTTTTTGGGTCTCTTATGATGACGGAAAAAGTTGGGAAGAGCATTCCCAGGGCCTTCCGAACACATATATCAGAAGCATCTGCCCCTCACGTTTCAATAAATCCAGAGTCTATGTGGCCTTAACAGGAATCAATCTGGATGACTTTAACAATTATATTTTCGTTTCTGACGATCATGGTCGAAACTGGAAATCATTGTCCTCAAGTCTCCCCAATGAGGTGGCCAATTCCATTCTGGAAGACCCTGTTAACGAAAACATCCTCTATGCGGGTTTATACAGAGGCGTTTATCTGTCAGAAGATAGGGGTCAAACCTGGTCCCTTCTGGGGCCGGAAATGGCGGCAACATGCATATCTGACCTGGTCATACAGGAAAAAGAGATGGACCTGGTAGCCGGAACCCACGGCAGAGGAATTTATAAAATGAACGTCACTCCCATACAAGCTGCTTTTCAACAAGGGAGTCCTCAAGAAAATATTCTCTTCAAAACACCTGTGGCGACACTTCCTTGGTTTAATGACACCCATAACTATCCCAGCCAAAAAACCATGGAAAAGATCACCCTAACTTTCTATCTTATAAAGGAAGAGAAGGTCTCTATCGAACTAAAGAATAAAAAAGGAGACGTCATCTGGTCCAGAACACTGGAAGGGAAAAAAGGCTTCAATCAAATAAGATGGAATCTCGTCACAGAAACCGTGGACAGCCCCTACCCTTACTTTATTCACTATCTGAAATTTCCCAAACCAGGGACCTATGACCTCTTTGTGACCGGAAAGGATGTGGCTCTCAAAGGAGAGCTCACCATTGTGGTGCACTCCTCTTTTAGAAAACATTGAGAGCGGCAAAGGAGAAGTTGAGTATGGCCGCAAAGCTCACCCATAGAATATACGGGATCTGTATGAGGGAAGCTGTTCTGGAGATGGGATAAAATTTAATGATCATGAATAAAATCGCAAACCAGAGAAGGACGATCTCTATAAAAGCTATCAAAGTCAGATGAAGGCCGAAGAAAATTACGGACCAGAGGGAATTCAATATCAATTGAATGAAAAATAGGATCAAAGCGGTTCTGACTTCTTTTTTATGGGCTCCTTTTTTCCATATCAGGTAGGCAGATATCCCCATCAGCAAATACAAAATGATCCAAACAGGAGCAAAAAGCCAATCTGGCGGTGTGAATGAAGGTCTTGAAATTTCCTTATACCACGTATTGACGGAGTTTGTTGTAAAGAGGGAGCCCACAATTCCTGCTATCTGTGCGATGATGATGAATGACACCAAGAAAAAGGCGTTTCTTAAAAAACCTTTTTTCTCTCTCTCAGGGCTTTTTTGATGGGTGCTCATTTTTAATCCTCCCTTTTTTTGATTCTCACCGGATCGTGACCTGACTGGTGTTTGTTTTAAATTCCAGACTCTCACCAGCCGGACTGTAGCCCGAGAATCCTGATATGGATATCGAACAATCACCTGCAGATACAGGTCTGAAAATAAGCTTTGCCAGAATTCCCGATCCTTTGAATCCGAAAGCCATATCAGGGCTTGAGAATCCGATCGTACAGAGGCCCGAAGCATTGTCCGTACTTTCCAAAAACGAGGGGTTTTCTCCCATGCTTTGTATGAGATCCCCTTTTCTGACCTCTGTTAATTCCAGGATCTGAGAGTCGAACGAAAGATTCAAAGACATGTTCTGGACCTCTTTTTCCGAAGACAAATGAACCACTACCTGAAAAGTCTCTTCCTGAGTCCCCCTGTACTCAGCAGGCGAAAGAGTGATCCTGTTGGCATCGGTACTCTGACCTTTTTGTTGAGAGGCATCTGGCCTTCCTGCGGCCGCCTCTCGCTGCTGCAGCATCACTTCCCTGGTTGCCTCATGAGACAAACTCGAGGATAAGCCCTTCTCAAGATTCATCCATATAGGCTTGTAATCTTCGTCTCTCAAGGGAATGGAACGAATGATATAAGGCGTAATGGTCAACACCACATCCGTTTGCTGGATTTCCTGGTCCGTATTCGAAAACAGACTCCCTATTAAAGGAATGCTCTTTAATCCGGCGATTCCCTTCAAGGTCTTGCGTTCTTCATCCTTAAGAAGTCCGGCCAGCAGGTTTGTCTCCCCTTCTTTAAGCCTAATCGTGTTCCTCACTTCCCGGGTTGAAATAATGGGGAGGTCTCCGTATCCGGTCCCACCCAAGCCCTTGATCTTTACTTCCATTTCAAGGGTGATTTCCTGTTCAAAATGGATCTCGGGCGTTATATTGATCTCTATTCCTACTTTCTCATATTTGTATGAAGTCGTGGGTTGTTGGCTGACTCCTCCCGCAGCAATGGGATAAAAAACGGTCTGAGGGATGGGCACCTCATCACCGACGACATACTCTATTTTCTCTCCTTCCACTCCGCGGAGCCTGGGCTGAGCTATGATCTTGGTATCTGCATCAGATTCCAAAAAATGGAGCATCCCAACGGGAAGGCTGACTTGAAAATTTTCAGCTTTCGAAAAATCAATCTCATCCGCACCGATCCAACCCGTGCTTTCATCTCCTCCGGATGTGATGACTTTTCCACCCACAGCATAGGAATCAAGACTGATCCCGAGATTCCTTGTTATTTTCCGTGAGACTTCCATGATTTCCAGGTCAATCATGACCTCGCCTTTGGGTTTATCCCACAGTTTGATCAGCTTCTCTGCTGTATAAAGCACATCCGGCGTATCCTTTATTGTTATGGAATTCAAGGTCTCATCAATGGATATTTGCGGAATTTGGGACAATCCACGCAGCATTTGAAGCAGCGGACTCTGTATATTCGCCACTTCAACATTGGAAAGATAAAACGTCCTCACAGCCACAATATCATATTTGGCTCTGTTCTGAGGCGTATCCGTGACAACCAACACTGTTTTCTCACCAATGATCCTGAAAAAATTCTGAGACGTAAGACACAGCATATTCAAAGCCTCCAGAAAACTCATGTCTTCCAGATCAATGGATAAGAGCCTATCGTGAAACTGAGAATCGAACAAGATGTTTACATCCGCATGTTTTCCCAGTGCCATAAATATGGAGCGGAGATCTGTCTCCTCTATAAATTTCAGTACTATTTTTTCATCACTGACCTTGAGCTCCACTGGTGGTTTTATTTTTTCCTGCGGGATTTTCTCTTGAGGTATCTCTCCTTCGGTCAAAATCTTTGCCTCTTCCAATATCATCCGGTTTACCGGATCATAGGAGAGAGCCTGCCGGTACTCTTCATAGGCCTGGTCCTTTTGCCCCTGCGCAGCCAAATGCCTCGCCTTATACAGATGCTCATTCCTGGCCGCGGTTTTGGCCCGGAAAAGCGCCAGCCTGTAAACCGAATTTTGAGGATCCTCCAGCAGGGCCTGCTCATAAAACCGGATAGCTTCATCCCAGCTTTTTGCCATTTCCGCCTTGGTCCCCTCTTTGTAGTACCAGCTAAAGGTTGCGCAACCCCACAAAATTATGAGAGATAGAACGCATAATATATATTTTTTCATTTTTTCTCCCCCTCTAGTTTTAGGACTATTTTTTCCGACTCCAATCCTTTAACCGTTACTGTGCCTGATGTGATTTCAATGACCTCAATCCCTCCCGGGAGGACATATCCTTTTTCCACAGCTAAAAACTCTCCGTTATAGAGAATCAAAGCCACCTTTTTTTCCAGAGAAGCGACATATCCCAGATATTTCAGGTTAAAGCCCGGAGTCCCCGGATTCCTTCCCTCTCTCTCATCGATTTGTGCATCGGACTTTTGGCCCAAACCATTGGCTGGTCTATCTGTACCAGGGATTCCCCTGTTTCCGGAGACAAAAAGACTTTCCTCTCTTCTGCCTGTAAAAATATTTGTTGCAGGCAGCTTCATTTCTTTTGTTCTTTGTTTGAGCAAATCCATTCGAATGAGTCTCACTTGTTTGCTTTCATCCCTATTTTTTTCCTGAACTTCGAATGAAAATAAAGGCGCACAGAAAAAGAAAGCAACGAAAACAACAGATGTTGGTGCCCAAATTTTTTTACTTTGCATAATAAACCGATAAGGAAAGCCCCAGCCTGACTTTTCCATTTCCTCTCTCAATATCCTCAAAAATAATTTTTTCCACATAGAGGAATTTTTCTAAATTTTCTATTTCAAAGAGAAATTTTTTTATCATCAGATAGGAACCCGTGATGCTCAGAGATACGGATATTCTCTGTATGGCTTCCTCCGGATTCTCATGATACTCGTACTTGATATCAGAAGTCCGTACCCCTGTCTTTTTATATAGTTCATTTAAATCCGACCTGATTTTATGAATACTCCTCTCGCCTTGATAAAAATAAAGGTCATTTAAATATTTGATATCTTTCCCTGCTTGGATCCATCTCTCACACTCTTTCCTTATCTCTGCAACGGATTCAGTTAAATCGGTTAATTCGGCTTCTTTGGAAGAAAGAGCCTGTTGCAAGCGGGATCGGGTCTTTGTTTGGCCTCCGACGATAACAATATGAAACAAAACCACAAAAAACAAAAAAAGCCCCGTAAAGAAAAGCGTTCTTCGTTCCTTGAGATTTAAAAGGCTAATGAGTTTTGTCATAATCCAAAGATATTTCTGATATAAAAGAGCCTGTTTCGCCCTTTCTGTCCCTAATAAGCCTTACGCCGCTGAAATCCATGGCGTATAAATTGTCAATGAATTGAAACAGAGGATCCAATCCTGTTGAAGCAACTTCCAGTTTGACCTGTGCTTTGAAATCTCCCATCTCCACGGGAGATATGGAAGTAATATAACAGCCGTCAGGAAGAGAGTTTTCCAACGCCGTGAACATCTCTGTCCAGGAGAAAGCTTTTTGTGAAATAAGATGATTGATAAACTTGACTTTAGAAAGATTTTCCTGAGAAAGCTTATTAACTTGGGTGATATATCTTCTCTCCTCTCTCCTTATATTATTGATTTTATTCTCAATTCCGGCTAAAGCCGTCTCTATATCCCGGCTGTCATTCCTGCTTTTCCAAAAAACGGTCAGCCCTATGATAATCCATAAAACCGCCACACCTCCTATGAAAAAAAACATCGATCGAAACAACCTCTTGTTTCTCAATGGATTCCCGGCGAGATTCAGATTCAATCGTCTCTTTCTTTTCATAACAACACACCCAAAACAGGAGAAAGTCTGTCCGTCTCCTCCGGATTCAGACCAACATCTAAAGAGGAACCTATTTTATGAAACGAGCATTCAAACTTTTTTTCTGCTTTCTCTATAAACCTATCATGTCCTCCCATCCCGCTCCTTATCCAAAATTTCATTTCCCTGCGGTCCAGTCCTTCGGCGGAAAAATTCAGCGTCTTCTCAACTTCCTCAAAAACATCTTCCATTTTATCCTGAATGCTTCCGGTTCCCCCTGTTTCAAAATCAAACCTTTTCTGTCTGTAAAGAATGAATTCTGAGTCTTTATACAGAGATAAAGAAAACGATTCTTTTTCAATATTTAACAGAAAGCAATTTTTTTCAGATCCGGCATCCAGTAAATTGATCAACCCGACAGACGGGGGAACAGCTGTTCTTACATTGAAACCAAACCGCAGGAAGAACTCTTCATACTCTTTGATTATATTTGTCCTCGTTAGTATAACCACAGCTCTTAATCCTGAATCTTTTGGAAAAAGGTCATATGAAATCCGTGCGTCTTCAGGAAAAAAAGGCATTCTTTTTTTTATTCTGAAGCGGATGATCTGTTCTCTTTCCCTGGAGCCACCGGGAAGAGAATCAAAAGAAAAAGTAAATGTCTTTTGCGATAACTCCGGAAAAATCAAAGCGATATCCTTACCGTTCAAGCGCATCTTACGGGCTGCTTTTGAAAATTCTTCTTTTAAGACCTCTGGTTCAATAATATTTTTTTCAATAAAAGAGGGCTGAACAACACCTTCAGGGATATCACTCGCATAAAAATCAACAACGCTTTTTCCCTTTGCTGAAACACGGACTCCACATATACAATGGGAGGAAATAGAAAAACCGGAAAAAAGCTCCGGGGGAGCGGAAAAGAACTCGATAAATTTATTCCAAAACAGATTCATTTTCAATTCCATTTGCTCAAGAAAACAGATCTATAATAAATATAAAATTCACTCAACAAAGGTAACCTTATTCAGCTCTTTTAAGCTGGTTATCCCCTGAAGGACCTTGTCCATACCAACCTGCCTTAAGAATATCATTCCTTCCTGCTTTGCTCTTTTCTTGACCTCTGATAGGGGTTTTTTATCCAGAATCATTTCTCTTATCTCATCGGAAAGCTCAAGAAACTCTGCAATGGCTGTCCTTCCTTTGTAACCTGTTAAATGACACTCCTCACATCCCTTCGCCTCATAAAAAACATAATTTCCGTATTTATCCGGGTCTAATCCTGATTCAATAAGCTTCTCCCTGCTAAGCCTTTCTTTTTGCTTGCACTTTGGGCAGAGAACTCTCACGAGGCGTTGGGCAAGCACTCCGTTGATTGCGGAAATAAAGCTGTATGGATCCACTTTCATATGAAGAAAGCGCCCTATAACATCAAAGACATTGTTGGCATGGACTGTTGTGAAAACCAAATGTCCTGTCAGCGCGGACTGGATGGCTATCTGGGCTGTTTCAGGGTCTCTAATCTCTCCGACCATGATTTTATCCGGGTCATGCCTTAAAATGGAACGAAGCCCGCGGGCAAAAGTCAGCCCCTTTTTTTCATTGACCGGGATCTGTGTGATTCCATCTATCTGGTATTCAACGGGGTCTTCGATGGTCACAATCTTGTCCTCAGGGGATTTTATTTCCGTTAATGCCGCATAAAGAGTGGTGGTTTTCCCGCTTCCTGTCGGGCCTGTCACGAGCAGCATTCCGTAAGGTTTGACGATATATCGCTTTAATGTATGGAGGATTTCCTTTGAAAATCCCAACATTTCCAGCCTCAGTTCGGAAATGGCTTCGGTTATCATCTCTTTATCAAGTATTCGTATGACAGCGTCTTCTCCATAAATACTGGGCATGATGGATACTCTGAAATCAATCCCCTTATCCTTTACTTTAAGCCTGAACTTTCCGTCTTGAGGAACGCGCCGCTCTGCAATATCCAGATCTGACATGACCTTAATACGTGAAATGATAGGCGATTGAAATTTCTTGTCGATATGGTCTATGGCTTCGCTGAGAACACCGTCTATCCGGTACTTTATGATCAAGTCATCTTCTTTAGACTCGATATGAACATCGCTGGCTCTTCTTTGAACAGCAGTGAATATGATTGAATTGACCAATTTTATTATGGAGCCGTCCTGGTCCGCCAGTTTCTCAGCTGAGATGGCGTCTTCGTCTGTCTGTTCATCTTTGTCTATGATTTGCACCACATATCCTTCTGTGGCATCCTTTAGTACTTGTAATGCGGCTTCGCTTTTTCTCAGTGCTTCAAAAATCCCCCTTTCTGAAGAGGCAAATACTTTCACTTTTTTACCCAAAAAAGACTCAATGGAATCTATGACGGATATGTCCGAGGGGTCACTCACCGCGATTTTTACGCTGTTTCCATTTTCCTCAAAAGGAATAAACTTTGACCTGTACAGAAAATCAACGGGAAAAGACTGAACCAAGTCCCTGTTGATAGATACATCAGAAAGGTCTATATAAGAAATTTTATATTTCTCAGCCATTTTTTTTGCTTTGAGCTCCGCATCCTTAAATGACTTATCCTGCTTATCCTGTTCGTTGTTTTTCATTAACCCGTTACTCTTATGATATTAAAAATAGGCAAATACACAGACAAAAGCATGCCCGCAACCACCAAACCCATCAATACAATGATAATGGGTTCAACCAAAGAAACGAATCGGTCAACCTTGGCCTGAACCCTCTGGTCATAGACTTCAGCCGTATCAAACAGCATCCCTTCCAGATTAGCAGAAGTCTCCCCCACTTTTATCATATCCAAAGCAAGGGGCGAAAAGCATTCGGTTTTTTCAAGGGATTTTGAGATATTTTCCCCGTTTTTTATGTCATCCTGAATATTTCTCATCCTGTGAAGAATATAATGATTGGGAACTGACTGGCGGGCAATATCAATGGAAGATAATAAAGAAATCCCCCCGCTGAGAAGCAGCCCTAATGTGCGGCAAAAAAGGGAAATGGAGGATTCTCTCCATATGACTCCCCCGTAAGGCAGATGAAGCTTCAACTTATCCATCCATACAAGAACTCTCTCTCTCTTCTTTATCCGAAGAAAAACGACAGCCAGTAGTAAAAACAAAATCAATACAAGAGGAAAAATCCTCTGCATCGTCATGGAAAAAGACAGCAGAGCCCGGGTGATGACCGGAAGTTCAGCTCCAAATCCGGTATAAAAATCAGAAAATCTCGGTATGATAAAATTGACGAGCAGCAAAATCAGAGCGAAGGAAAAGATGACAAGTACAGTCGGGTACATCAGGGCTGTCTTTATCCTTTCCTTTGCCTGAGACAATACCTTTTTGTATTTGATATAACGTTTGATTGTCTCGGGCAAATTTCCTCCCCTTTCTCCTGCCATAATGGAGGCAATATAGACCGTGGGAAAATAACGGCTGTGCTGTGAAAAAGCTTCCGAAAGAGAGCTGCCGCTTTTAACCTTGTCCTCCACCATCATCAACACTTCTTTAAGCTTCATATCCCTTATGCGGCCGGTAATGATCTCAATACATCTCAGAACAGGATATCCTGATTTAAGAAGAGCCACAAGCTCTTGATTAAACATGATAAACTCGTTATCATTGATTCTTTTTTCATGAGGGAATACAGCGATCCTTATTTTTTTCCAATCGCGTTTAATTGAAAGAATACAGAAGCCTTTTTCCCTAAAATGCCTGCGGCAGGCCTCGGATGTCGGCGCCAGAAAACTTTTTGAAAAGACCTCTCCCGTCTCAGCTGCTACCCTGCAATTATAATAAGGCATATCAAACCATCAAACCTATCGGAAAGCATATCCATATTAATTAATCATCCTGTTTTTGTCAATTGAGGGGAGCCCATTGAAAAAATCATCATAACGGCTCAGAAAAGGATGACAACCCGGAGGAAAAGAGGGCCGTCGGTCCTTCTCGTCCTAACCGATGTGTATTGACAAACACCAAACAAACCCTTATTTTTAAAGTTATGAAGAAACATGTTTTGGTGGATATTATCCTGTTTTTTCTTTTATCTTCCTTTGTTTCTTTATATAAAGCTCCTTTTCAGCTCTCCTCATCTATAGGCCACAGGAACAGGGACGGGCTTTCTTTCCAGACAGTCCAGGAGAAGGAAAAAGAAACCGACTATATGACCACCCTGCTTGAAAGAAATCCCGAACCTTTGGGCCTCAAAGAAAATCCTGTTTTAAGAAGGTATCTTTCTCAACCACCTATAAGCTGGGCCATAAGAGCTGAAAAGGCTCATATACTGCACTGAATATGTTTTTGACAATAATGATTCACTTTTTTGGATTCCATGCCGCCCTTAGAAACGATCTGTGATTCAAGATGAAGAAAACAACCTATCTGAGTCTTATCCCTATCCTCATACTTCTGGTTTTGGGCTGCATCAATATCTATAAAAAAATAATATGGGAAGAGCCTACAGACGGAGTGACCTGGGAAAAAACGACCCAAGGACTTAAAGCGCTCAAAGTGGAAGAAGGCAGCCCCGCTTACCTGGTAGGGATTGATAAGGGGGACATACTCTATTCCATAAACGATATCCCTATAAGAAGCAGCATTGACCTTTCCAGGCAGCTCTGGAAAGCGGAAAACCTCAATCAAAAAGTAAGGTATGAAATCATTCATAAGGGAGACCAGATATTCCCTTCCTTATTCCTCACAACCCAAGGAACGGGTCTGATATATTTTTACCTTGCGCTGATCGGGCTTACCACTTTTGCCATAGGATTCATTATTCTTTTGAATGCCAGCGGAAGACTCACTCTTCCCTATATATTCTTTTTCCTCATTTCACTTGCCTTTTACTGCATCTATGTTTTTTCACCTACGGGACATCTCGATGCTCTGGATAATATATTCTACTGGATCGATAAAATCGCCTTTGTGATCTTTCCTCCTCTTCTTCTGCACTTCTTCCTTATCTTCCCTAAAAGAAAAAAATTTTCCAGAAAGATCGTTTCTTCCGGGGCCGTGCTCTATCTTCTGGGAGCTGTCCTTCTTCTATCCCGGGTTTTCATTCACCTTCCCAATTTTTTTAAATTTACAGAATCCTTTATAAGCCGTTATTATGAAACGTTAGAAAAGCTTGACCTTTTTCATTTCACTATTTTTACCCTTATAGCCTTTGTAGTTATCATACATGACTCATATAGGTTCACTGATTTCATTATAAAAAAACAGCTCAAATGGATCGCCTACGGCCTTGGTTTAGGCATCATTCCTTTTTCGACTTTATATTCCATCCCGTATATACTTGGAGCCGTCCCCTCAAAAACCGCAGAAATGACTGTCATACTGCAGGCCCTTATTCCTCTGACCTTCGCCTATTCTATCTCAAGATACAGGCTCATGGACATAGAAGTCATCCTAAAAAAAGCCATCACCCTGGTCTCTTCCTATGTAGTGATCGCCATCCTTTATTTTATAGTGAGCTCTCAGACAAAAATATTACCCGAGAACAGATTAAACGCTATTATTTTGGGTGTACTGGCCATCATTCTTGGCGCTACCTTATTCACGCCCCTGAAAAAATTGATCCAATCTCTTCTGGACAGGGTCTTTTACAAAAGAAGTTATAAAGATAGAAAAATCCTTCTTTCAATAAGTCAAGAATTAAGCCGGGAGAAAGACCTTCAAAAACTATCAAAGTCACTCCTGGACCTGATCTCAAACGCCTTATCCCTTACCTCAATCGCACTTTTGCTTCCGGCAAAAAGCAAAAAGAATATTTTCTATATACAAAATTCCAGAGGCAATCCCCCCTCATCCCAAAATCATATAAATATAGACAGCCACCTCTTGAATAAAATACAAGAAGAGGATTTTGTCTCACTTTACTCAATCACAGAAGAACAAAAAACACTATCTAAAGACAGCGGCCTTTCAGTCCTCGGATTTTTCCATCTGCTCCCTCTCAAAGTCGAAGAAAAACTCATCGGCTGTCTGGCCATGGGAAAGAAACAGGATAACACATTCCTGAACTCGGATGACTGGGAGCTTCTCCGCACCATATCTTCATCTATGGCCCTGGCTTTGGAAAACGCAACCCTCTATGATCAAGCCAGGGACAGAGCTCTTGAGCTCGAGCGGCTTAAGGATTACAGCGAAAATATTATTGAGAGCCTGACCGTTGGGGTGGCCGTCATGGACCAAAAGGGGAAAATAATAGGCTGGAATCGAGTCATGGAAGATACTTTTTCTCAAAAAAAAGAAGATGTGGAGGGGAAAAAACTGAGTCAGGTCTTAGGAGAAAAAAATTATCTGGCACTCTTCCCATCAGACACTCAGAAGGAATTCCGCCTTCTCAGTGAGATCACTCTTGACCTGCCTCAAGGAAAAAAGAAAATTTTCGACATCGCAAAAACCCCGCTTCTTGACAATAAAATGAATCCCTACGGCACGATCATAGTCTTTGATGACACCACAGAAAAAATTTCCCTTCAACAACAGCTGCTGACCTCAGAAAAACTGGCCTCCGTAGGGCTTCTCTCCGCAGGCGTGGCACACGAGATAAACACTCCCTTAACAGGCATCTCGAGTTATATTCAAATACTCCAGAAAAAGCTCAGCGATACTCCCCATTCTCAAATCCTAAAAAAAATCGAAACTCAGACTGACAGAGTAGGGAAAATTGTAAAAAATTTGTTGAATCTGGCACGGGATCCCTCTAAATCCAGCCTTCAGCAGATCAACCTTAAGGAAAGCCTGCGCTCTATCATCTCTCTCATCGACTATAAATTAAAAAACATGAATATCGTTCTCAAGTTAGATCTTAAAGATGTAGAACCGATCTGGGCTCAGGAAGACAGGCTCCAGCAGGTCTTCATCAACATCATTCTCAATGCACTTGATGCCATGCCGGATGGGGGGACACTCGAAATAAGCCTCTACCAAAAACAGGGCTATAATGCTGTTGAGATCAAGGATACAGGTATGGGTATCAAGAGCCAACACTTAGCTAACATCTTTGACCCTTTTTTCACAACAAAAGGATTTGGCAAGGGAACAGGCCTTGGACTTTCTATCAGCTACGCTATAATAAAGGAGCATGAAGGACATATCGACGTTAAGAGCCTTATGGGTAAAGGGACTGTTTTCACTATTTTCATTCCCATCAAACAGAAAAAAAAGCAGGAAGACAAGTCTTTATCGGTGTAAAAAATGCCAGAAAAAGAAACCATTCACATTATCGATGATGAAAAAATAATCCATGAAGTACTGGAAGACCTGCTCGTCTCCGAAGGATACCAATGCACATTGTCTTCCAACGGCCAGGAAGCATTAAAAAAGCATGAAACCGAATCTTTTGACTTGGTTCTTCTGGACCTTCTTATGCCCGGGATGAATGGAATAGAGGTCCTCCAGAAAATCAAAAAAATCGACCCTAACGCAGTGGTGATCATCATCACAGCCTATGCTTCAGTTGAATCAGCGATCACAGCTATGAAAAAAGGGGCTTTTGATTATATCCAAAAACCCTTCCAGCATGATGAGCTTCTTATCACTTTGAAAAGAGCCATCAAACATAAAAAACTCCAAGAAGAAAACATCCATTTAAAAGACCAGCTTAAAAGGAAGTTTAGTTTCGATAATATAATAGGCAAGAGTAAAATAATGCAGGATGTTTTCACGGTCATAAAAGCTTCAGCTCCGACCCGGAGCACAATCCTAATTCAAGGAGAAAGCGGCACGGGAAAAGAGCTGGTTGCAAGAGCCATCCATCAAAACAGCGAACGCGTTGATTTTCCTTTTATCACGGTGAACAGCGGGTCTCTTCCACCGGCACTTCTTGAAAGCCACCTGTTCGGACATATAAAAGGAGCTTTTACAGGAGCTGTCAGCCAAAAAACGGGATTGTTTGAAGCGGCAGACAAAGGGAGTATTTTCTTTGATGAAATATCTTCCCTTAATCTGGAAACTCAGGCAAAACTCCTCAGAGTGATGCAGGAAAGAGAATTCATGAAACTGGGAGGCACCAAAACCATTAAAGTGAACACAAGGGTCATCGCCGCAACAAATACGGACCTTGAAGAACTCATCAATAAGAATCAATTCAGAGAAGATCTTTTCTACCGTCTCAATGTTATAAAAATCGAGATCCCGCCTCTCAGAGAAAGGAAAGAAGATATTCCTCTGCTGGTCAAACATTTTCTTGAACTCTACTCCAAAGAAAACAATAAAGAAAATCTTGAGGTAACTGAAGGTGTTATGGAACTTCTCGAAAAATACTTCTGGCCTGGAAATGTGAGAGAACTCGAAAATCTCATAGAGAGGACAGTTGTATTGACCCGTTCGAAAATAGTCGGAAGAGAACAAATCCCCTCCTTTCTACTTAAGTCAAAAATCACCAGAAAAACCGACCCTCTCCTCTCAGACCACAATCTCAACCTTAAGGAGAAAACTCGTATTTTCCAGAAAAATGCCGTAATTGATGCATTAAAAAAATCCAATGGAATTCAAAAAAAAGCAGCGGGCCTTCTGGGAGTAAAGCCAACAACATTAAATGAAATGATAAAGCGCCTGGATATCGAAACAAATAACAACCAGGACGAATAAGGGAACATCCTTTCAAGACTTTTGGATATGGAACCAGCCGGGCACAGCATCATAAGGATTGATCCTGATTTTTTTCGGCTTGTGCTTCATTTTAAATTCAAAACTGACCACTTTTTTATCCGCCAATATCTTTTTTTTCACTCTGTTTCCATTTTCTTTCCACTCCAACCATAAAGGAAACATGAAAAACCGGTCATCCTGGATTACATTCAATCTTAAGAGGAAACCAGTGCTGTTTTTTTCCACAGAATACATTACTTTTACATCAGGCAGACGATAAGATCTGAACCAACCGTCAAAAAAATCATCCAAATCATTTTCAGCAAGCTCATTGAATATATTGATAAATGATTTCGTGTTTGCTGCGCTGTATTTATTCCGGAGAAAAAATCTCTGCATCCCTAAATAAAACATTTCATCTCCGAGCATATCCTTTAACATATTCAAAACCAGTGCTGTTTTATTGTAAATAATAGACTGATACGCTTCAAAATCAAGGTGACTTATTCGGGACCCCATCATAATAGAACCCCACTCGCTCTTTTTTTTGGTCCATGTGGAATACTTCTTCAATATATCACCGAAACTATCTTCTCCGTACTTTTCCCTTAAAAAAAGAGAAGCTGAAAATTGGGCTAATCCTTCACTTATCCATTGGTCGTGATAGGATTCCCAGGATACTCCCTGTCCCCACCACTGATGCGCAATTTCATGGGCAAGAAAATATTCGTCCCATCTGGAAAGATCAACCGGACTTCTTGTCATCCGACGGGAACTCACGCCGCTCATCCGCGGCAAATCATTAATGACGACCAACGCCGGAGGACTGAGCCCTCCCTTATTCATTCCCACATTTCTGACAATGCTCAGTTTATCAAAAGGATAGGGACCGAATCGGCGCTGATAGAAATCAACCACTTCCTCCGCAGTCTTAAATATATGCCCGGTATAAGCCTGAGTTCGGGGGCCTCTGTAATAATCAATAGGGATGGATTCTCTGTGCTCCCCTTCTTTCTCCAGCCTCCCGGTAATAAATGAAAGGTATTTAATCTGGTTCTTGATTTCAAAAATATAGACTGAACGATCATTCTCATCGATACCTTCCGCATCATCCGTTCTCTTCATATTGAAGTCATTAACAAGCCTTCCGTTAGAGACAGCTGAATAGCCAAAAGGAAGCACTAATTTCAGTCGAGCTGTGAAATAGTCTTCTTCAGAAGGGGCTGGATACCAGTATGAAGTTCGGCTGTAAAGATAAAACTTATCTTCTGTCTCAACAAATTCTATTTTCGACTCACTTTGCAGGGCTTCTGAAGTATCAGAAGCACCTTTTAAAGGAGGCAGTTTTCCTCTATAGTATATGTCGATTTCGCCCAGCTCCCCACTTGCTAACTGATCCAGGAGATAGACATAGACCGTCTTCCTGAAATCATCTTGTGAAAAGAACAACCTGTTTTGCCCCTTATCATTGATGCGTAAAATCTTTAATTCCGGATTTAATATCAGCTTAATGCTGCTTAGCCTCCCGACCTTTGATTCGAATGTGATCCTCGCCATTCCTGAAAAATGATTGTCCCTCGGGTTATAATGCACATCCAATTGATAATCCTTCACATCGCATTTCTGTCCGAATGAGACAAACAATCTCTTTCCTTCACCTTCCATGGGAGGAGAATACAGGCAGATAATCTTCTCGTTTTTCCATTGATAGAGATTTATTTCCTCAAAGGCAAAAGGAGAAAAAATATAGGTCAACTCTCCCATTTTTTTGTCTTTAAATTCAAAAGCCACCTCTTCACCCTGAGGTAAAACGGAAAAAAAATCGTGTGTCAGAGAGCTTCTCACAGTAAAAGACCTCGGGTAGTTTTTCATAAAAATTTCACGTGCGAGATCTATTTCAGAATCCTCAACCAGCTTCGCTTCCTCAGCGCCCCGGACTATTTTTATATTACCTTTAAAAAAGCCCGGGCTGAATCTGAGATAAAGGGAATCGATACTGCTTTTTAGAGACCTGTCATTATTCAATAATTCCAAATTATGCTGCTCTCTGTGTAAAGATGGAGTGAATTCCAGGGTTCCTTTTCCGATAAGAATCAAACACGTTTCAATTTCCGGGATATTGTCATAAAAGACAACGGGATCTCTAAAAGAAATAGATATGTCCTTATGTTTGACCTCAACTCTTTTTACCCTTTCTTTTCTTTCTGACGGCATCTCCAGCTTGTAAAGAATCTGGGTCTGCCCGATGGTATCTTTATTCAGAATTCTCCAGTATCCGCCCACTTTGACTATATCAAGCTGCCAGGTATCCAAAATAAGGGAATATGAATTCTGGAATAACAGTGTCAAATAAACTCTCGGTCGATATGGGTCTTGTTTGTTTATAGAAATACTCTCCACTGATACAGAACTCATGGAGAACTCATTAAAAAAATTCTCTAATCGGGCAACTTCAATATTCTCAAGGTCTGAGGAAAAAGCTTTTTTATAGGTATTGAAATCTTTGTTTTCAATACATTGATTGAACGCTTCAATAAATTCTTCAATCTTGTATGAATTGATATTAGCATTGATGAGCGCATAAGACGGTAAGATTGGAAAGCATAAAATAACAGCGAAAATCAGGCGTAACCTCTTCATCAACTCAATTATAACAAAACAAGGGATTTTGTCTATTGGCTATATAATGATCCGTTTTTCTTCTTTTACAATATTCAATACAATATGGGTTATGGACCTATCAACACTGTTTTTTAAAAGAAGTGATTTAATAAAATCATTCAGGTCTATCCTGTCTTTAAAATAACCTATAATCAATGAATCCCATTCTCCCGTAATATCATACACTCCAGCTATTCGGTCATCTTTGGCTATCTTCTTTTGGATCTCAAGAAGATTTCCCTGTCTCAAACGAAGCGCGATAAGGGCTGTCAGCTTGATACCAAAATACTCCCGGTCTACCACAGGAAAATAACCCTTTATGACACCCGTATCTTCAAATTTCTTCATCCTGTTTATAACAGCGGTTACAGAAATTCCCAGCTGTTTGGCCATCTCCCTGTAACTCTTTCGCGCATCTTCATTCAATACTCGAATTATTTTCCGATCCAGGTCATCTATCATAGCTTCCTCCTACATTTGTTATTAATGTGTATATAAAATAGAACAATTTTTATTTTTTTTCAATATTTAATTGACATTAGTTCCTTTTTATTATATTTAAAAATATATTTGTAATAAAATTATACATAAAAAGGAGGAAATCGGCCGTGCTTAAAGATCAGAAACTTAAATATTTTGGGTATAAAGATCAGCAAGAAGTTATTGATACCGTCCTGAATCGTGAGAACAGGATTGAGTTTGTAAGAATCATATTTCCTGACATTTTGGGAAGGCACATGGACTTTACGATCCCAAGCCAAGAACTCAAAACCTCCTTTAAGCAGGGCAAAGGATTTGACGGTTCTTCCATTGAAGGTTTTGTCAGAATCGAGGAAAGCGACCTTGTCATCAAACCCGAAGCATCCACATTCAGGATTCTTCCATGGGAATACCGGGGATTTGCCGAAAATGTTAAATGGAAA
>Ga0307421_1001010_pt1 | contig 17730 bp, 19 predicted proteins | sample SalMarWE160270MG_FD_202163 | JGI IMG/M metagenome (GOLD analysis project Ga0307421, IMG submission 202163) | Salt marsh sediment microbial communities from the Plum Island Ecosystem LTER, Massachusetts, United States - WE1602-70 | ecosystem: Environmental > Aquatic > Marine > Intertidal zone >...
GCTCTAAAGACAAAAGAATTTTAAAAGAACTTCCCAGCACTAAAGGTTTGTTGTAAAAAACTATGGCGAGAATAAGAGAAAACATTAAAAAAATGAGTTCTTATAAGCCACCCTTAGAGGGAAGATCTAAGGGTGGTTATCTTTTATTGGATTTTAATGAAATGACCATAGAGCCAAGCCCGAAGGTTAAAAAAGCATTAAAAGAATTTATAGATTCTGGCAGATTGCATGTATATCCTGAATACGGTGACTTGGACTCAAAGATTGCCGATTATGCAGGAGTTGAATCTTCTCAAGTTATGACTACTAACGGTTCTGACCAGGGCATTGATGTAATTATAAGAGCTTTGGTCAGAGATGGCGATAAAGTAATAATTCCTACTCCCGGTTTTGCTATGCATTATCAGTCTGCTGAGAGTCAGGGAGCGGAAATTTTAAAGCCGCTTTATCGCAAGGATTTATCATTTCCCTTAGAGGAAGTTTTAGATTTAATTGGAGGCGAGGTAAAACTAATTATTCTCGCTAATCCTAATAATCCGACTGGCACAGCGATTTCTCGAGAGGATATTTTAAAGATTTTAAAGAGAGCTAAAGAAAAAGATATTGCGGTTTTGCACGACGAAGCTTATTTTGAGTTTTCTGATATCACTGCCAAGGATTTTATTAAAGATTTTGACAATCTTTTTATTACCAGAACTTTTTCAAAAACATTTGGGTTAGTTGCTGCTAGGCCCGGTTATGTCTTGAGTCAAGAAAAAAATATTGAAGAATTATTAAAAATTAGGGGTCCTTATGATGTAAATATGTTTGCTAAGGTTGCTATTTGCGCTGCCTTGGAAGATTTAGAATATATGAAGAGCTATGTAAAAGAAGTTATGGAAAAATCCAAGCCAAAACTGGAAAAGTTTTTTCGGGAAAATAAGGTAAAATTTTGGCCCAGTGCCGCTAACTTTTTATTAATCAAGCCAGATAATCAAAAAAAAGCTATTGAGATTTTAAAATCAGAGGGAATATTGGTTAGACCAAGAAAAGGTTTTAATATTGAGGGAACAATAAGAGTCAGCATAGGAACTCTTAAAGATACCAATAGTTTTATTAAGGCTTATTCTAAAGTTCTGAAAGATTAATCAAATTTCTGTTAGATAAAAAAGCAGTTATTGTTTTAATAGCTGTTTTTGTTTGACTTTTCTCTAAAAAATCAGTAAAACAAAACTAGTTACTGAACCTTAAAAATTTAATAATTTTAGAAAAGAAAGGAAAAGAAAATGAAGAAAGTAATGATTGTTTTGGGAATAATTTTGATTGGACTGGCAGGTTGCGGAAAAAGTGAGAAAGAATATGTTGGTGAATATTCCACTAAATCTCCGGGCGATCGGATTAAAAAGCAAACTTTAGAGATTAAGTTAGGTCATATATGGAAGTCCAGAACAGAGTATAAGAGTCATCTTATGCCAGATTCTATCTATAGCGGAAGATGGGAAATCGTTGACGGGAAAATTATACTACATGGAAGCAGCAGTAGGATAGCAATATATACAATTGAAGCAGAGCTCAAAGGCGATGAGCTTATTGACCGACATGGTTCAAACAACAAAGTCTTTATAAAACAAAATTAAACCAAAGGGCTGGATTTTCCAGCCCTTCTTTTTTTAGAATTTTATTGACACAACCTACGAATTAAATTACTACTAAAACAGTAACTTAAAAATTGGATATTGCAGATTTTGGAAAAGTGAAAGTATCGATTAAGAAAAGAAAGGAGCAAAAAATGAAGAATTTATTGATTGACTTGGAAGTGATTCTTTTTTTGGTTGGAATACTATTAGTTCCGGCTAAAGCGGATTCTGGAGAAAAGGAGAAGATTGCTCGACAGATAGATACGAAGCTGAAAGCATATTCAGACAAAGATTCACTTCCTCCGCCCTATATTTCTGTTACTCTAAGAATGACGGCCCCAGATTTAGTTGAAAAAGTTGATAATATTTATTTGTCAGCGCTTGATTATCAAGTTTTATCTCTGAAATCTTTACGCTATGCCAAAGATTTTTTAAATGAGGGCGATATATTTAAAGCTAACAAGTATGTCAAAAAGGCAGATAGATATTATAAACTTGCAACTGCTGTCTGGAGAGATTCGTTAGCTGTTTTAGATAGTACATATTCTGCAGCAGAGTGGATGACTGCCTATAAAGCATCTAGAACTGCATTAGGATTTGCTACCACAGGTCTCGGGGTGGCTTCTGCCGCTTTTGATGCAGTAACATTGTATACCGATTACTTATTAGACAAATCAGTGATGCCTCTTGAGGAAGCTAGAAAGAATTTAATTGCCAAAGCTATCTCAAAGGTATTGCTTCGGTCTACAGGAGTATCAGAAGCCATTGGCGATATGGTTAAACACGGCTGGGGCTCTTCTAGAGTTTTTCCAGCGTTGCAAGAAATTATGAGCTCGTCGGAATTTAAAGATGAAGTTTTAAGAGAGTTTATGCGTTTAGGTGGGGATGTTGGTGACTACGCAGCCAAAAAAGCGATAGGAGAAGTGTTGGAAAGAATTGTTAAAGGTAGTATTAAAGAGAAACCGGGAGAGGAAGAAACTGAGAATGAGTTATTACCATTGCCCAAATGGAAGGAAGTTTCGGTAGAAGACGGGCTTGTGACGGCCTTGGTGATGGATAAATCAGGCAGTATGAGCGGAGAGAAAATTAAAGAAGCTCAGCAGGTCGCCTATGTTTATGTTGATACCAGCCCAGAGCAGGATTTTGTTTCTTTGGTTGCCTTTGCCGGCAACGCTAAAAGCGTTGCTCAGCCGCTTTCAATAATCGAAGGAAGAGAGATATTAAAAAGAAACATTCTTTCTCTTTCGGCTGGAGGAAGCACTAATTTTGGCTCAGGGCTAACCATTGCTCTTTCTCATCTTTCTTCTACTAATCTGACAAACAAAAGAGCTGTTCTAATGTCTGACGGCCAGCACAATGCCGGCACTTACAAGCCAGAGGTTGCTGAATTTCAGACTAAGGGTTGGCCGATTGATACTGTTGCTTTTGGCAGGAGTGCTGATCGAGAGACGTTGACTTGGATTGCTACACAGACAGGAGGAAACTTTTCTCCAGCTAGTTCATCTAATCTTGCTCAAGTTTATCACAAGATTAATGTTTTGGCTCATAACGGCTCGGTTTTCCGCAGCTACAATGATTTTATTAAAACGGGAGAAAAGCTGGCTTATAATATTCCAGTTGAGCCGGATATGAAGAAGGTAGGATTTTTTACTAATTGGCAGGGAAGTATAATGGAGACAATTCTCTTTTCTCCCAGTAAAACAGTGATAAGCCGCTCTAATATCAACAGCTTGGGAAAGTTCGTTGAAGGAGAAACTTATAGTTGCTTTGAGATAAATAACCCTCAGTGTGGAACTTGGCAGGCCTTAATCACCGGATACGACCTTTCTCCTCAAGGAGAACAAGTTAATTTTCATTCCTTTTGTGAGTCAGATGTTTTCTCTAATGTTTTGGGTTTCCAGCCCCAATATTCCTTGAACGAAGAAATTAGAATAGGTGTGAAATTAGCTGAAGTGATAAATGGTCGCCTTTTGCCTCTAAAAGGAGCTCAGGTTGTGGTTGAGGTGAAAAAACCTTCCATGTCTTTGGATAGATTCGCTTCTGATTTCAGACGGAAGAGATTGCAACCAGCAACTCTTTTCCAGATTTTCAGCGAGATTTCTAATCAAACCAGAAAGATTCCTCTTTATGACAACGGTCTTCATCAAGATGTTGGACCAGGGGACGGAATCTACGCCAATATTTATAATGGCGCCACTATTAATGGTCCTTATCTGGTCGCAATTGATTGTCGAGGTATCACTTCTCAAGGAGTGCCGGTTAATAGAACTCTTCAGGAGTCCTTTCAAGTGGGGCGCATTGAGCAGAATAAATTTACCATTAGTGATTTTCTTGATGTGATGAAGCAAGGAGGAAAAGGCAGACAGATGCCTCAGATGCCTATATTTACGCCTAAATCAATACCCAGAAGGCCAAAGAAGCAGCAAACCGAGAAAGTTATAGAATCACTACTTAACCAACTTTTAAAAAAGAAACGATAAAAACGATTCTTTTCAATCGTAAAGGGCTGAATAAAATTCAGCCCTTTTTCTTAACTTTTTTTAGGGAAATAACTTTCTTTTTTTCATCATTTTGTTATTATAAATAAAATAGAGAATAAAGTAGAGTTAAAAATAATTTCATGATAATTTTTACCCGCCATGCTTTGCTAAAACTTGAACAAAGAAGGATTTCAAAGGTCGTAGTAAAAGAAACTTTGAAGTCGCCGGATTATAAATTTTCTAGTCACTCTAACCGAAAAATTGCTTATAAAAAATTTGACAAGCTGTACCTAAAAGTGATATATAAAATAGAGAAAGGAGTTGTAGTTGTAATTACTCAATATTGGGAAGAAAAGCCGAAATTAATTAAATAATCTTAAACTTTATGGAAATTACTTATGATTCAAAAGCCGATGCTTTAAATATTACTTTTAAGAAGGGTAGGATAGCAAAAACTGTGGAAATTGCTCCAGAGATAAATTTAGATTTGGATAAAAAAAATGCTCCATTATATTTAGAGATAATTGGAGCTAGTGAAAAAATAGGAAAGAAAAGAGTAAATGAAATCCTAATGAGGAATCTTCTTCCTGCTAAGGTTTAGTTGAAGTTTTCTGAAAACTTTTTTCTTTTTGCCTTTTGAAAAAACAGTTATCGTTTTGGTAACTGTTTTTGTTTTAGACCCGTGCGGAGCGCGGGGGAGAGGGATTGACCCCCGTATTTAATTTAGTAATATTAAAGTATGAGCAATACAAAAGAAGCCAAAGATTTTATTAATTTAGGAGTAGTTGTCAACAGTAAAGACGAAGTTTTAATGATCCGCCGAGTTAAGAAAGAAACCGGTAAAAACGGAGCGGTTTTGGAATGGGCTTTTCCCGGCGGCAAACAAAGATTTAATGAGAGCAGAAGCGAATGTGTTAAAAGAGAGGTATTGGACGAAACGGGTTATGACATTGAATCAACCAAAGAAATATCTTTACGGGTTCATCCTCAATTTTTAATATGTGTAGTTTATCATTTTTGCGGACTGATTTCAGAAAAACCCATTGCCAAACCGAAAGAGCCCCACGAGATAGCCGAAATTAAATGGGTTAAAAAAATAGAAGTTAAGAATTTAATTACAAGCGACCTCGACGAAAAAGTTAGTCGAGAATCAGGATTGGAATAAATATTTAAGAAATCTTAAACAAAAAAGCAGTTATTGTTTTGATTAAAAAACAGAATTTACCTACGGTAAGCTTAACGAAGAAGTTCAAAAAATTGACAAAATTAACAAAATTTGTAAAATAAAATTATAGAATTTTTATTTTTTAAATCATTTACAAACTTAAAAACTCCGAAGAATAGGAGGAAAAAAGTATGTATGTAAAACTTGAACCTTTTGGCTACAATATTTATGGAGAAACTATTGGAAGTGTTTGGTTAAGTTTAATAGAATCTGTTTTAAAGAATGGCGAGTTAAGTAATGATGAAGGTAGAAAAAGACTAGCTTTACAAAATATTAGAATAAGATCAGTTACTCAAGCATTTCCAGACGAGTTGATTAGGAGATACGGAAATAAAAAAAATATAGATGCTATTATCCATCTAACATTTGATAAAGAAATAATGTATGATTTTGACGTTATTCCAAGCTTTGCTCCAGGAGCTAAAAGTTATTATGCAAGAATAAAAGAAGGGAGAATGATTGAATTCGTTGTTAAAAGATTAAGCGATATACCAGAAAGTAAAAAAGCAGTTATAAGTTTTATTCATTGGGATGATTACAATGCTGTATTAAATACACCGAAAGATGATTATCTTCCTTGCATAACCTCTGTTCAATTCAGATTATTAAAGATATCTAATGAAAAAGGTTACCACATGAATACTATTTTTAACGCAAGATCAATAGATGTCTTCCAAAAAGCAAATGGAAATTTTGCTGCAATGGTTTTATTATCTAAAAAAATAGCTGAGGAACTGACTAAATCATTAAAAACTCCAGTATGGTGTGGATCTCTAGATGGTATGATTTCAGATGCCCATGTTTATCAAGAATGTTTTAAGGACGCAGAAAAAATAATTAGAGAATACAAGAAATATGGTTAAGTTATTAAATACAAAAGGGAAACTTAAAATAGAAGAAAAAGTTAATGAGGATATGAATTTATTAAATATTCTCGATAACTTTTTCAAAAATAAAAGAGGATATATTATTAAAATGCCAAAACAAGGAGATAATGTAGTAGCTTGTTTATCAGGAGGGCAGGATTCAATTGCTAATATCTGTATTTTATTAGAAGAATATAAGCTAAACGTATATCCATTCTTTATAAAAAGAGGCCAGTCAGCTTATAAATGGGAAAAAGAATCTGCAGATTATTTTAATAAATTCCTTAAGAAAAAATATCCTAAATTATACCACGATTATTTAGAAATAGAAGTAATGACTCCAGGAATAGAATATAAAGATTTATTAAGAGCAACCAAAAAGCAAGTTGATTCATTGCAATTGCGACATAACATTTCTTATCCGGCAAGAAATTCTATCATATTCTTAAGTGGGATGGAATACGCTTATTCTTTACAAGGAAAAGGAGTTAAAGTAAATACAGTATTTTCGTCTCATGTTAGTAGTGATTCATCTTATCATTGTTCTCAGACTTGGACACGATTAACAAATCTTACTATGTGTCAAATATTAAACGATTATTCTTGGCAATTCATCAATATTCCGACAGAAACATCTTTTGGGAATTTCTATGATAAAGATGTATATATTAAATGGGCAGTAGAACACAATATACCAATTCATAAAGCAAGAACTTGCGTGAAGAATCATCCAATACAATGTGGAGATTGTCCTACTTGTTGGGATAGAAGAAGAGCTTACAAAGAATTAAGCATTAAAGATCCTACAAAATATAGATTTAAAATGTCTGATAAATTCCCTACATATTACGATCATGAATAAAGAAATAGAAGTAAAATTTGAGATTAAAGATAAGGAAAAACTTTTAGAAGAGTTAAGAATTTTGGGTGGAAAAGAAAAAGAATCTATTTTTCAAAAAACTTATAGTTTATTTATGCCAAATTATGAAATGGTTGAAAAGGGAGTATTTTTACGAGTAAGAGAAGACAATGGAAAGGCTACGTTTGCTGTAAAGGTTAAAAAAATAGACAATGATAAGTTTTATGAAAGAGATGAATATGAAATAAAAGTACCTGAGGCCGAAAAGATGGTTAAAATGATATCATTGCTTGGTTTTTCAAAAATAAGAATTTTCGAGAAGAAAAGACAAGTTTGGGAATTGCCCGATAAGAAAATCGGAATTTTTATAGATACCCTACCATTCGCTGAATTTATAGAAATTGAAGGCGAAAAAGAAGAAATAGAAGATATGATTTTAAAATTAGGATTAAGTGAAGAAAGGATAACGAAAGCCTACTGGGGAGTTTATGAAGATTACTGTAAGGAGAATGATTTAGAAATTGAAAATGATATATTATTTAATTAAATAATATTTGAATAGAACTTTAAGGAAAATAAAAAATGAAGTATCACAGTAAAAGGCAAAGACGTCTTAAAGTATTAAGACCAAATGTTTCAAGACGCCGTTTTAAAGCAGTTCATTCTAATAAAAAAGAGAAAACAAAACTCTCTCATAAAGAGGGAAAATAATCCCTCTTTTTTGTTTCGAGGAATGAATTTATGCTATAATTGGTTAAGGAATAAAATAAATGTTTTTTGGGAATATGAAAGAAATTGTATAGATTTATTAAAGAAGCGTTGACACGAATTTGAAAAATATAAGCTCTATACTTAAAAAATTGGATATAAGAAAATCCGAAAACTTAGTTAAAATTAGCTAACCAATACTTTAAGGACCTTTCAGAGAAAGGACAGACCTTTGCCATATCCTTAATAGCAATCTTCTTATTAAGGATTGGCTTAATCCACCGGTATTTCTCTTCTGATGTTGTTTTGGGTATAGTCTTCATATGCCCTTAGATTAACAGAAAAGTGCAATATGCAATATGTATGTATACATTACCAGAAATCCTTGACTTTTTTTTGGAAAAATGGTATTTATTTAGATAGAAACCTTAAAAATTGAATAATTCTAAAAAAGAAAGGAGAAAAAATGAATATCTCAATAAATAATATTAATTTTGAAAAACATAATTTCCTCTCACGGGTCGTAAGAATACCGCTTTTGTGGTTTTTAGGAATTCTGCCTACTAGGATGTCTCGTAGATTATTTGTTTTTTTAAGCGGAAATGTAACAAAACAGGTTTCTCGCTGGGCAAAAAGCTACAAAGCTTTGGAAATGATATATGCTTTTCCAGGAAAGCGAAAAAGAAGACAAGCTTCTACAAAAGATATCTTCTGTGATGTATTCTTAAAAAACGCCGGGGCGGTAAGAAATAGATTAAAACTTACCAAACGATTACTAAAAACTTTAATTATTGAACGTTCTAAAGAAAATAATCCTGTTCGGATTCTAAGCTTAGGTAGTGGGAGTGGAAGATCTCTTGTTGAAACAATAGCAACACTAGATGGCGAAATTTCTATAAAAGCTACTTTGTTTGATAGAAGCCGAGGTGCTATTAATTTTAGTCAAGAGTTAGCAAAAAAAATAGTAAATAACGGAAAACTCGACGATTTTCAATGGGTATGTGATAAAGTTGAGAATCTTCAAAGTTTTCTAAAAAACTATTCCCCAGATATTATAGAAATGACAGGACTTTTAGATTATTTTGATGATTCTGAGGCTAAAAAATTATTTCGATTAATTTATCAACATCTTTCTTCTAGTGGGTGGATTATAGTTTCAAATGTAATTCCAAACCCTGAAGCACCGTTTGTTACAAAAGGAATAAAATGGCCATTAATTTATCGTACCTCAATACAGCTTGAAAACCTTCTTATAAAGAGTGGATTCAGCGAGGAAGAAATTAACTTATTTGTTGAACCTTTAAGAATTTATACGGTTGCAGTTTGTGAGAAAATATAAAGTCCCTGAGTTAAAAATTAAAATCAGGGACTTTTTTTTCACAAAAAGCGTAAATTTTTAGATAGATTTAAACAGATAGAATTTAAAAAAATATTGTTCAATTTTCAGAAAAAATGCTAAAATTTATTAGGAACCTATTTTAAAAACAAATTTCTAATCTATGTCTGTTTTTGCATTATCTGGTTTAATAAATGGATTAATTGCTTTGGGTTTGGGGATTTTTATTATTTGGCATAATTGGCGTAGCAAGCTTAACCAATTGTACTTTTTGATTGTGGTTGCTATAAGTATCTGGTCGTTTAGCTATTGGCAGTGGCTATCTAGTAATAATAGTACGTCTGCTTTATTCTGGGTTAGATTGTTATCAATTGGATCTACTTTAATCCCTGCGTTTTATTTTCATTGGATAGTATCTTTATTAGGTTTAGAAAAACAAGAAAAACGTGCGGTAAGATTAGTATATTTTACTGTTTCATTATTTTTGCTTTTTTCCTTCTCGAATTTATTTATTAAGGGAGTGAGTAAAAAGCTTTTTTTCTCTTACTGGCCAGAGCCAGGTGTGCTTTATCATTTTTATTTGATTTTTGCTTATATAATATTAGTAATTTATTCATTGTCTCTTTTGCTTAAAAGATATAGAATTTCTTCAGAAGAAAAAAAAGCACAGATAATCTACGTTATAATTGGGTCGATAATTGCTTTCGGAGGAGGCTTAACTAACTTCTTCTTGTGGTACGATATACCAATTTTACCTTACGGGAATTTTTTTGTTGCTTTGTACCCCTTTTTATTTGGATATGCTCTTCTCAAGCACGATCTTTTTAGTATCCGTATTATTGCAACTGAATTATTTACTTTTACGGTTTGGATTATTTTATTATTAAGGTTTTTATTGTCAGAAACTCTACAAGAATTCAGTATAAATATAGGTTTATTTATTGCGGTAATTGCTTTTGGCATTTTATTGATACGTAGTGTTCGAAAAGAGGTTTTGCAACGAGAGAAACTTGAGGTTTTAACTAAAGAGATCAAAGAGGCCTATGAGGTGGAGAAAAAGGCGCGGGAGAAGCTTAAGGAGTTAGATGAAGCGAAGAACCAGTTTATTATGGCTACTCAGCATCATTTGCGTACTCCTTTGACTTCAATGGCAGGATATTTGGATTTAATCTTCGGAGGTACCTACGGAAAGGTTTCTCCGAGGATTAAGGAAACTCTGCGAAAGTTTCAGGCCTCAACCAATAGACTAATTAAAGTGGTTAATGAATTTCTGGATATTTCTCAGTTTCAATTGGGGAAGAGGGTGATTTCTCTCCAGCCTGATATTTCAATAAAATCTATTTTTGAAGAAATAGTTGATGAACTCCAACTTGAGGCTAAGGCCAGGGGCATTTATCTTAAATTTCAGGGGCGAGGGAAGATGCCTAAAATTAAAGCCGATCCCGGAAAACTGAAATTAGCTTTATATAATGTAGTTGATAACGGAATAAAATATACTAATAAAGGCGGAGTGGCGATAAAACTGGAAACGAAAGGCTCAAAATTAAGAATTATTGTAAAAGATACCGGAGCGGGGATTTCAAAAGAAGATCAGAAGACTCTCTTTGCCAAATTGTTTGAGAGGGGGAAAGAGGCGAAGAAACTCCACGGGACGGGCAGGGGAATAGGGCTTTATATTGCTTTTCATATTATCAAAGCCCATAAAGGTAAAATCTGGGCTGAGTCCGAGGGAAGAAACAAAGGAAGCGTCTTTTATGTGGAGCTGCCGATAAAGTGAAATAGGGAATAAATCAAAAAACCAGTTTAAGTTAAACAGAGGTCGGATCTCTGTTTTGCTTTTATTTTGACTGGAAATTTGTTAAAATTAAAATATGAAGCTACTTCCTAAATTTTTAAAAAAGTATTTTTGGGATGTAAATTTCTCCGAGCTAAGCAAAGAAAACTATAGTTCATTTATTATTGAGAGGATTTTAGAGTATGGGGACGAAAGAGCGGTAAAATGGATGAAAAAGAATTTTAATATCAGCGAAATAAAAAATGTAATTTGCAAATCTAAAAATCTTTCTCAAAAAAGCGCTAATTTTTGGCAATTTATGTTTAATCTTAAGAGAGATAAAATTCTATGTCTCAAAAAATCATTTCAAAAAAAACGAAGAGCAATTTGGAAATATTAAAAAAGGCCGGTTTGCTCGATGATTTTTATCTTGCTGGAGGAACGGGGCTGGCTTTACAGCTGGAGCATCGCCTTTCAATTGATTTAGATTTTTTTACTTCTCAAAAAATTAATATTAAAGCTCTAGTTCAAAAAATAAAAAAGTTAGGGAAACTTTCTGTCGAAAAAGAAACGAGTGATAGTTTAATTTGCAGATTCAATGGAACTAAAATAAGTTTTTTGAGATATGAATACCCTCTTCTTTTTAGGTTGATAAAAATTGAAGGAATTAAAATAGCTGATAGTCGGGATATAGGTTGTATGAAGATTAGCGCTATTTCTTCCCGGGGGACAAAGAAGGATTTTATTGACTTATTTATTTTGGGCCAAAAAACAATATCTCTTAAACAGCTTTTAGGTTTATTTAAGAAAAAATACGAAAGTATTGATTATAATATAATGCATATATTAAAAAGCTTGTCTTATTTTAATGATGCTGAAGACAATCCTATGCCAAAAATGATAATTTCTATTTCTTGGAAGAAAATAAAAAGTTTTTTCAAAAAAGAAATCAAGCGGATTGAATAAATATCTAAAAATGAAAAAGAGAATTTTATTTGTTGAAGACGATATAGCGACAATTGATGTTTATAAAATAGCTTTGGAATCGGCTGGTTTTGATGTGGATCCGATGCTTTTGGGCGGAGAAGCTATTAGGAGAATTGAAGAGATAGATAAAGGAGAAGCAGAGAAACCGGATTTAGTTTTGCTTGATCTTCTTCTCCCTGATATGAACGGCATTGAGGTTTTGGAGGAAATCAGAAAGCGCGAAAATACAAAAAATATGCCGGTGCTTATCCTAACTAATTACAGCAGCAAAGAATTGGAGACAAGAGGGCTTTTACTCAAAGCCGAGAAATATCTTCTTAAGACAGATTATCCTCCCAGCAAGTTGGTGGAGTTTATTAAAAAAGAATTTAAATAAGTGAAGGGTTGACCCCGTAGAGAAAATCCGAAAAGCAGCGAAGCTGCTAAAATTACGAAGTATTCGAATTTCTTCTACGGGGTTGACAAGAAGAATTTGTTTTGATAGGTTAAAATCAGTAAGAAAGTTAATGATTTTTCTGTCCGTTGGAAAACGGACTTTTTAAAAATATGGATATCAAAAATTTTACATCAGCGATGGCTCAAATTGCCGAGGAAAAAGGAATTTCTCCAGAGAAGGTAATAGAAAGCATTGAAACAGCAATAGCGGCTGCTTATAAAAAGGATTACGGTAAAAAGGGCCAGATCATAAAAGCTAAACTTACCACCGAAACTGGAGGGGTGAAGTTTTGGCAGGTAAAATTAGTTGTTTCAGAGGATATGATTTATTCCGAAGAAGAGCTGGAAGAAATAAAGTCCTCTTCTGTTAGGGCTGTGGAGGATAAGGAAAAGAAGGCGAAAATAGAAGAAGAGAAAAAGATCCGATTTAATCCGGAAAAGCATATTATGATAGAAGAGGCCAAAAAGGTAAAAAAAGGAATTAAGGTCGGAGAGGAATTAGAGATGCCTTTAAAAACCGAGAAAGACTATGGCCGGATTGCTGCTCAAACGGCGAAACAGGTAATTTTACAAAAAATAAGAGAAGCGGAAAGAGAAACGATTCTTGAAGAATACAGATCTAAAGAAGGAGAAATAATCTCAGGGATTATCCAAAGAATAGAAGGAAGAAATATCTTTGTTGATATTGGAAAAACCTTAGGGGTTTTGCCAAGAGAAGAGCAAATTTACGGAGAATTTTATAAAGCCGGCCAAAGACTTAAGTTTTACATTATGAAAGTTGAAGAAACTTCAAAAGGGCCAGTGGTGGTTTTGTCGCGGGCTTACCCGAAATTGATTTCAAAACTTTTTGAATTGGAAGTGCCGGAAATTTCTCAAGGACAGGTGGAAATCAAATCAATTGCCAGGGAGCCGGGTTCCCGCTCCAAAGTTGCGGTAGAGTCAAAAGCGGAAGGAGTTGACCCGATAGGAAGCGCGGTTGGCCAAAGAGGATCAAGAATTATGGCTATAATCAATGAATTAGGAGGAGAAAAAGTTGATATTATTGAGTATTCTGAAAATCCGGAAGAGTTTGTTGCTAACGCTCTTTCGCCGGCTAAGGTTTTGGAAATAAAAATTATGCCCAAAAACAAGGCCTTATGTATAGTTCCCGAAGACCAATTATCTTTGGCTATTGGCAAAGAAGGCCAGAATGTTAGGTTAGCAGCTAAGCTTACCGGTTGGAAGATAGATGTCAGAGCCCCAGAGGGAAAAGAAGAGCCGAAGGTAGAAACACAAGAAAAAGAAAAAAAGAAAGAAAAGAAATCAAAGAAAAAAGAGTCAAGTAAGAAAGAAAAAACTAAAACTAAAACTAAAAAAAATAAAAAATAATAAACATCTATTATTAGATATTTATTAATGTATATTATGAAAGAAAACTTACCTTTAATTATTTCTCTTGTTGTTTCTGTTTTAACAATATCTTATGTATATTTTACAGCCCGAGAAATCAAAAAGAAGCCTTCGGGATCCGGGAAGATGGTGGAGATCTCTAAGGCTATCCGGGAAGGGGCAGTTTCTTATCTGAAAAGACAATATAGAACAATTGGCGTGGTTTCTATAATTTTATTTGTAATTCTCTGGCCAACTTTGGGTTTCAAAACCGCGGTTGGTTTTTTAATTGGAGCTGTTCTTTCCGCTCTCTCGGGTTTTATCGGAATGATGGTTTCCACCCAGACGAATGTAAGGGTGGCAGAAGCAGCTAAAAAAGGATTAAAACCGGCTTTAGGTTTGTCTTTCAAGGGGGGGCTGGTGACCGGGCTTTTGGTGGTAAGTTTGGGATTGTTGGCTGTAGCCGGATTTTATTTAATAACCAAAGATCTAAATGCCTTGATTGCTTTAGGGTTCGGAGGTAGTTTGATTTCTGTTTTTGCCAGATTGGGAGGCGGTATTTATACTAAAGCGGCTGATGTCGGAGCTGATATTGTCGGCAAGATAGAAAAGGGAATTCCTGAAGACGATCCCCGCAACCCCGCTGTAATCGCCGATCAGGTCGGGGATAATGTCGGAGATTGCGCTGGCATGGCAGCTGATATATTTGAAACTTACACTATAACAATAATAGCAACGATGCTTTTAGGATCATTGCTTTATCCTCAAAACCCCCAGTTTATTTTTCTTCCCTTGCTTTTAGGAAGTATTTCTATTGTAGCTTCAATCATCGGCACTTTTTTTGTAAGAATGGGGAAGAAAAAGAGTATAATGGCAGCTCTTTATAAGGGAATAATTGTTGCCGCTCTTCTTTCCGCTATAGGATTTTATCCGGTGATAACGCAGCTTTTTGCCGACAGTCCCAATAATCTTTATTTTGCGGCTTTAAGCGGCTTGATAATTGCAGCTGGCATGTTTATTCTTACTGAATATTATACTTCAGATAAATATAAGCCGGTAAAAGATATTGCTAAGGCTTCTCAGACCGGCCATGCTACTAATATAATCACAGGCTTGGCTGTTGGAATGAAGTCTACCGCTCTGCCTATTATTTTAATTTCTGCCGGCATAGTAATTAGTTTTTGGTTCTATGGACTCTACGGTATTGCTTTAGCTGCTGTAGCAATGCTCTCTCTAGCTGGGATAGTAGTTGCGGTTGATGCTTATGGTCCTATTACCGATAATGCTGGCGGAATAGCTGAAATGGGGGGCTTGTCGGAAGAAGTTAGAGAGGTTACTGATACTTTGGATTCTGTGGGTAATACCACTAAAGCTATAACTAAGGCTTACGCCATTGCTTCGGCTGGTTTAGCGGCCTTGGTTCTTTTTTCAGCCTATGGTCAGGAGTTAATTAGATTAGGAGGACAAGCTACTTTCCTTTTAGGTAATCCGAAAGTTATAGCCGGATTATTTATCGGAGGACTGCTCCCTTATCTTTTTGGCTCTTTAGCGATGTCGTCTGTGGGCAAAACTGCTTCCAGCGTAGTTAATGAAGTGCGCAGGCAATTTAAGGAAATCAAAGGTTTAATGGAAGGTAAAAAAAGGCCTGATTATAGCAGGTGTGTTGATATTGTCACTAAAGAGTCAATAAAAGAAATGGTTGTTCCTGCTTTAATACCGGTTGTTTTTCCAATATTAGTAGGATTTGTTTTGGGAGCAGAGGCCTTGGGGGGACTTTTAATCGGCAGTATTATAACCGGTCTTTTTGTAGCTATTTCGATGACTACTGGAGGGGCTGCCTGGGACAATGCTAAAAAATATATAGAAAAAGGAAATTTAGGCGGCAAAGGTTCTTTTGCTCACCAATCTTCTATTACCGGGGATACGGTGGGCGACCCTTATAAAGATACTGCTGGCCCTGCTATTAATCCGATGATTAAGGTGTTAAATATTGTTGCTCTTTTAATTGTGGGGTTTTTAGTCTAAAGTTTTATGGAATCTACAGTAAAACAACTTCCAAAATCTCAAATCGAACTTAAAATTGAAGTGCCTATTAATGAGTTTAATAGTTTTATTGATCGAGCTACTTTAAATTTGGGCAAGGATTTAGAGGTTAAGGGGTTTAGGAAAGGAAAAGTGCCTAAAGAAATTATTGAAAAGGAAATAGGCCCGGAAAAAATTTTAATTGAAGCTGCTGATTTAGCGGTTAGAGAAAACTATCAGAAGGCTGTCCGCCAATTAATGGAGAAAAATAAAATCACGCCCGTTTCCGAACCAAAAATTGAAATTCAAAAATTGAGCCGCGGCGATAATTTTATTTTTTTAGCGAAAACAACAATACTGCCCGAGATAAAATTACCTGATTACAAGAATATTGCGGCTAAGGTGGAGAGAAAAGAAACGAAGTTTGAAGAAAAGGAAGTTTTAGAAGCTCTTAAGTGGCTTCAGAAGTCCCGGGCGAAGTTTGCTTTAAAGAATCAGCCTGCTCAGAAAGGAGATTTTGTAGAGATTGAATACTGGTCGCCTCAAATTAGTTCTTATCCTCAAAATATCGTAACAGAAAAAAATACAGCGTCTCAGCAAAAAGGGCAAAAAGACAAGTTCATTTTAGGAGAAGGGCATTTGCTTCCGGGGTTTGAAGAGCAGATAGTCGGAATGCGAGCCGGAGAGCGAAAAGATAGAATCTCAATAAGTATTCCTGAGAATCATCCTCTGAAAAAAACAGTAGGCGAGAAAATTAATTTTAAAATTAAAGTTAATTCGGTTCAGAATGTAGAATTGCCTGAGATTGGAAATCAATTCGCCAAAACTTTAGGAAAATTTGAGAATCTGGAATCTCTTAAAAAAAATATAAAAGAAGGGCTTATTTTAGAAAAACAGCGAGCGGAATCTCAGCGGGTAAGGCGGGAGATTTTAGAGAAAATAGGACAGGAAGTGAAATGTGATATCCCCGAAGTTTTAGTTGAGAGAGAGCAGAGCCAGATGCTGGGAAATCTTAAAAAGAACGTTTCTGATAGTTTAAAAATCTCATTTGCTGATTATTTAAGTAAAATTAAAAAAACCGAAAAAGAGATATCAGAATCTTTTTTGACAGAAGCCCGGAAGAAAGTGATGAACTTTCTAATTTTAAGAGAAATTGGAAAAAGAGAAAAAATTGAAGTTTCAGAACAAGAGCTTAAAGAAGAGATAAATAAAATGTTAAAGCAGCATTCGGACGTTAATCGGGCTCATGAGAATCTTGACCCCGAAAAATTAAAAGAGTATACTAAAGAAGCAATAAAAAACGAAAAAATATTTCAATTACTCGAAAGTTTTATTAGGTAATGTCTGAGGACAGATTAGTTATTAATTATTCATAAATTTGTAATAATTCGTAAGACCATGAATCTTGTTCCGACTGTTTTAGAAAAAACAAAATATGGAGAAAGAGCTTATGATATTTATTCCAGGCTGCTTAAAGAAAGAATTATTTTTTTGACTGGGCCTATTAATGATAATACGGCTAATTTGGTTATTGCCCAAATGTTGTTTTTGGCCAGCAAGGATCCTAAAAAAGATATCCAGCTTTATATTAATACTCCCGGAGGATCAGTAACTGCCGGGTTGGCGATTTACGACACGATGCAATATGTCAAAAGCCCGGTTGTTACTATCTGTTTTGGATTAGCAGGTTCAATGGGAGCTGTTTTATTATCTGCCGGAGAAAAAGGAAAACGTTTTGCCTTGCCGAATACTGAAGTTTTGCTTCATCAAGTAGCAGGCGGGGTGACCGGAGCGGCAATAGAAATCGAGATTACAGCTAAGCAGATTGTTAAGATTAAAAATAAATTAAATAAAATTTTAGCTAAACATACTAATCAACCCTTAGAAAAAGTGGAAAAAAACACTGATAGAGATTTTTATTTATCAGCTCTGGAAGCAAAAGAATACGGGATTATAGATAAAGTGATAAAAGGAAAAGAATAGTTAGGTTGAATAGTATTCAAGGGTTTACCCCGTAGAGAAATTTCGACAAAGGTTTTCTAAGAGAAAACCTT
>Ga0307421_1001011_pt1 | contig 17727 bp, 16 predicted proteins | sample SalMarWE160270MG_FD_202163 | JGI IMG/M metagenome (GOLD analysis project Ga0307421, IMG submission 202163) | Salt marsh sediment microbial communities from the Plum Island Ecosystem LTER, Massachusetts, United States - WE1602-70 | ecosystem: Environmental > Aquatic > Marine > Intertidal zone >...
TGAAGTCACCTTGCCTTTAGGCATCGAAGTGCCAGTTATCGCGTGGGGCTTGGGCGTGGACCGCTTGTTTATGATGCGTGCAGGCATAAACGATATCCGTGACATTTTCAGCCAAAGCCTTGATTGGCTTAGACGGAAGGAGGTGGCTTAGAATGCCTACGATTGATGTAGATTGCGGGGAGTTGGAGCGGTTGCTTGGCTGGAGCTGGAGTGGCGATTTGGAGAAGTTGGATTGGCTTTTGGCGTTTGTCAAGAGTGAAGTGAAGGTTTACAGTGAGCAGGATGATGTGGCAAGCATTGAAATTAAGGATACGAATCGTCCTGATTTGTGGGGTGTTGAGGGTTTAGCTCGGGTGTTGCGTGGCTTCCTCGGGTTTGAGAAAGGACCAAGATGTTATGAGGTTGGCAAGCCTATTTTAGATGTGAATGTTGCCGTAGAGCTTACCGCGATTCGCCCGTTTATTTGCTGTTCCGTCGTCAAAAACGTTAGGCTCACCGATACGATTATTCGTGGGCTTATGCACTTGCAGGATAAGCTTGATCAGACTTATGGGCGGAACAGGCATAAAACGTCCATCGGAATTTACGATTTTGATTTGATTTCTCCGCCGTTAAACTATTCGGTTACGAAGCCGTCTGAAGTCAGTTTTGTTCCGCTTGGCTTTGAGGAGAAGATGAACTTGGCGGAGATTCTGGAGCGGCACCCGAAAGGCATAGAATACGGTCACATCGTTAACCGACATAGTGTTTACCCGATTTTGCTGGACTCGGAACGGAAGGTGCTGTCGTTTCCACCAGTTATAAACTCAAACGATCTGGGCAGAGTCACGGAAGAAACGGGAAATTTGCTTGTGGAAGTCACGGGTACCATGCATCAGACGGTGCTGAACACGCTGAACTTGGTGACGTTAGCATTGATTGACAGGGGAGGCAAAGCTTACGCTGCTATGGTGCGTTATCCCAGTGACCCGTTTTACGCTTCTAGAACGGTGGTGACTCCTGACTTCAGCAGCAAGCGCATGGACCTACGTGTGGGTTACGCGAACCGGCTTTTGGGGCTTCAGCTTGATGCAGAGCAGATGGCAGACTTGCTTTTAACGGCTGGTTTTGGGGTGGAAAGCGTCAGCGAAGGCAGTTTGGGGGTGCAGGTTCCGTGTTACCGCGTTGATGTGATGCACCAGGTGGATTTGGTGGAGGACATCGCCATTGCTTATGGATACAATAATATTGAGCCGTTTTGGCGTGAGCTGCCTACAACTGGAGGCGTGAAGCCTGAACAGCGTCTTGTTGACGTTGCACGCGAATTGATGGTTGGGTTGGGGTTTCAGGAAGTTTTAACTTACACCTTGTCGAATCCTGAGAGCCTTTTTGTTAAGATGAACCGTGAGAAAACGCGGATTGTGGAGGTGGCTAACCCGAAAGTGCTGACGTTGTCGTGTTTGCGGAATTGGCTGTTGCCGGGTTTGATGGAGTTTCTTGGTAATAATCAGTCGGTGGAGTTTCCCCAGAAAGTCTTCGAGCTGGGCAAGGTTACGGTTTTGGACGAGACGAGGGAAACGAAAACCAGGGATGAGGAGTGGCTGGCAGCCGTGACAACGCATCCGACTGCTAGTTTCAGTGAAATTAAATCTGCGTTGGACGCATTTTTGATGAATTTTGGGGCGGATTGGCGGATAAAGGAAACGGCGCACCCGAGTTTTATGGAGGGAAGAGTTGGCACGGTTATAGTTGGCGGAACTGCTGTGGGTGTTTTAGGTGAGGTTCATCCGCTGGTGTTGGAGTCGTGGAAGCTTGAAAATCCTGTGGCTGCCTTCGAAATCAACGTGCAGGAAATAATTAATGGCAAGTTGGCGAAATAACCAGAATGTTGCGTCCGAGATTGTTGAGGCGGCGCTAATGTCTGTGGCTGACTCCTACTTTAGTGTGGAACCCAAGAACCCTTGTATCGAGCAGAAGGACCATTGCCTCAACTGCCACAGCCATTTTATGGCGGTTAGACCTCACATAAAAAGTATTGTTGTTACCAAACGGTTTTTCAAGGATTTGAGAGACGAAGAAAAAGCGAAAGCGATTGTACGAGACGTTCTTGACTGTTCCAATTCTGATTTCTATGAGCTGCATAAGTTTGAAAAGCACGTGAATGGCTGCATGGTCTTCAGAGCTAAAACGGAAGGAATGCACATAGTTTATTGCGTGGACAAAAACATGCGTTTAATCTTTATGCGCGTATTCAAAAACTTCAAGGAATACGAGAAGTTTCTAGATGACAAAAAAGAAATCAGCAAGCTCATAATGCACACGTGATGCGGCGTTGGAGGCATGAATTTTTTGACAGAAAACAACGATGAAGAAACTGTAAACGAAGTCGAAGAAGTTCAAGACGAAGCTTTGGATAAGGAAGAGGAAAAGAAAAAAGCGAGACAGCGAAAAAGAGGACCTTACCGAAAAGCACACGCCAACTGGTAAACCTTTACGGAACAGCTATGCAACTCTAGTGCTCGGTGCAGTCTATACCCCCTCTATATATAGAGGGGGTATAAGTCAAAAATTACACGTCAGATCCGCGACTCCGCACGGTGGCATTCGGCGATTTTTGGTTACCAATCTGCTTTTGGTATTGCCGGGTTGTTGTTTTCCATAAAACAGCGTGGATGGTTTGTGTTGTTGTGTTGTACAAAAAGGCAGAAAAATGGGTGAAATTAAAAAATATTGAAGGAAATAGTTTATGCGGGTGAAATCTCCATTTGTAGCCTTTATTTTTAATAAGTATGGTTATGTCGTCACAGGGATATGTTTTGAGGATTCGCTACGTTTATTACTGCTAGCCTGTATTGAATAAACTTGAAAAACCTAAGGATGCTACCCGATGTCAAGGAAACCGCAGTCAAAAGACGAAGCGCTGGAAGCGTTGGACTTCATAGTAAACGTGCTCAAAGAACACGAGAAGGACCTAGACCGCTTGATAAGCGAGTTAGGCACCGTAACAGAAGCACTCGGCGAAACAGGCGAACTAAGCTGCAAAGTAGAAAAAGTTGAAGAAAGAATAAGCGGCCTGCAAAACGAAATCAACAGCCTAGTCAGGTACTTATCTGCTTCACCCCGGGAAACCCCTGTCCTGACGCCACCGCAGAAACCCGAAGTGGTGCAAGCCAGCGTCATGCACGGTCCACCCGTGATTTTACGATGCAAACAATGGGAAGACTTTCAAACCTTGGCTTACCAGGCGCAGACGCTGTCGTTCATGTACAAGGATGCGGAGAAAACTTTTCAGGCTGACGCACTTAAGGGCAACCAGATCATCACGTACAGCGGTGAGCTTCCTAAGCTTACGGCTCTTTTGAAGATGTGGTTATCTAAGCAGCTGGAGATTCCTGAGAAGAAGATTTTGGAAGGCGTTTTAGCCATAGGTTAAGCCTTCGCCTTTGGTTAGCGCGGATTCATAACCCTTATAAGCGTATAGTATATTAAGTCTTATGATGTGAGGGCAATTGAGGTTGAAGGCAACACCAACAAGCCAACAAAAATTTTTCCGTTCTCGAAGCCTTCTCCTTTCTCCTCGATGACGGATTGGCCGTTGGACAGCCAACAAACAATGACAAAGCCCTCTCCACACCCCCTTAACACAAACAAAAAGCTGAAAAAACATGACCCCCCAAGAAACACTACACTACGAACTAACAAAATTCGAAAAAACAATGCAAGAACTACACCTTCTCCAAAACGTCTCAAAAGACCTCAAAAACTACAGAAAAATGATGAAACTCAAAAAATATGATTAGCACTATCGCTCAGAAACGCTTCCCCTCCACTTTATAAAAACTAAACACGTCAAAGCGCAAGAATCCTGATTATCGCTGAGCCACAATCATGGCATGCGCCTTATCGTACGGCTCCAAACCCACAATCTCCTTCACGCTGAAACCTCGCTTCTTCAAAACCTTCGCTTCCATCCGATAAATCTCCTCAGGATCCTTCGTCACGTCAATGCTCTGCGCCTTCACAGCCAACATAACCCACCCAGACGGCTTCAGAAAAACATCCGCGTTATCCGCCAACACCTTCGCCTGCTCCGGCTGCGCAATGTCACAATAAATACAATCCACCTTCCCCGGGATGAACATGGCATACTTCTCAGGAAAACGCGCATCCTCAAGAAACGGCGACATATTAACCCTGTACGCCGCAACGTTGTTAACCAACTCCCTAATAGAACGCGAAGCAAACTCCACACAGTAAACATGACCCGCCTCACCCACAATATCCGAAACATGACTCGGCGTAGTCCCGGAAGCCGCACCCAAATAAAGAACACGACTACCCGCCACAATCGGCACCACCTGCACCCCCCTAAGAATAGAAGCAGCCAACTTGCTCCTAAAAGCATCCCAAACCCTATACTCAACCTTCTTGAAGCGAATAAGCCGTTCGCCATAAACAACCCTGCCCGGCACAAAGTTCCGCGTCGCCAACCGTTGCGCCCCATCCTCCAACGTAACCTGATAAATCTCCGCAAAACGCGGATGAGACTTAACCTTAGCGTGCACGCCTATTCTTTCTCCACTTATTGTCTCGCCGCCGCTGGTCCGGTCTTCTCGGCCGTTGGTCTCTCCGTTCTCGCCCTTCAGGCCTCACAGGTTTTTCCTTAAGTGGTGGCGGTTCCTTGTACTTCTCACGAATCTCAGCAAGCCGCCTATCTACATCAGCCTTCAACGAGTCACCGGCATACTTGCCTCCGAAAGCGTCAATCCGCGCGGCAATGGCTAATTTCCCAGCTAAGACTCTGGCGATTTTGCCTCTCTGCCACCGCTTAGCATCATGCAACAACGCATGCTGGAAGATCAAACCGTGCTTAGGCGGTCTCGCACCCGTTTTCAACGAGCGAAATAGGGCTTTCTCCGCACCCAAAACCTGAATGGTGCTGGCTGGTCTCATGGCAAGATTCTGCAAGCTACCCGCTATAGCAATTAACCTTGCGCCCAAAAGTGCGCCAGCTACTGCTCGGGTGTTGGGCGCCACTTCCTCCAGGGTCTTGTCCACATAGGCTTCCATGTTTTTCCGAAGTTCATAAAGTTCCAGCACGTTTTTGCTTAAGGCTTGAATTTCCGCCAAGTCTTTTTCCGCCATGTCTGCGCCCATGGATTTTTCAGCCACTTCGGCGGTGTTCGCTGCTTTATCTTTCGGAAGCCCCTCGTTCTCAAGCGCTTCAAGTGAAAAGTTGTCTCTGTACCCCAAGTTCATGACCAGACGCGCATACGTCTCATGTTTCTCGATTAGGCGGTCAAGCTCTGGAAAGTGAACGCCGTACCATTCTCTGAGGCGTGCCATGAACAAGTTTACCGTTCGGTCCAGGTCGTCTAGCGTCTGAATAGCCTGAGCAATTACCAAGTCCCTTTTTTCAGAGGCGCCTCGAATTCTCAGTTTGGCGAGTTCCATGCTGACATTGTGATTCCACAAGCTGAGTTCCTTTGCATCCTTAATTGCACCTGTTTCAACTGCGACCTGCTCCATGCGAGCGTGGAACGCCTCAGCCTCGGACGGCTTTAAAATCTCCGTTTTAGCGTTTAGGGTTCTTTGCGCTTCGTTGGCTATGCCCGCGTTTTCGAAAACAAAAACATCATAGCCCGCGGTCTGCAGCGCAGTAATCAAGGATGTGACTTCGGAGATTTTCCCAGACTCGATTTTTATTAGGCTCTTGGCTGCCTGCTGTGGCTTCTTCGAAAACAACACCTTATCCACAAGGCTGCCCTGCTCGTTAAAAGCCGCAACTCCGAATGAAAACTGAATTATCAATGCTTTCATGATATCTAGCCCCGTTACCAGCTAACTATTGCATGGCACCGTCTTAATAAATAGTTGTTGCCAAAACAGCAACAAGAAGTTAAGATGGAGGCGGTATGTTGAAGTTTTCGTGCTTTTTCCTCAGTATCTTATACGCAAGGAACAGAACCGTGCAGGTCACGAATACCGCAACTACCGTAATCACAATTAAAGTTGATGGCGGAATATTGAAAGGAGTTGATGGAGACGGCGTGGGGACAGGGGTCGGCGCGGTTGTGCTGAAAGCATAAAGTGCATGACCGTTGCCTGCGTACACTACACCGCCCGAAATGGCTGGAGAAGAAGGCATATAAAAGTCAATTGGTGGAAAGGTGTAGTTCCATATTTTAGTGCCTGTTGAAGCGTTAAAAGCAAGTATCATGTAGCTGTCACCTATGTAAACTGCGCCGCTGCCAACGGAGGGTGAAGAAGAGCTTCCTCCGGTTGCATTCCATATTTGTGTTCCCGTGGAAGCGTTAAGAGCATAAACGTTGCCGCCCAAGGAACCTACATAAACGTAGTCGTTAGCGACTGCAGGCGAAGAATACGCGACACCCGAAATTGAAGAGTTCCATATTTTTGCTCCCGTTGACGCGTCTAAGCAATAAGCGTTGTCGCTTGAGCCTATGTAGACGCGGCCGCCAACAACTGCAGGAGACGCCTCCCTAAGGAAACCACTTGCCTTGTAGTTCCATATTTTGGCGCCAGTCGAAGCATTAAGGGCCTAAACGTTGCCATCATGTGATGTGAAGTAAACGCGGCCGTACGCAACCGCGGGAGAGGAAGTCACATCTGCTCCAGTTATATAACTCCATATTTTGTTGCCAGTAGTTGCATTCAGGGCAAAGAGGCTATGGCTAACGAAAGAGCCTATATAAATCATGTCTTCAGCAACGGCTGGAGAAGTAAACCCTTTATAGTCTGTGTAATCTAATGCCAGCTTCCCTGTCGAAGCGTTGTAAGAGCTAAGCGGCGTGTAAACGTAGCCTTTATAGACGGCAGGAGAAGAATCTGAGCCTAGTTCAAATGCTAACCTTTGTTTCCATATTTCGTGTCCATCTGATGTGTTAATACAGTGAAGAGAGATTTGATCAAATATGTAGACATAGTCGTCTGCTACGACGGGAGAACCACCCAGCCCTTTTTGGGCCGTCCACAGTACGACTGGCGTCGTCGTTAGTGCAGAGCTTGTTGAGTAGCCTGTGTGGGCAAGGTCATGGTGGAACATTGGCCAGTCATCCCCAGAAGGATCCGCATATACGCGGAATCCTGTGGATGCCGTGCAAAACGAGACTACGAGAATTGCACAGAGAACTGCCGCCCACTTAAATTTTCTCGTAACGCAACCCGCGAGAAGTGTATGTCGGACTGTCCATATTAAATTTTCGAGGGAAGCAACCACTAAACTACGCCTTCACTTTCAGGTTCAAAATACATGGACACTGTGGTCTAATAAAGCCCAGCCGTCATATTTGGATTCTAATAGTGGTTCGTTGCAGAAACTATAGAGGGGTAGGTCCGTATTGGCGCTGAAACCACGCAAAAGCATGTTAAAAACTATACAAAAAGGAGCGCTGTAGTCATGTGTGGACGCATCAGTTCTATCCTACTTGCGCAATAATCACGAGACTATCCATCTGTGCAAAACCTTACCTAAAGTTTAAACTGTGGCTCTAGTAATTAGGTATGCGCTGTTTGAGGGGAAACAATAGTTGGTGAATCTTCCGCGTCGTGCACGCGGCGTAACAGTCCTAAAAGCCGTTTCGTCACCTCTCAGGCTGCAAATCCTGAACTTGGTTTTCGACAATGGCGCCCTTTCCTACACCGAGTTGATGAACTCGTTAAAGATGAACCCCAGCCGAGACGCAGGGCGGTTCGCGTATCACCTAAAGTTTTTGCTCAAAGCAGATTTGCTTGAAGCCGACACTGACACTAAAAAGTACGGTTTGACCGACCTAGGTAAAATGGTGCTTGACGTCGCGGATCGTGTTGAAAAAAAAGCCGACAAACCCCGAGGAATGCTTGTTCGCACCTCGCACTTCACGTTGGAAGCGTTTGACGCGAACAAAATAGCCAACTCGCTAATTAAAGAAGCCGAAGTGCCTCCTGAACTCGCCAAGAAGGCGGCTAAGGAGACCGAAAAACGGTTACGCAAGTCAAAAACAAAGTACTTGACGGCTCCGCTTATCCGTGAAGTTGTGAACGCTATTCTGGTTGAGAAAGGGTTTGAGGAGTACCGGCATAAGCTGACGCGGTTGGGTATGCCAGTTCATGAAGTAACCACTTTAGTGGATGCAAAAAATCGTGGTCGCGATTCAACCTCAATTCTTTCGAAAGCAGGAAAAGCCGTTTTAAGTGAATATACTCTGTTGAATGTTTTTCCCAGAGACATCGCCGACGCTCACGTTTCCGGTAACATCCACGTGAAGGGTTTAGGAACGTGGATTTTGAAGCCAAACGAAATAATGCATGATTTGCGGTTTTTCTTCCAGCATGGACTTAAGCGGGATAGTCCACTTCAACTTTCAATGGAGCCGCCACAAAGCTTTGAATCTGCACTGTCAATCGCCTTTAACGTTATCTTAAACGGCAGCAGAGAAACTGAGGAAACCCAAACTTACGATTACTTCAATGTTTTCCTTGCTCCTTTCCTGAAAGGGGTTGACGTAGCAGCAATAAAGGACAGCCTGCGCTTATTCATTTTGAACCTGAATCAACACGCAGACGTGGCTTTGGGTCTGGAGCTTCTGATACCTAAGTTCGTGGCGGACAAAGCAGCTATTGGTCCTCAAGGCAAAACATGCGGAAAATACGGCGATTTCGCCGAAGAAAGCCGATTGTTAGCGTCTCTTATCATAGACGTATTCAAGGAAGAAAGCTCCCCTAAACCGTTGCTTAACCCCAAACTCATTCTTAAAATCAGCAAGGAAGCGTTAACGGATGAAAAGGCTCGAGCAGTTCTTTTGAACGCTCACAGTTTGGCGGTGAAGGGCGGGACGATATATTTTGCCAATGATTTGAGGAAAGGAGAGAAAAACACGGTTTTTTCTGCTTCAGGATGCAAGCTTGAGGCGGATTTATCTGGAGACTGGGAAACGGACAATTTACGAACTGGCTGCCTTGGAGTGGTGACTGTTAATCTGCCTCGGATCGTTCATGAAAGCGAGGGAGACGCGAACAAGTTTTTCGAAATTTTGAAGGAACGATGCGAACTGGCTGCCCGTGCTCTGCGAATCAAGTACCGCCGGCTTAAACAACACGGAAAAAGCGTGATTCCATTCATAACTCAGCGTTCGAACGGCGACACGTACTTCAGAATTGAAAACTGCTCCCGCATAATTAACCTCGCCGGTTTCAGGGAGTCCGTGGAAGCTTTCTGCGGAAAGAACATGAACCATGAAGACAGCCTGAAATTCGCGGAGGAAATGACCGAGAACTTGTTAACTTTTAAACGTAAATTAAGCAGAAGGCATGGAAAACGGTTGTTCCCTGCCGTTTTGCGCAGCGTTGAAGCCTCTGGGCGACTTGCACAGTTAGACATGGAGAAGTACGGTGTTGCCAAAGTGAAGTTTTCAGGGAGCAGAGAAAATCCCTTCTATTCTACCACGAGACGGTTAAGCCTCCAAGCAGGTGAATTTCCCGTAATTCCCTTCGAATCTCTGGAAATCGAACAAAAACTCAAAGGTTTAAACGAAGGAGGAAGCTTGAACATAATTGAACTGGAGAACGACGACTACCCGCCGGAGTCGCTCATGAAATTAACCGAACACTTGATTGCGAACAAGTATTTGGAGCTTTTTACCTACCACCGTGTCATAACATACTGCGATAACTGCAGGAAAAGCTGGTTCGGAGCCTTGCACAAGTGCCCCTCCTGCGGCTCTATGAGCACACTAACAACGTTTGACCGGTTCGCCGCCACTTAAACAATTTATTTTTCGCCGCCAAGCACCAACGCCAGAAGCGCCATTCTCACTACTATGCCGTTCCAGACCTGATGGAAGTAGCGTGCCTGTGGTGTGCTGTCAACTTCAGAGGCGATTTCGTCCACGCGCGGCAGCGGATGAAGGATTATCATGTCTTTTTTCGCGTTTTTCAGGGTGTTCAAGTCGATTCGGTATGCGCCTTTGACTTTGGCGTATTCGGCTAGGTCGGGGAAACGTTCCTTCTGTATTCGGGTCACGTATAAAACGTCTATTTTCGGGATTATTTTTTCCAGATTTGTGTCTTCTACTATTGAAATCTTGTCTTTTATCGCCCGAATAACTTCATGCCGCATCCGAAGGGATTCAGGCGAAATCAGGTACAGTTCGATGTTGTAAAGGGAAAGCGCGTACGCAAGCGAGTGAACAGTGCGCCCATACCGCAAGTCGCCTACCAACGCGATTTTTAACCCGTCGATTTTTCCCTTCTCCTTCTGCATCGTGTACAAGTCCATAAACGCTTGAGTGGGATGCTCTTCCGCGCCGCTGCCCGCGTTTAATATGGGTACGTTGGAGAATTCAGCGGCGAGTTTCGCGGCGCCTTCAAGAGGATGCCTAAGAGCTATTACGTCGGCATAGTTCTCCACGGTGCGTACGGTGTCAGCCAGGTTTTCTCCTTTCCTAACCGAAGCAATCTCGGCTTCGGCGAAGCCTATGGTGGACCCGCCTAGTTTGAGCATGGCAGCCTCAAAGCTTAGGCGTGTGCGTGTGCTGGGTTCAAAAAACAGGGTGGCGAGGATTTTTCCTTTCAACATGTCTGAGCCTTTTCGCGCCATTGGTTCCATGTCTTGGCTGCGGTTTAGAAGGTAGTCGATTTCTTTGCGGGAGAAGTCTTTGATGGATACTATGTCTCTTCCTTTGAACTCCAAGCTGGGCACCTGAGAAAAGAAAGTTGCTAACTGCTAAATAACATTTTTTATACGCTGAGAAGTTTGTTGGAAAAGAAAAAGAAAAAAGAGTGGATATTTACTTGCTTTTGCTTCTGCCCCGATACATTAGTGCAGCACCGATTCCGATTACTGCTATAATGACTAACACGATAATTATGGCATAGAAGTATTCGGCTGGATTTCCTTACTGGTTTTGTGGGGTCGCTTTTATTTAGGTGCCGTGTGAATTATGATGGAGTGAATGTCTTGGATTTGAAAGAAACGTATTCTGTTGAGTTTGAGGCTACTCCACCGTACAGTTTTGAGCGTACCTTGCATAAGCCTGCGGGGTGGTGGTGGTCCACGCCTGACGAAATCTTCGAGAAAGACACCTGCTGGACGGTAACGCGTTTCAACGGCGAACTTTTGGGTTTAAAATTTTGGTCTTCTGGAACGATGCAGAAGCCTAGAATACGTTGCATGGTTTACTCTAAAGGGAAAGTGGGCGCTTCGGAGAAGCTGGGCATAACGCGCATGGTTAAGCGAGCCTTGAAAACCGAGGAAGACCTAACAGGGTTCTATAAGCTCAGCCAGAAAGACGATGTATTACGCGGCGTTGTCAAGGACTTATATGGTATGCACACGGTAGGGTGGCCTGAACTGTTTCCTGCGCTGATTCTCGCTGTCACGTTGCAGATGGCGCCCATGAAAAGAAGCAACCAAATGATGGACTTGTTAATCGCGAATTTCGGAGACCATGCTGGCTTTGATGGAAAGGTCATGCAGTATTGGCCGTCTGCCGAAACGATTGCAGCGTCAACGGTTGAAGAGCTAAAAACTAAAGCGAAACTAGGTTACAGAGCCGCTAACCTCATCGCCATTGCAGGGGCTTTGCAAAACGGTTTTCCCAGCATGGATGAATTGTGGGCTATGGAGCCTGAAGAAGCAAAGGAAAGGCTTCTGACTTTGCGGGGAATCGGAGATTACTCCGCGGAACTTGTGATGCCTCGGATGGGTTTTCCGCTTGATGTTTGGAGCGCCAAAATTTTCAGTGTCCTATTTTTTGGTAAGGAGCCTGAAAAGCCTCGGGAAGCCATTCCTGCACTTAAACGGGCTGCGGAGGAGCGTTGGGGTGAGTGGAGGGGCTATGCTTTCGTTTACGTTTTGAACGATCTGCCAAAGTTATCTGAAAGATTTGGTGTTGACTTAACCAAGTTTTGACTCTTTGAAATTGTAGGGAAAAAATTTAAGTTGTACCCTTATTTACTTAGGATAGAGGAATTGTAACTTGTCCAACGCGTCAGCTGTGAAGCTTGCCGATGTTACAAAACGGTACAGTGATGTGACAGCTGTAGACCATTTGGATCTGGAAGTGAAAAAGGGGGAAATCATCGGTCTTCTAGGTCCAAACGGTTCAGGCAAGTCAACAACTCTCAAAATGATTCTGGGCTTAGTTAAAGCTGACAGCGGGTCCATAAACGTTCTCGGCATAAACGTTTCAGATGATCCGATGGCGGTGAAAAAACAGTTAGGTTATGTTCCTGAGGCGCCTAGAGTCTACGAGTTTCTAACAGGGCTGGAGTTTCTTGATTTCGCTGGCGACATTTACGGCATGAAACTGGAAGAGAAGAAAAAACGAATAGATGAGTTTCTTAAAGCTCTTAGTTTGGAAGGCAGAGAAGGCGACATGATAAGCGCCTATTCTGAGGGGATGAAGCAGAAAATCATCATAATATCGGCGATTATGCATAAGCCCGAACTTTTGATTATGGATGAGCCAATCACCAGTTTAGATCCGAAGTCGGCGAGGATAGTTAAAGACTTGCTGCGGCGGTTAGCCTCGCAAGGAGTGACCACTATCATGTCTACACATGTGTTGGAAATTGCTCAAGCCATGTGCGACCGAATAGCCATAATGCACGACGGAAAATTGTTGGCGTTAGGTACCATGGATGAGTTAAGGAGGATGGCGAAGATGCCTGAATCGGGCTTGGAAGATGTATTCTTGAAGCTTACTGGAACGGGAGACGTTAAGCCTATCGTTGAGGCATTGTTGAAATGAACTGGAAGACTGTTATTCGACTGGTAAACGTCAACGTTAAGTCTTACCGAATGATTCGAGGCGCCAGGCTTCGAAGGTTTCGGGAGAACCGCTTTGTCACTTACGCGTTTTACATAGGGGCCTGCGGTCTCGGCGTGTTGATTGGTTGGATTGTGGGAATCTTTTACACTGGATTACCCGATCTGGCGCTTCAAGGCACCATTCTTGAGACTGCTACGTCGCTATTTATCTCACTTCCGACTCTTGCGCTCTTGTACGGTTTGGTTTTGACCCAGGTAAGCCAATTCCAGAGGGTTGGCGCAAAAGTGTCAATCCAACCTGTCTGCTGATTTCCCATTTCCTGGCAGGAGCACACGTTGGCGTCTATAATTTCTAATGTTCTTGGCACTTCGTTGATAGTTACGGCGTTCATTTGTTCTGGCGTATTGGTCGCTTCCATTTTTTTGGAGCTGGTTCCCTTAGCTGTTGTTACCGTGATTGCTTTGTTTTTAAGTGTCTTCTTGGCAAGCGTGACCACTGAGGTTTTCAAGACTTTGAATGTTAGGCTTTCAGGTGCCATAACGAAAATTGCGGGTCGCTCGGCAATATGGATGCGACTCATAGGAACCCTTGGCTCCATGGTTGTTTTTTACTTGATCTACTTTTCAATTTACTCTGGCTCAACTCCCTTCACCATATTCGGAACAGTTGCCGGCGGACAGCAGGCACTTTGGTTCATTCCCTACGTGTGGCCTGGGGTCGCCCTTTCCAGTTTCGCTAACAGCCTCTGGGTTGAAACAGCATTGTTCCTCTTGTCATCAACCGCGTTCATAATCGCCGTTTTTACGGCCGCTACCCATCTCAACATGCGGTTTGGCATGTACGAGCTGCCGTCAATAAAAATATCCCATGGAGAATACACGCCGAAAACCGGGCTTTTAGGAAAGCTGGGCTTCTCTCCTATGGAGGCTGCCATTATGCGGAAGGACCTGAAATCCTTCACCCGACGGCACGAGTTAATGTACATTTTCATTTTTCCAATAATTTTCATGGTTATGCCCGTTTTAACCGTGCTGAGGTCGGAAGCTGGTGCTGGCAGTCCTATGCCTGCTGCTTTTCCTTCTTTCATGTTTGCTTACATGTCTGTCTTTCCAGGGGCGCTCATGGCCGTAAGCATAGGCGGCATGATCACGGGTTCGGAAGGCGAAAGCGTATGGTACTTGTTTTCGTCACCCGTCTCCGCCAAAAGCTTCTTCAAGGCAAAATACGGTTTTGTGCTTGTTTTCAGTCTAACCGTAACTTTGGTCTGCTCCATCGTCAGCGGTTTAGTGTTTGTTCCCCCGTTGGATATGGCGTTGCTCGGCTTTTTCGAGTCCATATTTCTAGTTGGCGCGTTAACCATGATTTCGCTTTCTTTTGGAATAAGAGGCGCTGATTTCCGAGAACTCTTTCCAAGGTCGCGAATGATAAGGCCGAAATGGGGCATTATCAGCTTCATAGTTTGCGCCCTCGCGGGTTTAGCTATAATCGCGCCAACCGCTCCTGTTCTTCTAAACTTCTTCGGTTCCTTTGCCCCAAGCTCCATTGGTTTCACGCCGTTTCCCGACTATTTCTTGTACGTTGGCCTTGTTCTAAGCGGCGTTATTGCCGTTGTCATGTTTTCCGTTTTTCGTAAAATAGCGTTGGATCACGCTGAAAGGCTTCTTGCGGATGCAGAGCGCATTTAACCGTTTTGTTAATGATCGTGTGGGTCGCGTTTAAGCGCGTGCAGATTCTAGAATAACCCATTCTTTCCTTTTCTAAATCCGGAGACTTCAGGGCGCGTCAACGAGCTTTTTCAACTGCTTCTCTTCCAGCCCAACACCCCGCGCCCCATCCAAACGTTTTGTAACCTTGCCTTTCTCGAACAAAAGCACCGTAGGCACCACGTCCACAGAGTATCTTTCGCACAGTTTTGCTTTGTCATCCGTCTTCACGCGCAGGCAGTTTTCCGGGTTATCTCTGGCATACTTCTCAAAAATGGGCAGGAACCTTTGGGAGAACGGGCACCATGAGGCGTAGAACAAAACGAACACTCTGCCCTTGCTTTTCAGTGCCTCTTCAAGGTCGAATTCAACATGGATTTTACTCATTATGCACTTTCTCCATGTCTTCTGCTTCGGGGTAGTGGCTGCTGTCGCAAAAAGGCTTATTACTGGACTTGCCGCAGCGGCAAAGAGTAACGCGATTTCTTGTTTTGTAGGTTTTGCCGTCAGCTGATTCAACAGGGACGCCGCCGCGCACCCAGACTGGTCCTCTTACGCCCATGGCGGGGTCTTCAATAAGCCCGATTGACTTGGTTAAGTTCGGTTCAATTCTCTTTCCCGTTTTTTTATCTGTGATGACGAGGCGTCCAGAGGGGCAATCGCATGTTTCTTCGATGGCTGCCTGCTTGTTTTCTGTGTTGTCCGATTTTGGGACGAGGTTCCAGATTCCGCCTGCTCGGTGGCAGAAGCGTGCGGAGGCGCATAGGTCTTTGGTATCCTCCAGTTTTAATGTTGGGCCGTCGATCTCTTTGGGCTGGTTAAGGAAGGTTTCTTCGCCTGCGGTTTCGGTGCCGTCGAAACCTGTTTTTGCGTGTGTTCCGTCGCAGAACGGCTTGGTTTTGGATTGCCCACAGCGGCATAGCAGGTATATTTTCTGCGGGGGATATTTAGTGCTTGGTTGCCATTCGTTTGCGGTTCCATCGGAATCTGCGATTATTACTTGTTTTTGGATGGGGATTTCGCCTGAGACTATGTATGGTCCGTTTTTGGTAACTTTAATTTTCGCCGCTGTTTTTGGCGGCTTTTTTGTGTTTGGTGCCATGGCTCACTCTGTTCCTTGTTTTATCAAATAGGTTGGTTAATAACTGGCTATTGAGTGGGTTTTTGGCTAGTTAATTGTTTCGATAAGGCTTCAAAGAATAAGTCGATGCGGTGTTGGGTTCGCCCGAAATCGGCTATGGAGGTGATTGTTGTGACTGTTGTCTCGGCGGTTGCTGTGAGTCGGGTGGTTTTCTTGTTCACGGGTGCCGCGTCGATTGTGAGTGTTGAGCTGTATGACAGGAAGCTTGGTTTTGTTCTGGCTTTGGCGTGGTGTGTTTTGTTGTCGATTTCTTCCATGTTCCATTGTAGGTTGGCTACGGCTTTGGGCAGGGCTTTCCAGATTTGGGCTATGGAATAGTCGATTTCGTATGTTTCTTTTTCTTTTCGCAGATAAGCCAATTTTTCCACTTCAGCTTGGTTGGGTGTTTTGTCTTCTTTATTTGTTTCGTGGAATTTGAAGTTGTTTGTTTCAAGAAGGTTTTAAGGAGGGATGAAAGAGTGAAGGCAAGCCCCGTTGTGAAGCCTTCCCCTCTCCCATTAATTAGTGTTAGTGGTTGCAGGATATAAAAGGCGTATTTCAGTATCGCAATATATCATACACCAGAAATGGGGGGGCGGTGTCACTCGCCTTTTTCAAACAGCAAGTAATGATTGGTGCCCAAGGCCATCGCAGCGTTGCCTGCGCAAGCGTACGTGTGGAGGCGCCAACCCGCCTTTTCCCATTCTTCGATTGCTTTTCCGACGTTGTCGTGGTGTCCCACCAAGATGCATTTCCATTCTTTCAATTCTAATTCACCTTCCAATGTGATTAGGCGATGGCGCTTTTTTGGTTTTCTGAGAGATAAATGTTATAAGAAGTGTGTCCAGAGCTAAAGGATGGTAAACATGAATCTGAGTGTTGCAGCCACCTTTGTCGCTGTTTCAGCGTTAATCGTGTATTTCTTGATGCGGTTCCTTCTGCCTACGTTTGATTTTGAGCGTCTTCTGCTCCTGGGAAGTTTGGCGGTTATAGCCGTATTTCTCTTGTTCATGGGTCGGAGACAAAAGCTGAAAAAACAAGTTGAGACAGCTACGGTTTCATGACCAATCTCCGCCCACCACATAAAGTAAAAAGGAGCAGCACATTCTCGCGTTGAACAGCCTTCTAAAAGAATAGGACTCAAAAAGGATTAAAATTTACTGCTGCTGCGAGATTGGCTAATGCACTTGGGAGTGTGCTGACTTACTGCCGACTGAGAGCAGATACGTGGGTTCAGAGCAAAGGGGCATGGCAGAAGGTGATGAGCGAGTTAGTCAAGAAATCTTGATAAAAAAGTTTTTACAGCAGAAACAGCCCAGTATAACTGGGGCAAACATGAGTAAAAGGGTCGCTGTAATACTTGTTCTAGTTGTTTTAACAGCGTCATGCACCGTCATCGCTGAACCTGCGTTATCTTCTGATGAGGTAAAAGAGAATTCTTGGACAACTCTAGCTCCAATGCCAACTCCCAGAAGTGGATTTGGATTAGCAGTTGTAGATGAAAAAATCTTTGTCATTGGAGGATATAAAAATGGGGAATACTTGGGCACAACTGAGCTGTATAATCCAGAAACTGATACATGGATCAATAAAACAGCAATGCCAACACCAAGAAGTGGATTTGCTATTGCCGTAGTTCAAAACAAGATACATGTTATCGGTGGTTTCACTGGGGTAACTTCATCGACAAATGTTCATGAAGTTTATGACCCAGTAACTGATACATGGACAAGCAGAGAAAATTCACCTCTTGCCTATCGAAGTGGAATAACTGCTAATGTTGTTGATAACAAAATCTATGTGATAAGTGGTTGCACTTCACCATTTCGCCCTTGGACTAACACCAAAGAAAATAATGTTTACGATCCAGAAACGGACAAATGGACCACAAGAGCACCTATTCCAACTGCTGTATATGATTACGGATCTACTACATTGGATAACAAGATCTATGTTTTTGGTGGGAGAAGCATTCCTGACAACAAAACCTATTCTCTAACACAGATCTACGATACACAGACTGACACATGGAGTACAGGCACGTCTACTCCAATGGCTTTAAGTGGATTTGGAGTAGCATCCACAACTGGAGTACAAGCTCCAAAACGAATCTACCTCTTCAATGGTTACAAGTGTAAAGATGATGGCGGCT
>Ga0307421_1001017_pt1 | contig 17691 bp, 13 predicted proteins | sample SalMarWE160270MG_FD_202163 | JGI IMG/M metagenome (GOLD analysis project Ga0307421, IMG submission 202163) | Salt marsh sediment microbial communities from the Plum Island Ecosystem LTER, Massachusetts, United States - WE1602-70 | ecosystem: Environmental > Aquatic > Marine > Intertidal zone >...
GAGAGCAACGTGGGCACCTATCTCATACACCACGATGAGAAGTACACCAAGTCCAACGTAGACAATCTGGTCGCCGAGCAGTACCGGATCCTGGAGAGCAGAACGCGAGCGGCGCTGTACTTGATGGGGGCGAAGGAGTGGGATTTCTTCATGGTCCACTACTATGGGCCAGATCGTATGACCCACGAGTTCTGGCACCTGATGGACCCTTCGCATCCTCAGCACGATCCTCAGGAGTATTCGAAGTACGGCAACCTGGTGTTGGCCTTCTTTCAGGAGCTGGACGCGAGTCTCGGACGCCTGGTGTCCGAGCTCGGCGACGACGACGTTGTTCTGCTGATGTCGGATCACGGCATGGGGCGGGTCACGAAGTTTCTGAACGTGAATTCCTGGCTGCTGAGAGAAGGGTTCCTCAGAGTCAAGGGAGACCTGTCCTCCAGGCTCAGGTACGCCTTGTTCCGTATGGGGTTCAACTACTACTCCTTGGGCAAGCTCGTGCTCCGCACTGGCTTGGGGAAGCGTGCCGTGCAGATGGGCAGGGGCAGGCGTCAGGAGCTACAGGAGAAGGTGTTCTTCTCGTTTCGAGATGTGGATTGGCCCAAGACGAGGGCGTACTCGATGGGCAATTACGGGCAGATCTACGTCAATCTCGAGGGCCGGGAACCTCAGGGAAGCGTCAAGCCGGGGCGGGAGTACGAAGAGGTGCTGGGTGAGTTGACGGCGAAGCTAGACGGCTTGGTGGACGAGGAAACCGGGGGGAGAGTAGTCGAGAATGTGTTTCGCGCGCAGGACGTGTATCGCGGACCGTTCGTGGGGCACGCTTCGGATCTGATGTTCGTGACCACAGACATGGAGTACAAGGCCCTCGGCCTGTCCGATTTCAGCTCACCACTGACGCTGGAGCCTGTATACGGGTGCACCGGCAATCATCGCATGGAGGGTGTCCTGGCGCTTCGAGGGCGTGGCGCGATACGCGAGGGCCAGGCCATAGATGGCGCCCGGATCGAAGATCTGGCGCCGACCATACTCTACCTGCTGGGAGTCCCTGTCCCCGAGGACATGGACGGACGGGTTCTGGAGAGGGTCTTGACGGCCGACTTCGCGAGGGAGCACCCTGTGGAGTACGCGGAGCCGGCAGAGCCCACCGAGGGGCTCGAGGAAAGGGGCTACTCGCCAGAGGAGGAAGAGGAGCTAGCCAGGACGCTGAAGGGTTTGGGCTATGTGTGACCGGGATCAGAGGTCTGTGGATAGAGGAGGCCCGTGACAGACTCCGGTAGAATCCTGATCGTGGTGCCTGCCTACGACGAGGAACAGAACATCGGCGGCGTAGTCTCCGACGTGCGGGCGGTGGTGCCGGAAGCCGACGTCCTCGTGGTTGACGACGGTTCTTCCGACGGCACAGCGACAGCAGCCCGCCGATCGGGAGCCTCCGTGGTGTCCCATCCCTTCAACCTGGGCTACGGCGTCGCCTTGCAGACGGGCTTCAAGCATGCACTGCGACACGGCTACGACTACGTCGTGCAGATGGACGCCGACGGACAGCACGAGGCGAAGAGCGTTGTGGACCTGATCGAGGAGGCCCGTAAGGGGGACGCCGACGTGATCCTCGGGTCCCGGTTCCTGGGTCTGGGCCGGTTCAAGATGCAGTGGGCGAGGAGGCTGGGCAGCCTGCTCTTTCGGGTCATCGTGTCCCGCGTTGTCGGTGAGCGCATCTCCGACCCCACCTCGGGGTTTCAGGCGCTCAACAGGAAGGTCCTGGAGTTCTACGTCACCGAAGCCTACCCCGTCGACTTCCCAGATGCGGACCTGCTGATCACGGCGCACCGTGCGGGCTTCAAGATCAAGGAGATCCCTGTGGTGATGTACTCCAAGGCGGCGGGAGGCAAGTCCATGCACAGTGGCCTGCGACCGCTCTACTACGTGTTCAAGATGTTTCTGTCCATCCTAGTCACCCTGATGCGACCTCGCAATTCCCGAGAAAGGATGGAGTAGCCATGGAGATGAAGCCTCGCTTTGTGGCCCTGGCCATCGCCATCGTTCTGGTGGTGCTCATCGTCGAGCTGGTACGGCGCCGTAGGCTCCGGGAGGAGTACTCTTGGTTGTGGCTGTCGCTGAGTCTGGCCATGCTCGCCCTGGCTTTGTGGCGCGGTCTCCTGGACTACGTGACGGAGTTGATAGGCGCCGTGCTGTCCACCTCGACGCTATTCTTCTTCGCTATCGTCTTCTTGATGCTGATCAACATCCAGTTCTCTGTGGAGATCTCCTCGTTGAGGACCCAGGTGAAGAACCTGGCTCAACAGGCGGCGATACTCCAGAGCAGTCTGGAGAAGTACGAACCCCGGGCTGAGGTGCCGGACACCGGACAGCAGGAAGGAGTGGAGGGTGACGCGGACTGATCGACGTGTCTTTGCCATCGGCCTGGACGGAGCGACGCTTGACCTCATCAGGCCCTGGGCCGCCGAGGGTAGGTTGCCCAATCTCGCGCGCATCATGGATGAGGGCAGCCATGGCACACTGAGATCTACCATCCCGCCAGTGACTGGCCCTGCTTGGGTGTCCTTCATGACGGGGAAGAACCCCGGCAAACATGGGGTGGGCGACTTCCTGCAAAGGATCCCCGGAGAGTACGATCGAGCCCCTGTGAACTCCACCAGCATCAGGGCCGAGCCGTTCTGGGTGACCGCCAGTCGGTTCGGAAAGAAGGTGGGCATTCTGAATGTGCCTGTAACCTACCCTCCGTACGAGGTGAACGGGTTCCTGGTCTCAGGACTGCTGACGCCCCGAAACACCGACGGGTTCACCTATCCACCGGGGTTGGCTGTGGAGCTTCAGGAGGCGATCGGCGGTTACAGGGTCAACCTGGACCATTTCTACTCCGAAGGATCCGGCGATCAGTTCCTGGTCGATCTGAGGGACCTCATCGACGCCCGGACAAGTGCTGCAAGGTACTTGAAGAACAGCTATGAGTGGGACTTCTTCATGGTCCACTATATCGCCACAGACTGTGTCCAGCATTTCCTCTGGCACTGTATGGATCCCACCCATCCTCGGTACAACGAGAACGAAGCGCTGGCCTATGGCGGCGCGATACTGGATGTGTACCGGCAGATCGATGACGCTGTGGGCGAGATGATGGCGGGTCTGGACCAGGACACGGTGATGCTGGTGATGTCCGATCATGGGTTTGGGCCTTTCTACAAATACATCTATCTGAACAACTGGCTGTTGAGAAACGGGTTGCTTAGCCTGAAGCGAACAGTCGGGAGTCGTTTGAAGCACGCCCTTTTCGTGATGGGGATCACTCCATCGTCCCTGTATGGAGCGTTGGACAAGCTGGGAGGGGTCCGCGTGGCTTTCAAGGCCAGCAAGAAGCAGCGCCACGACCTCTTGAGCACATTCTTCTTGTCGTGGAAGGACATCGACTGGACGAAGACAAAGGCCTACTCCTTTGGCAACGTGGGGCAGATATTCATCAACCTGAGGGGGAGAGAGCCGCAGGGAATTGTGGGGCCAGGCGCGGAGTACGAGGAGTTGAGGGAGCAGATTGTCTCGATGCTGGCTGAGCTACGAGATCCCAAGACGGAAACGCAGTTGATTGAGCAGATCTACCGACGCGAGGAGGTGTACTCGGGTGACCAGGCGGAGGATCTCGCAGACCTCCTGATGTTGCCACTGAACATGGAGTACGGGGCTACCGGGCTGTCTGCCTTCGTGTCGAATGAAGTCGTTGAGCCCAGTTTCGCCTACAGCGGAACACACAGGATGGATGGAGTGTTCATGTTGAAGGGCCGTGGAATCAAGCCTGGCCAGGTTACCCACGATGCGCAGATCGTCGACATGGCGCCGACGATCCTTCATCTGCTCGGCTTGCCGGTCTCCCGGGGCATGGACGGCAGAGTCTTGACCGAGGTATTGGAGGAGCGATTCCTAGCCTCGAGGCGCGTAGAGTATACCGACGAAACGTCAGAACCGGGTTCCCCGGAGCGAGGGCTGTCAGAGGAGGAAGTAGAACAGGTGACCGAGAGGCTGAGGGGACTGGGCTATGTGACCTAGCGGGGGGCACAGGATCGCCAAGTGCGGCAGAGGGGAACTCGCTGCGCGCAACCGGAGGCGGGCAGCGTAGAAGGCTCCTTGCCGATCCAGAGCTTCTGATCTATGATGCGATACTTTCATGGGCAGTGTGTGGTGAGTATGAGGCAACACGGGAGAATCCAATGGGTTCGCGGTCGCGCTTTGCCCCACGGTGCGCTTGCTGGCCTGTGGGAGAAAGGGGTGCTGCGCCATGTTCATCATGTCCATAGACCTTGAATCGTGGGTTCATCGTCCGGTCTTCCACGTTCCCCTGGAGAGGCAGACCAGGCTCGAAGACGGAGGCTTCATTCCCAGAGCAGTGGAGCTATTGCTCAATGAACTTGCCACCGCCAAGGCGAAAGCCACTTTCTTCTGCCTGGGTAGCGTGGCGGAATGGTACCCGGAGACCATGGAAACGATAGCTGCGGAGGGCCACGAGCTTGCCGTGCACGGATACACGCACCGCCCGCTGCACGAGCACACTCGAGCGAGCTTCGAGGATGAGGTGAAGAGGACGGTAGATCTCTTGTCTCGAGGTGATGAGCGGCCGATTGGGTTCCGCGCTCCCACCTTCACCTACGCCCCTTTCCTGTACGAGGTTCTCGAGCAGCAGGGTTTCAAGTATGATTCGTCGATCATGCCCATTAGAACCCCTCTCTACGACTGGTCGATGTACCACAGCTCTGCGCCCTTCTGGGTGACACCCAGAATCTTGGAGTTCCCTCTGTCAGTCGACAAGGTGGCGTTGCTCAGGAAGGTGCCCGTGGGAGGTATCTACTTCAGATTGCTGGGGGGGCTCGTGGACTCCGAGCTTCTCAAGAGGGTAGAGCGGACCCAGGGTATTGCCATCTTCTACATCCACCCGTGGGAGATTCTGGACAGCCCACACGTGGCCCTGCCGCTGCCCAAGAGGGCGCTTGCGTACCACCGGATCCCCTCCTTACGTGCCTTCGAGAGGGTGCTCAGGTCCTTTTGGTGGACGGATTTCCGGGACTCTCTCGACCTGATAGTCGAGAGGCTGTCCAGCGCGGCGCTGGGCGCCGACCAAGGGGACAGGTAGCGGCTTCACATGGGTGGGACCTGGATCGCCCGCAGGTACCAGCCGGGTGACGAGGATCAGATCCTCCATCTCAGACGGCACGTGTTCGGGGCTGTCGATCAACAGAGGAACACGCAAGAGTACTGGCGTTGGGAGTTCCGAGATTGTCCGGCAGGCGAGGCGACGATCTGGGTGGCGGTGGCGGGGGAGAGCATCGTCGGCCACTACGCCATTCGGCCTGCCATGATGCAGCACTGCGGAGAACCCGTGCTAGGGAGCACGTCTATCGATGCCATGACGCATCCCGACTACAGGCGAGAGTCGGTGTTCGCCACCTTGGGGAAGAGAGCCTATGCGGACCTTGCGCAGGATGGCCCTGCCTTGACCTACATCTTCCCCAGGAAGATCTCGATGAAGGGGTCTATCGCCAAGTTCGACTGGAAGTACCTCTGTGCACTGCCTGTCTTCGTCAAGCCCATCGATGTCGCTGCGGTTGTGGAACGATTCATCTCTAGCCGCGCTGCACTGGCCCCCGTCCGCGCTGTGTCCAGGCTGCTGCTCGACCTTTCGTGCAGAGGCCATCGCACCCGCCCCGAGGAGCGTTGCGAGGTACGGTGGCTCAAGAGGTTCGATCAGAGCAACGACGATCTCTGGAGACAGCTCTCCCCGCGATATCCGCTCGCTGTGGTCCGGGACAGTACCTACATGAATTGGCGCTACTGCGACAATCCGGGTCGCCAGTATCGAACGATGGTCGCCGAGCAGGCTGGTGGCATCGTCTCTTATGTCACTCTGCGGTGTATGGAGCAGTTTGGCCTGCGAGGAGGCATGATCGTCGATCTAGGGGCTTTGCAGGGCTGTGAGGGCGCGCTCGCTGTGCTCTTGGATGAGGCAGAAGGGTTCTTCAGAGGTGAGCGGGTGGACGTGGCCGCGTGCTTGGTCAGCGGAGACGAGCGGTATGTGCAACTCTTGAGACGGCAAGGCTTTCGGCCCTTGCCAGCGCAGGTGGGCTTCAAGCAGTGGTACTTCGGCTACCGACTGAACAACCCGGCGATAGACGGAGAGGTCTGTGTAGATCGGTCGAACTGGTTCCTCACCTTCGGGGATACTGACGTAGTGTAGGGCAGAGTGGAGCGGGCGTCCCGCGACCGGGATTTGGCTGTGCTGGGGGGTCTGGAGCGCGGCAGAGAGGCAGGTGCCTGGACTCCGTCAGTCTGGACCATGGACGGGCTGGCGGCGTGACGGACTGGCTTACGGGCCCCGATGTCCGGAAGCACGCGGCGATACGATATGAAGATCTGCTACTACGGCAATCAGCTGGGGTTCATCAGCGGCAGCCACAGGTACGTGCTTGGTCTGGCCAAGCGGTTCTTGGCCGAAGGCCACGAGGTAACGGTCGTCACCAAGGGCAGAGAGACCTGGGTGACCCTGCTGGACGGGGTGACGTATGAAGCCGTGTCTTTGGAGCGGAGGGAGACTCTAGGAAGCTACTTCGTGGAGTTCCCGTTGCGTTCGCTGGCCTACTTCGCCAGGAACGGGCAGTTCGATGTCATTCACAGCATGGCCAGCTATCACCTCTTCGCCGTGCTAGCCAGGATGGCGGGCATCGTGGCCAGAACGCCAGTCGTCTATGGCGTCGTGTCACCTGCCGGCCGCGCCTTGCGACTGCTACGGTTCTCCAGGCTGATCTGTGCCAGCAGGGGCATACAGTCCCAACTCGGCGAGGGCGCCGTGTTCGTGCCGCACTTCGTCGATCTGGCGGAGTTCCAGACGGAGGACCGGTACGACTATGGGCAGCAGGGGCAGTTCACAGTGGGGAGCATGGGCTCGCCTGCACCCAGGAGGGGCTTCGAGTTTCTGATCAGGGCGCTGCCGCTCGTGTTGGAGAAACACGCCAACACACGCCTCGTGTTGGCCATCGAACACCCACAGATACAGTATCGGCCCAAGCTACAACACAGGCTGGGGGAGATCAAGGAACTGATCGAGGACTGTGGGGTGTCAGACCACGTGCAGTTGGTGGGGCAAGTCGACGTGCCGAGGTTCTTCAACTCTTTGGACGTGTTCGTGTACGCCGTTCAGACCACCAAGGGCATGATAGATATCCCGCCCACGATACTGGAGTGCCTGGCCGCAGGATGTGCCTTGGTCACCTCTCCGCGCGGCGGCATCCCCGAACTGGTGCGAGACTACGAGAACGGTCTCTTGGTGGGCAAGGACGGGCACGACGATCCGGGGGCATACGCGAGGAAGATCGTGGAACTGATTGACAACAGGGATCTCCTGTCCAGGATCCGGGGCCAGGCCCGTCGCAGTGTTGAGTCCTATGACGTGAACCGGGTTGCGCCCCAAGTGATGGGCGTATACGAGGACGTGCTAGGGTGGAAGAAGTAGAGAAACGGGCACCACTGGGCAGGCTGGGTGGCAAGACCTATCGTATGGTCCTGTCCGTTCTGGGGGTCCTGGTCTTCGGGGCCATCCTCTACTACGGGGGGGTCGAGGCTCTGCGTCAGCTTGCGCGGGTCAACCTGCTGTACCTCGGCTGTGCCTTCGTGGCTGCCGGATTGGCGGCCTTCGTGACTTCGGCCAGATGGGGACTCATTGTGGATTCGCTGGAGGGGCACTCGACGCGTTCGAGGTTGCAGTACTTCTACTACGTGATGATGGGCAAGATCTCCAGTACGTTTGTCTCCCAGTACGTAGGCGACTACGGCGTAAGGCCGTTGGCTCTCAAGGCCTCGAGCGACACCAGCGTGGGACGCGCGTTCTACTCAGTCTTGCTGGACAGGTTGTTTGACCTTGCTCTCTCACTCTTGTTTCTTGGTCCTGGGCTCCTGTATCTGGGGGGATTCATCTCTCCAGAGGTGCTGATGGTGCTGGTTCTTCTGCTGGTGGGCGGCTATTGGGCGGTCAGCGCAAAGAATCACCACCTGCTGTCGGGCGTGATGGGCCTGGCCGCGCGGGCGCTGGAAGGGGCGGCGCGATCGCTGCCCGTACTTGCTGGAGTGCTTACCAGGTTGGGGAGCACTGTCGAGGGTGCCAGAGCCGGTTTCGAACGTGTTGGCCGCGGGTGCATCACCGCGGCGAACGTGCTGACGCTGGGCAGATATCTGGCCATGGCCACACGTGCCTACTTCATCGCCTGGGCCCTGGGCTTGTCGATACCTTTCTGGCTGGTCTTTCTCGCTGTGGGACTTGTCCGCTTCACGCTGCTCTTCGCCGTGGCCCCTGGTAGGCTGGGCGTGCTGGAGGTGGGTTGGTACGGTGTCCTCGCTCTGGGCGGCGTCCAGACCTCCACGATCATTCCTTTCTTGCTGGGCCTGCGGTTGTATGGGCTGGTCTTCAACGCGGTGCTGGCGCTGAGCGCTCATCTTGCGGTGATGTTCACACGGGACGGGTCGGCTTGAGATAGGAGCAGAGGAGCCCGCGTACGCGGTGCCTCTCAGCAGGCCGTAATCAGCTCCCGTGCGTACACAGGCCCCGCTGTGCCCTCAAGCCTCTTTATTCTGTGCCCGACTTGGTCTATAATCTGTGGCATCAATGGTGGTGGAATCGCCTCCTCTTGAGACGTGGGAGACAGTGTACGTCGCTGTCGCACGAGGTGGAGAATCTGGGCTGAACCCGCTGGTGGTGTGTCTGATGTGTGCTGACATGAGCCTGTGCGTAGAAGGACGGACAGAACCAGAATCTGGGCTAGATTGTGCGCCGAGCCGAAGGAAACATGGACCACCCGCGCTTTTCTTGGCCATGACCGGCTGGGGGGCGATAGCCTGGTATCCGAGTGCACTGTTGGCGACTCAACGGGTAGCATAAGATGAGTGGAAAGCCGTTGGACCTGAGCCTGGTGCTCCCGTGCTACAATGAGGAAGTGGTGCTCGAGGGCAGCGTGGCCCAAATCGTCGAGGTCTTGGATGGCACGCGGTACTCCTACGAGATCATCTTCGTCGACGATTGCAGCCGCGACCAAACGAGGCACTTGATCGACCAAGTCATAGGGCAGTATCCGCATAAGCGGATGTCCAGGATCTTCCACGAAAAGAACGTGGGCAGGGGTGGCACGGTTGCCGATGGCATAAGGGTGGGGACGGGCGACGTAGCAGGCTTCATAGACATCGATCTGGAGGTCCACGCTCGCTACATCCCCTCCTGCGTGAATGCGGTGCAGAACGGGGCCGACGTGGCCATCGGGCGACGCGTGTACAAGCTCAACCTGCGGTCTCTGGATCGTTATGTGATGAGCGCGGGATACGTCTGGCTGGTGAGGACGTTGCTGGGTGTGGGTCTGAACGACACGGAGACCGGGTACAAGTTCTTCAAGCGCGAGCGGATTCTGCCGGTACTGGACGAGATACAGGATCAACGGTGGTTCTGGGACACGGAGGTCATGGTTCGCTCGCACTACAAGCAGTACCAGATCGTGGAGATCCCCTGTTTGTTTCTGCGCCGCTTTGACAAGAAGTCGACGGTCAGCCCTCTGTCTGATACGGTTGACTACTTCCGGAAACTGTGGCGGTTCAGTAAGGTAGTGAGAGACGAGCTAGCACGTTGAAGGCTCTGCGAGAGATCGGACTCAGAAAAGCGGTCAGGTTCGCGACGGGCACCGCCCTGCTGGTGTTGTTCCGTTTGATGGTCGTGCCCCCCTTGAGAACCGCTTTCCTGCGTATGGTGGGGGCGCAGATCGGAAAGAACGCTATCGTCCACGACGTCAAGTTCTTCAACGTCTATCGCAAGGGCTTCGCTGCTCTCAAGGTGGGGGACAACTGTTTCATCGGCGACGAAGCGCTGCTTGATCTGGCCGACGGGATCGTTTTGGAGGAGAGCGTGACCCTGGCCGAGAGAGTGACCATCCTCACCCATGTGAATGTTGGTTTCGAGGACCATCCTCTACAGAGACATTTCCCCGCCTGCTCCAAGAGGGTTGTCTTGAAGAGAGGGTGTTTCGTGGGTACGAATGTGACCATTCTGCCTGGCGTCACTGTAGGAGAGTGTGCGTTCGTGGCTGCGGGTGCGGTGGTCAGGGAAGACGTGCCTGCCTACCACGTGGTGGGTGGTGTCCCCGCGCAGACTATCCGAGTCCTGCAACCAGACTGACCATGGACCCCACCGCTTACGATGTGGTGCACGAGGTCGAGGAATCCCACTGGTTCTTCGTGGGACGGAGGAGAATCCTCTCCCGACTCCTGGACGAATCCTTGGGTGAACTGGACAGCCCCCAGATCCTAGACATAGGCTGCGGCACCGGGGCCACCATGGGCTTCCTGGAGCGGTACGGGCAGGTGACCGGGATCGACGTCTCTGCCAAGGCTATACGGTACTGCCAGGCACAAGATAGGTCACGACTGTGCCTGGCGGATGGAGCTTCGTTGCCCTTCGCCGATAGGAGTTTCGATCTGGTCACAGCTCTCGATCTGCTCGAGCATCTTCCGCAAGAGGCAAGAGGGCTGCAGGACATGTGGAGGGTGCTGAAGACCGGTGGCCGGATGATCCTCTTCGTGCCGGCCTTCATGTTTCTGTGGAGCGATTTCGACCGCTTCTCTGGCCATCACAGAAGGTACACGAGACGCGAGCTGAGACGGCGGGTCGAAGAGGCTGGCTTCGATGTAGTGAAGATCTCGTACTTCAACACGCTACTCTTTCCAGTCATCTGGGCAGTGCGTGCTGCCGAGAATATGGTGGGCGGATGGGGGCCGGTTCGCTCCGATCTGGACCTACCCAGCGGTGTGTTCAACGGACTGCTGGCCAGGATCTTCTCTCTGGAGGCTTGCCTGATCGACAGGGGATCCATGCCCTTCGGCGTATCGCTGCTCTGTGTCGCTAGCAAGCAAGCTTCCGACCGGATACCCTATGAGCGACCATAGACGGTGGATGCGCTTGGAGCGAGAGCTGCCGGTCCCAGTGGTACTGCTGCTGACGGTCTCCTGTCTCCTTCCGCTTGTCCTGCTTTTCAGCTTCTGGAATGCGTCATCCCCCTTGGCCTTTCCCCAATTCGTGATCGCTGTCGTCACACTGATCTATCTGCCAGGCAAGCTGCTGCTGGACTCTGCGGGGTCTGACCTCGAACCCCTGGACGATCTTGCGCTCTCGCTCGTGCTGGGAATGACGGTGAGCAGCCTTGCCTATTGGATCACAGCTTTGGTCGGTCTCTCACATTTGTTCTTCCTTTGGCCGATCACGGCATTGGTCATCGCCGCATGTCGGAGGCGGAATCGCTGGAAAGCAATCTGGCGATCCAGCGTCCGTCTCGACGCAACGCATATCCTGCTCTGCCTCGTGATCGCGGTGCAACTCGTCCCTCTGGCGGTGCTTCCCATGTACTACCAGAATGTCGCTCTATCGCCGCAGGGCGGCATGACTTTCTTGAACAGGCCCAAGGATACGATCTTCCACCTGTCCATAACGTATGAGCTGACGCACTCCATTCCTCCGGAGGTGCCATATCTGGCTGGGCTACCCCTCGGCTATCACTACGGGATGGACCTTCTGAACGCGATGCTCAGCAACGTGGGACACCTCAGCGTTCTGGATTTGACCGTGAGATTCACACCCACGTTGCTGCTGGTGATGACAACGCTGGCAGTCTTCTGCTTCAGTCGATTGTGGCTTCGCTCGGGCTACGGAGCTGTGCTAAGTGCCTTTCTGGTCATCCTGGGAGAAGACCTGTCTTTCCTGCCCGGACTGCTGTCCGGCTCGAGTGAGGTGTGGTCGGTACAGTTCTTCAGTGCGCCAACCGTCTATTCCCTTTACTTCATGAACCCTATGCTGCCTGCATTGGGCATTCTGTTCAGCGGGCTGTTCTGCCTGGCGAAGTTCCTTCGTGAGCCAACCGGCCGGTGGCTGGTCCTCACCTGTTTCTTCTTCGCCGTGGCTATGGAATACAAGATCTTCGTCACCGCCCAAGTCTGCATCGTTCTGGCCATATCTGCGGCTGTCTACCTGCTCCTGTTTCGAGATAGAAGGCTCATCATGGTGGTGGTGGTAGCCGCGCTTGCGGTAGCACCATTTGCAGTTTATTCCTTTCTGGGCACGGAGGCTGGGTCACTGGTTTGGGTGAGGTTTGCACCCTGGCCATACGTGCCGCAGGCGCTGGAGGAGCTTGGCCTGGAGAGCATGTGGCTGGCGCGGCAGGTGGACAGCCTCTACGGCGGTGGCCTCAGCCCGGCAGGCCTGGTCTCACTATGCGTGGTAGCTCTGCCCATCTACCTTGTAGGGAGTCTGGGTTTCCGAGTGCTGGCTCTTCCCAGCGTTCTGAGGGGGGTTCTTGCTCCCTCTCCCTCGACCATGGTCAGGTTCTGTCTAGGTCTGATGGTCCTCGTCGGCCCGGCCATGGCCTTGACCTTGTCCATCACGCCTCTGGGCTATCCCGTCGAGCCTGAGTATAACCAGTCAGTCTGGTTCTACGTGCTCAGCAAGTACGTGGCCTCGGTCCTGGCTGTGGAGCTGGTTCTGCAACTCTGCCGGGGCCGACGCCTTCGCTGGCAGGCGCTACTGGTGTGCGCGGTGGTGGTCCTGAGCGTTCCTTCTGCGGCTCAGTTCTTCCATCGTCAGATGTCCGCGCGTCTCGACGTGGTGACCGAGAGTGAGCTCGAGTTGACCGGTTTCCTGGAGCGGGCGTGCACGGACGGGCGGGTGGTGTTGTCCCGTCAGAGGGTGGGGGCGCTGGCATCGGCGCTGACACGTTGTCGGGTGCCTGTGCTCAATATCGCCGACTACAGCCATTCCTTCGTGTCAATGTCAGGTCTGAACGAGCGGCTGGAGGATCGGGATCGTTTCTGGAGTGATTGGAACAGCGGCGAACTCCGGGGAGACATTCTGGAGCGGTATCGCGTAGGCTATGTGGTGGTAGACCGTAGAACCGGAGACCTGGCCCCGCGCGAGGGGATCACTCTCGGCATGGGGTCAGCAGGGACTTCAGGGTCCACTACCCTGGAACGGGTGATGGACAACGCCGATTTCGCTGTCTACGAAGTACGATGGGATGACGAATAGACTACGTAGACTCACGGGTACGCAGAAGGACCTGCTCGCGATCCTGGCCCTGTTCGTGCTGTCCGCGGCCTTCTTCGCCAGGGTCTTGTTCACCAGCGAGGTTTTCGTCGGTGACACCCTGGCCCGCAACGCACCGTGGAACTACTATCTCGAGCCAGAGGGCCAGTCGCCCATCAACTACGAGTTTGACACTCTACTGGCCTACTACCCACAAATCCTCGTGGCGAAGCAGAGCTTAGAGAGTGGTGTGCTTCCTCTGTGGAATCCGTATTACCTGAGCGGCCTCCCCCTCATGGCCGCAGCGCCCTGGCTCGGGTTGTTCTATGCCCCTTACTTCCTCTTCTACCTAGTGGATCCGCTAAAGGCCTTCGGCTACGTGTCCTTCCTCCAGGTGGGCCTGGCCGAAACCTTCACGTACCTCTATCTCAGGAACATCCAATGTCGCAGGGCGGCAGCGCTGGCAGGAGCGGCGAGTTTCGGCCTGGGGGGCTTCCTGCTCAGCAATCTCACCTGGTTGCCGAGGGTGAGCACGGCGATGTGGATGCCCTTGATCTTGCTGGCCCTGGACAAGGTGATGAGGAAGAAGTGGGGCTACTCTCTCTTGCTGGCCTGTGCGGTGGCGATGTGCGTCCTGGCTGGGAACCTGGCAGCGGTGATCTACGTCCTGCTGGCTGCGGGCTTGTATGGAGCTTTCAGGGTCCTCCTGGCCTGGCGGCGGCAGGGGCCCAGGTTCGCTGCCTGGTGCGGTTTGGTCGCCCTGGCGGCACTTTGTCTGGGCCTGCTCCTGTCGGCGGTCCAACTGGCGCCCACGCTCGAAGTGTCTGCCTACGCCGGTCGCGTACAGGCCTCCTACGAGGAGCGCATCGAAGGCGGCCGGTCGGCGCTGGCCTTGGCTACGGTCCTGGTGCCTGACGCGTACGGGAACCCCGTGGACCGCCCGTGGGGCCGCAACGTGTTCGCAAAGAACATCCCTGGTACCTATGGGGAGACCAGCCTGTACGTGGGCATTGTTCCTCTTCTTCTGGCTCTCTGGGCTGTGTGGCGCCGACGTGATGGGCTGACTGCTTTCTTTGCGTGTCTGGCGCTGCTCGGCCTCCTGATCTTCCTGGACACCCCGCTGTTCAGGGCGTTGTACGGATTGCCGCCTTTTCGCATCGGCAGGCAACTGGAGGCCAAGGTCCTGTGGGCCATGTCGATCTCTGTACTGATGGCCATGGGCTTGGACCTGCTCTTGGGGGGTCTCTCGACAAGGGACGCCAAGGTGCTGCATCGCGCCGGCGTGGGGATGCTGGCCACGGCACTGGCAGTGGGGCTAGGTGTTGTCCTGGGGCACGTCCTGTTACAGGCTGGAGAGTGGCCTCTCACAAGTGACCTCGCCGTCCAGTGGTACGGCTACAATGTCAACAACTTCCTGCGCCTGAGCGTGCTGCTTCTCGTCTGCGGGATTGTGGCCGTGTTGTGGTCTCGGGGTTTGGCCAGGGCGAGTCTACTGGTATTCGTGGTGGTGGGCACGATGCTCGTAGATCTGGCCTACTTCGGCTGGAAGTTGAACCCGTCGCGGCCGTCTGAAGGTCTCTATCCGCAGATGGAGAGCGTGCAGTTCTTGCAGAAGGACAGCAGCCTCTACAGGGTCATCAGGGGTCCCCTCTCCAGGAAGGTGTTTCCTCCCAACAGCCTGACAGTCTATGGTATCTCCGACGTACAGGGCTACTCTCCGGTTCTTATCGACTACTACGTGGAGTTCCTGCAACTGATCGAGGAGGACGTGACGAGTGCTCGGATGGTCTACTCACTCCAACACGCAGCGTCCACCACTTCTTCGCTGCTGGACTTGCTCAACGTCAAGTACATCGTGACCTTGGCCGAGCCTGGAGAGGAGATGGTAGAGCTGGAGGAGAGCGAGCCAAGCCTGGAACTGGTCTTTGACGGCGAGGTCAAGATCTACGAAAACAACGATGTGCTTCCCAGAGCCTTCTTCGTGTCCGACCACATGATCGCAGAGGACGGAGACGAAGCATTGGCTCTATTGGGTGCGGAAGGGTTCGATCCCACCTCCGTGGTGATCCTGGAGAAGGCACCTGCATCTCTGGCTGGTACCACGGAAGCGAGCGCCCACGAGCCGCGAGTCGAAGTGGTCGAGTACACACCTAACCGAGTGGTCATCGACTCCTTCACGCCGGGTGACGGCTTTCTGGTGCTGAGCGATCTGTACTACGTTGGATGGAAGGCGGTGGTGGACGGCGTGGAGACCGAGGTCTACAAGGCCGACTATGCGTTCAGGGCGGTGCAACTGGAGGCCGGCGAACATCGCGTGGAGTTCCTGTTCGATCCGCCTTCTTTCAAGATCGGGCTCGCTGTGAGCCTCGTCGCCCTGTTGGCGTTGCCAGCGCTGGCAGGCTTGTGGATGGTTCGGGGGACTAGGGTGTGAGTCACTGGGTGCTCTGGACTTCGTACAGGGGCTTCCATCTCACGTGAGTCTGGGGTGAGCAGGATGGTGTATGGATGTGTTCCCGTCTCCTCAAGGCCTTCCTGCTTCCTGGGATCGGCCTCCTGGCGTGCTCACCAGCGCCCACAAAGTGGAGGCGGGGTTGTGGATGAGGGTCAGATTCTCCCGATACGCCTACACGGGGTACGGTTGCGACTCTTGTTTTGCGCCTCAAATGTGGTATAATAGGCTTGGACGACAGCGGCTGGTAGCACGTCACCAGGTGGGCAACAAGGGCGGAGTGTCAGGGTTGTTCCGCACGCAGCGCGCAACGAATCACGCTGGGGCGGCTCAGACTGTGGCTTGAGTCCACAGTCACTATGATAGCGGAGTCTTTCCGTCTGGTGTGAGGGTGATCATGGAGGATCGTGATCGTCTAGCGGCTGGTTCCTGCTGGCCGATGAGGCTCGTTGTGCTGGCCGGCTTCTTGTGGTTCGGCGCGATTCTTGCCCTAGCGCAGGGCCCAACGAGCACAGGCGCAGCGGTAGCGACCGGCACCCCCTTCTACGAGCCCCTGGTCATGGTTTGGGTGCCCACCCCGACGCCCACGCCGAACCCTGAGCCAGGGCGCATCGTCTACGAGTCGAAGCAGTTGGATAACTGGGATATCTGGGTGATGAACGCCGATGGGACCGGCAAGACTCGAGTGACCAAACACCGGGAGCGCGACTCTGACGCCACTTGGTCGCCGGACTACTCCCAGATCGTGTATGCGTCGGAGCGTACCGGCGACGATCCTCCAAATCGCGAGATTTTCGTGATGAACACCGAGACCGGCGACTCGGGCCCGCTGACGCGACTGACTTTCCAGGCGGGAAAGGACTACGACCCATCGTGGTCGCCCAATGGCAAGCGAATCGCCTTCCTCTCCAAGCGCGACGGGGATTGGGAAATCTATCTGGTGAACCCCGATGGGACCAATCTGGTGAACCTGACCAACAACAAATACACCGACACAGATCCTTCTTGGTCACCCGATGGCAGTCGCATCGCCTTCGCATCGGATCGTAACGATCCGGGCAGCGACGCAGAGATCTATACCATGAAGGCCAATGGCACCGACGTGAAGAAGCTCACGGACAACGCATATGCAGACGGGGACCCGTCGTGGTCGGCGGACGGCACGCGCATCGCTTTCGAGTGCTGGCGAGATCACAATTTCGAGATCTGCACCATCAACGCCAATGGCACGAATGGGAAGAGACTCACGCACAATGAAGTGGCTGACTCCGACCCCTCGTGGCAGCGATGGGGAGAGCAGATCGTGTTCGGCTCATACCGCACGGGCAACGGCGACGTGTATGTGATGAATTCCAGCGGCGGGGCGGTGACCCGACTGACCATGAGTGCTGACTATATCGACGGTGATCCCTGTGCGCGGCCCAGTGGGCCGTGAGCCAGCTACTGCTTCTCTCCTCCCCAGTGAGGAGACGATGGTTTGCGTGGTTTGATGGTACGTCGGCATGGAATTGGCGGCGCAGTGGGCTCTTTGACCACTCCAAGATGGCTGTGAATGGCGGCGTCCTCGTGGGGAGCCTGTGACCCGTTGGTTTTCTGTGTAGTTCATTGACCAGGGCTCGTGCCGCCCGGTGCGGACCCGCAGAGATTCTCCAACCCCACTTTAGAGGTTCCTCCAAGAAGACTACAAGGACTTGGCGCAGAGACCCGGGAGGGTGCTCTGGCGCCACGAGCAACCCGTGTTGGCGAACCGCGATCTTGTGGCCAGTTTGTGGAAGTGGTATAGTAGCGTGTCCTTTCCCTGGAGGGAGTGACGTCTATGCAATTGCGTGTCAACCAGACGGCCATGATGCTTGTCGGAGCTGCCGTGGTGCTTTGTGGGGTGGTGGGTACCTGCCTGTTTGGGGGGTACGGCTATCTTCAACTGCGCCCCTTGCCCACACCCACGCTCTCCTTCTTGGACGGCGTCCGGGCCACGGCGACCGCCCAGGCCCTGGTGGCTGAGTCGCAACCCACGGCTACGAGGACCCTTTCCCCAACGCCTGAGCCTACGGTGGCGGAGACACCTCTGCCGGCTTTGGAGCTGACGGATACGCCTACCCTGGAGCCGACGGAGGAGCCCCAGCCCACGGCCACGTCAGGGAGCTCGGCG
>Ga0307421_1001018_pt1 | contig 17667 bp, 17 predicted proteins | sample SalMarWE160270MG_FD_202163 | JGI IMG/M metagenome (GOLD analysis project Ga0307421, IMG submission 202163) | Salt marsh sediment microbial communities from the Plum Island Ecosystem LTER, Massachusetts, United States - WE1602-70 | ecosystem: Environmental > Aquatic > Marine > Intertidal zone >...
GCTGTACCCGGAATCTTGATCAGTATTTCATCACGGATTCGACTCAAACGCAGCCGTTTCTCGGCTCGAACCTCATCTGAATCGAGGAATCGCTTTTTTAGCTTATGATCCTCTTCATCAAACCAGAAATAAAAGGCCCCGTTTTCCCCAACAATTCCGTCCACAGGCCACATGCGGGCAATATGATCACACCATCCGGCTGGCCGGCCTGTAATGGGGACTACCTTGAGGCCTGCATTTTTCAGATCCCACAGCGCCTGAAAGGCAACGGAAGGAATCCTGCCAGCGATGGTAAAGGTGTCATCAAGGTCAAAGAAAACCCCGGTGAGGTTTTTTGCAGTCTCAGCGGTTAGGGTTTGGATTGAAGGTATCATGGCGTGTCTGACTATAACACATATTTGGGAAAAGTAATAAACTAATAGAACCAACAATAGTGGCTGCAACCACGTTATGGTGACGTGCTTAACAGTTGCAGAACCTCATAGGTACCTGCTGGATGCTATTCATCACCCTGTAAGTTCCCTGAAAATCACTGCCCCTGGTCAAATGATTCGGCACCACTATGCATCTGATGCCGGCAGCCCGTGCAAAGCCCGTCTAAACCGCGCTCGGAGTCCTCCACAATGATGCAGTGTTCTCGCTTGAGCCCAGTTCGTTTTATGGCTGTAAGAAAAGGCTCAGGATCAGGTTTCGATTTTTTATAATCTTCGCAGGTCAACACAAAGTCAAAATAGTGTAATAACCCTGTGGAGGTATGAATAATTTCAAAGTGCTCTCTGCGAGAATTTGTTACCATCCCCATTAAAATTTTGCCATGAAGCTGATGGAGTGTGTCTTCAACTCCATCCAGCACATGAACCTTGTTTCGTAACAGCTCGCTATAGCACTGGTTTCTCTCAGAACGAAGTTGTATAATTATCTCGGGACTAAACCCTTGTTCAGCTGCAAGATCAAATGCGCTTCGCCCCTGTTTTAGAGAAATTTTAATAAACAAATCTCTACTCAGATCTATTCCGGCTTTAGTGAATACATATCGAGTTGCACTAAAGTATAGCTCTTCATTGTCGACCAAGACACCATCATTGTCCCAAAGAATCCCTTTTAACACTATATTTCACCAGTTTGCCATTAATACTTTATTCGTGTAATATTGTTCTAAATTATTCTTTATATTAACATTTCCTCTTCTCCAAAGTGGCAACTCGATATCATTTCCTCTAATACTTGATGGACTCGTAAAAAGTCAAAAATACTCCCTCTCCCTTCATGGGAGAGGGCTGGGGTGAGGGTGAATACAGCGTTATTTCACGCCCTTACGTCCCCCTCCCCTTAATCCCCTCCCACCCGGGGAGGGGAAATTCGACTTTTTACGAAAGCATCAATACTTGGAGTGCAAGCTTTTTTGGTCAGTCGACGTCAATGAGGAAACTCATTCTTCAGTTGCTTTATCGCCAGCCCTTTGATACCTTTCCCTTGCATGTAAATTCCTTTTTCCGGGCCTCTTTGTTGTATTAAGATGTCATTGTTTTCTTAAACAGATTTTATAGGCATACAAGCTATGTTTCCAAACCTACTGACAACTTCAAAAAGATGGTGGCAACCTCGATATACTGTTTTAGCCCTTATGTGGCTGGTTTATGGTTGTTTTTATCTAAACAGGCTCAACTTCGCACCTGTAATTCCGCTGATTATAGAGGATTTAAAGATCTCGCATGCTCAGGTCGGTCTCATAAGCACATTCTTTTTCGCCTTCTATGCTGCTGCCCAACTTCCAGCGGGCTATTTTAGCGATATCTTGGGGCCCAGGAAAATAGTAGCCCTCGGAGGCATTATTTCCGCTTTAGCTAACTTGTTTTTTAGCGCTGGGTACAGCCTGTTCTATCTAATAGGCTTTCAGAGCCTAAATGGCCTTGGACAGGGGGGAGGCTGGGGGCCTAGCGTCAAACTCATGAACAACTGGTTTCCAGAGTCAGCAAGAGGCCGGGCCTTAGGGATATATGCCACCTGTGTATGCATTTTTTCCGTCTTAGCATATGTATTAGCAGGATATTTAGGGAAGACCTTTGGCTGGAGGGCGGCCTTTTGGACCGTACCTATAATCCTGTTATCCATATTGTTTGTTTACTGGGTGGTTGTTGCCGACCATCCTGATGGAAATAGTGTACAGAGTGTTCAATACAGGCCCCCGGAACCAGCTGAAAAATCCTCTAGAAACAGGAGCAAGCTTATTGTCATTTTGTCTAATAGGGATATGAAAATGGCCTGCATCGGATTTTGCTGCCTAATGTATATTAGATACGGTATCCTGATATGGTTACCTGCATACCTGTATGAGTCTTATGGATTAAGTGTGGTTACAGCAAGCCTTTTAGCCGCTGTATATCCCATGGCAGGACTTGTGGCGAGTCCTCTGGGAGGGTATCTGTCGGACGTTGTTTTCGGGGGCAGAAGGAAACCGTTGCTCTTGATCGCATTGTCTTTCATTTTGTTGTCAACTATTTTTTTGGCCAGTGCTGGCTGTTTAGAAAGGGCCATGATTCTGATTGCCGGTGTCGGATTTTTCGAACAACTCATCGCCCCCCAATTCTTCGCCTTGGAATTAGACTTGATCCCTCCGGAACTGACAGGGACCGGAGCGGGCTTCCTTGAAGCCGGGGGACATCTGGGTAGCATGTGCGCCATGTTTTTTTCCGGTCTATTGGTGGACGCATTCGGTTCATATAAACCCGTTTTTCTTGTTTTAAGCATCTTAGCTATCATAGGGATTGGCGCCGTCCTGTTTGTTAGTGAAAATAAATCCTATTAGATGATTTGGTGCGGGCTTTAAATCCCTGCTAAGATTACAATAGACTGCCGACCGGGACATACTCAAGGCCGAAGGCCTCGGCAACACCTCTATAGGTGACCTTGCCCTTTACTACGTTGGCACCCCGTTTAATTTCAGGGTTTTCCTTGAAGGCCCTTTTCCATCCCTTATTGGCGATTTCAATAGCGTAAGGCAGGGTTGCATTGGTGGAGGGCAAGTGTAGATGTTTTAGCCACCGCACCAGGCATATTCGCCACACAGTAATGTACCACGCCGGCAACCGTATAGATCGGATCTGAGTGCGTTGTAGGTTTAGAGGTTTCAAAGCTCCCCCCTTGATCGATAGCCATGTCCACCATCACTGCGCCTTTCTTCATAGTTTGTAACATATCGCGTGTAACCAGTTTAGGAGCCTTGGCTCCAGGGATGAGAACGGCTCCCACAACCAGGTCAGCTTCTTTTATAAGTTTGCGAATGGTTGCGGACTGAACATTATAAGAAAACAGTTGCTGGGCATTACATCACTCAGATAGCGAAGTCTGTCTAAGTTTATATCCAGCAGGTACACTTTGGCTCCCAGGCCACAGGCCATTTTGGCTGCATTTGTTCCGACAGTTCCTGCACCGATAACTATTACTGTGGCAGGAGCTACACCTGGCACACCACTAAGCAGAATGCCTTCACCACCTTGTGCCATTTCCAGGTACTTTGCACCCTCCTGAATCGACATGCGCCCTGCCACCTCACTCATCGGGGTGAGTAACGGCAAGGATCCATCTTCCTTTTGAATGGTTTCATAGGCAATGTTGACCGGCCGACTTTTAGTAAGTGCTCTGGTTAGTTCCTCTGATGCAGCAAGGTGAAGATAGGTGAATAGGATCTGCTCTTCATTGATGAGTTCATACTCTGAAGGCAGGGGTTCTTTCACATGCATGACCATGTGGGCAGGGCCGTAAATATCCTCAGGTGTATCTATGATCTCTGCCCCGGCGCTCACATAGGATTCGTTATCAAATCCGCTTCCTGCACCGGCGTGTTTTTCTACCAGCAACGTATGCCCGTGTTGCTTCATTACTTCTGCCCCGGCAGGGGTCATGGAAACTCGATTTTCTTCGGATTTGATTTCTTTAAGAATTCCTATAATCATTGTCTCCTCCGTAAAGAAAGGTTTATTATTGTAGAAATAGGAATTTTTAGATATTTATTCCAGATAGATTGGGTAACCTCGCTTTTCCGCAACTCCATGGCTTCCTGAAACCGTGCCACAGAAAAGAAATTAAAGCCTTCTTTTACAAGCCTTTTTGTAACAGGAACAGCGCCCTGACTGTAAGCATCGGCTTTTACAACAGGGATCACCTGTGAGGGTGAAACCCGTTGTTGAATGGCATGTATATTATAGGCGAGATTGTTCAGATTGATTTCCGCACAGGTTTCGTGTTTCATTGATTTGGGCGCTAAGAGGCACTATCAAAAGATAACGACACTACCATCATATTATCAATCAAGCGAACCGTATCAAAGAAAACGGCCAGAGACAGCAACGCACGATCTTCAATCACGGTCAATTCTTCCAGGGTATCAGGGTGGGCCACACTCACGTAATCTAGGCGAGCCATATCCGTAGATTCAATAACCGCTACCATTTTGGCACGGAGTCTCTCTGCATCACCTTCACCCTGCTCAAACAACTCTTTGGCAGCACACAGAGCATGGTAGAGGCAGATAGCTTCCTTTCGGGCAGCGGCAGATAGCTTGGCGTTACGGGAGCTCATAGCCAGTCCGTCTGCCTCGCGAACCGTGGGGCAAATGATCACTTCTATGTTAAAGTTAAGGTCTTGCACCATCCTCTTTATGACTATAGCCTGTTGGGCATCCTTTTGGCCGAAATACGTACGCTGTGGTTGGAAAACATTAAAGAGCTTTGCCACCACCGTGGCCACACCGCGAAAAAATCCTGGCCGGGCAGCGCCTTCCAGTACTGTAGTCACCTGCGTTACCTCGACAAAGGTCTCGTAATCGGGGGGGTAAACAATATCCTGGCTGGGCATCCAGACCAGATCCACTCCTTCCTTTTTGAGCAGAGCCAGATCGCGATCAAGGTCGATGGGATAGGTTTCCAGATCCTTGGGATCATTAAACTGAGTAGGGTTAACAAAGATACTCACGCCTACCTGCTCGTTTTCCTGGCGGGCTCGACGGACCAGGCTCAAGTGTCCTTCGTGCAAGAAGCCCATTGTAGGAACAAAACCCCATATGGCCGATGAATCAGCCCAGCGCAGGCGGCGGATATCTTCAATAGCAGAGAAAACTTCCATTTTATCAATTACCTATTACTAAAAAGTGTTACCGAAACAACTTCTCCGCAATTTTATGGTTGCCGTTTTTCTTGATAAGGTAGTTCTTTGAGAAGGATTGTAAGTATAAATAAAACAGGAGCATATATCAATAGCAAAGCATGCATCTCGTTAATCCATTTGGGGATGAATTTTTTCTTGCATTTTATCAGCGTTTCGGTGATCTTCGAAGCCATGAAATGTAATTGTTTTAAAAGACTTTTACATTATAGGTGATCAGGAACATATAGGTAATCACCCCGCTTTATTATTATAATGGCAAAACAGGGAGATAATTATGTTTCAAAAAACAGTCCCTATCGGCTTTGGCCTGGCCATCATCGGAAGTGAGATCCTGGACGGGAGAATCCAGGACAGGCATTTCGAAAACACACGGAGGCTTCTCAGCGAGCGCAATCATCAATTAAGATATTCAATGGTCCTGGTTGATGAACCGGGGCTGATTCTGGAGAAACTGAGGTGGGCAATGGCTGTACCTGGAACCTTGATCAGGATTTCATCACGGATTCGACTCAAACGCAGCCATTTCTCGGCTCGAACCTCATCTGAGTCGAGGAATCGCTTTTTTAACTTATGTTCCTCTTCACCAAACGAGAAACAAAACGCACCATTTTCTCCAACAATCCCATCCACAGGCCACATACGGGCAATGTGATCACACCATCCTGCTGGCCGGCCTGTAATTGGAACTACCTTGAGGTCAGAATCTTTAAGATCCCAGAGCGCCTGAAAGGCAATGGAAGGAATCCTGCCAGCGATGGTAAAGGTGTTATCGATGTCAAAGAAAAACCCGGTGAGGTTTTTAGCAATCTCAGCTGTGATGGTTTGGATTGAAGGTATCATATTGTATAAGTGTAATCCTTTTACTTTAAATTTCCCTCCCTTGGTGGCAAGGCAAGGGGAGAGGGAAAGTTTGGGAGTTTCACCAACAGATTCTTTTGATGAGCACTTTTTTATTTATATCGGAGATGGAGAATGAAATCAAGTGTCAGACAATCTATCCCTTGATCCCTGAGGTAAGGAAACTCTTAATGAAGGTTCTCTGGGTCGCTAAGAAAAATGCAATTATTGGCGCACATACAAATAGTGTTGCAGCCATCAGGAGACTCCAATCAGAGCCACTCTCCTGCTGGACAAACATTCCAAGCCCTATGGTCAAAGTTCTGACACGATCAACGTCAGTGATGATAAGCGGCCAGAAGTAGTCGTTCCAATGGGTAGCGATACTAATCATGGAAAAGGTTACAATAGTGGGACGAGAAAGCGGGATAATCACATGCCATATAAATCGGAGGTGACCAGCTCCGTCGATAAGCGCTGCATCTTCCAAGGACTTTGGTATCTGTTTGAAGGTTTGACGGAGCATAAATGTGCCAAAGCCACTGGCTACAAAGGGCAGAATCAGGCCAGTTCTGGTGTTGAGCAAGCCCAGCTTTTTGGTGATCAGGTAGTTGGGAATGATAATCGATTCAAGAGGGAGCATTATTTGAATAACAAACAGGAGGAAAATGACGTTCTTGCCTGGAAAATCGAGACGCGCAAAGGCGTAAGCCGCAGGAATAACGAGGAGGAGCTGGATAACCAGGATGCCCAAGCATACTATGACGGTGTTGAGCATATAAAGCCAGAAAGGGGCCTGGTCCATAATGTCTACAAAGTTTGTCCACATGAACTTTTTTGGAATGAGGGATAGTGTCTGCGTAAAAACTTCCGAAGGGCTTTTAAGGGCCGTGGAGATGAGCCAGATAAAAGGCAGGATCATTATGATTGCGCATATTTGAAGGATGAATATTTTCATTACCACTTCGTATTTCTTTTCTTCCATAAATTGATTCCAATATCAGTCTGACGAATAGGTGATGCGCTTTCCAAAAATCCCAAAGATTATCAGAGTTAGTGTCAAAAGGATCAACACGAGGACGGTGGTTAGACATGAAGCCTTGCCCCAGTCAAAAAATTTAAACCCATTTTCAAATATATAGTAAACAATAACGTTGGAACTATTCCCAGGGCCACCTTCTGTCATGAGGTGGATTTGATCAAAAACCCTAAAGGTCAGGATGATTGCCGTAACCAGAACAAAAAGGGATGTCGGGGCAACCAGAGGAAAAGTGATGCTGACATGCCGTCGCCACCAACCTGCCCCATCAATGTAAGCCGCCTCATATAGTTCTCTGCTCACATTTTGGAGGCCTGAAAGGTAAATAAGCATGAAAAAACCGAGATTTTTCCAGAAAGTTATTATGATCAGCGCCCAGAGAGACGTCGAAGAACTACCGAGCCACCCAAGCTTAGGTAGTCCCAATTTCGCCAAGAAGACATTCAGGATGCCAAGATTCGGAGAATAGATATATACCCAGAGCATTGCAGCGGCAGCCATAGGGATCAGTGTAGGATAAAAGAGGCTGTAAATATAATAAACTCGCCCTTTCATCCGCTCGTCAATGAGGATTGCAAATATCAGAGCCAGAAACATGGTTGGAAAAATACTGACAGTCACAAAAACTAAAGTGTTTTTCATGACCAGCCAAAAAACATCATCATGCAATAGCTTGACATAATTTGCCATTCCAGCAAACTTTGGCTTGAAGCAAAGGAGATTCCACCGGTTGAAGCTCAGCCAGGCGGCCCACATGATAGGGAGGTATGTAAACAGGAATAGAAAAAAGAGGCCTGGTATTAAAAAGAAGTAAGCCCGGTATTGCTCTACCTTTTCTCTCATAAGTCCTTTCCAGAACTGGGTCCCCTCTTGTTAGAGGGGACCAGCCATTGTTACATGAATTGTGATGTGTCCTACTGCCCTTTAATGGCCTCTTCCATCAATTTATGCGCATCCTTCAGGGCCTTCTCCGGGGTCTTTTTACCTTCGAGGGCTGCGTCCAAATTTGTAGTCATTGCGTTCCGAATCAACTGGTAGTTGACCGCCATCATTTTTGGATATGCGTAATTCAATTGCTCTCTTGCCACTGTCATTTGAGGAAATTTCTTAAGAAACGCCTTCATATCAGCGCGGTCGTAAGAATTTTTATTGACCGCCACATATCCGGATTCGATACTCCAGAGGCCCGCCATTTCAGGGCTGGCCATAAACTTTACAAATTTCCAGGCCGCATCCTGGTTTTTCTTTGGGATGCCTTTGAAAATATGAAAATCCCCACCGCCTACCGGAGTGCCGTATCGTTTTTTCTTGGGCTGGAAAGCTGCGCCCCAGTTAAACTTGGCGGTTTTTCTGATTTTGGCCATTCCTCCTGTTGAATAGTACATCATGGCTGTTACGCCTCCTATGAAATCATCAGGGGTAATGTTCCAGGGACGAAGGACTGGGCACACCTTCAACTCCTGCATCAGTTTCACCCAGAGCTCCAATGCCTCCAGGTTTTCTGGTGAGTTAAAGGTCACAGTCAGACCATCCTCTTTTATTAGCTGGGACCCATTCTGCCGGGAGAAAGCCTCAAAGATCCAGTCATTCCATCCACCTGGAATGATCACTCCATATTGTTTGGTCTGATTTCCTTCCCTGATGGTCAATATCTTGGCGTACTTTACCAATTCGTCCCAATTTGCCGGCGGACGATTGGCATCCAATCCAGCGGCCTTAAGCTTACTGGCTGCTGCTTTAAACATGTCTTTATTCCAGTAGAGTATTGGAGTGCTTCTCTGGAAGGGGAACCCATATATCTTGCCGTCTCTGCCATAGGCATTACCCAGAAAGCCTTCGTAAAAGTTTGCAAGGAACTTGTCTCCTCCCTCCTGTTCGATGTATTTATCCAGAGGTATTATGGCATCCATTTGCAAGAGAGAGAATAGCTCTGAGATTTCTACGACAGCGATATCAGGCGGGTTGCCCCCTAATACGGCGGTCTGAACTTTTTGCATGGTCTGGTTGTAATTGCCGGCATAAACGGGTTCCACATGAATATCAGGGTTCTCTTTCTCAAATTTTGCAACCATTCCATTTATTACCTTAACCAGAGGGCCTGCCACACCAACTGGATAGTAGAACTTGATGTTCACCTTTGCCGAAGCAGTGGAGGCAAAGAATAAGAAAACCATCACTAATGCTATTGCAAAAAAATACATCCGTTTCATGGTGATTCCTCCTTTATTGAATATTGAAATTGACGTTACATTGACCGAAAAATTAACTTTGATCACCTCCTTTCCTGTGAAGAATACATTGCAATTATTAGCTTACATCTTCCTGTCATATATTGTGCGTGCAATCCGGTTCATGAGTTGTTCAACGAAAGATGAGGGGGCTCCGTAGTGAAGAGATGCATTTTCTCCATATCAACGACCAGGTCAATTTCATTGTTGAGGCTTGCGTGCGTGTTTGAGTCTACTTGTGCCACCATATCCATTTTTCCCAGAGCAACCCGGAGGAGAATAAAAGATCCCATTGGTTCTATCAGTTCTACTTTAGCTTTGATTATATTGTTTGGGTCATATTCTTTCACGAATTCTTTATCAGATAGGTGTTCGGGTCGAATACCAAAATAAAACTTTTCACCTTTATACTGAGAGTATTGCTTGCGTCTTGAATCCGGGACAGGCAGGCAGAATGCTCCGCCATCCACCCAGAGGCGACCGTCTCTGCTAACTAGTTTTACCTCCAAAAAGTTCATGGCGGGACTGCCTATGAATCCGGCAACAAACATGTTGTCAGGGGAATTATAAACCTCAATAGGCTTTCCCACCTGCATTGTATGGCCCTCGTTCATGATCACGATCTTGCTTCCCATGGTCATAGCTTCAACCTGGTCATGTGTTACATAGATAATCGTAGTCTGTATGCTTTGGTGAAGTTTCATGATTTCTCCCCGCATCTGAACTCTGAGTTTCGCATCAAGGTTACTCAGTGGTTCGTCAAACAAAAATACCTTTGGCTTTCGAACAATAGAGCGACCCACTGCCACTCGTTGGCGCTGACCGCCAGACAGCTCCCTGGGCTTTCGTTTTAGTAACTCAGATATTTCGAGAATTTCAGCCGCCTCCTTAACACGCTGGTCTATCTCAGCCTTTGGAAACCGTCGAAGCTTAAGACCGAATGCCATATTTTTATAAACCGTCATATGGGGATAAAGGGCATAGTTTTGAAACACCATCGCGATGTCCCGTTCTTTTGGGTGTACTTTATTTATTACCCGACTATCGATTTTGATTGTCCCTTCGGTAATTTTCTCCAGGCCAGCCAACATACGTAAAGTGGTGGATTTTCCACAACCTGAGGGACCAACAAGCACTAAAAATTCTTTATCAAGGATTTTGAGATCAAAATCCTTGACAGCGATATAATCTCCAAACCGTTTGGTCACATGGTGAAATGACACAGCAGCCATAACACATACTCCATTCCTATAATATCTTGTTGATTAAACAATTTTACAGGATGCTTGACACATAATACATAGATTTTATTCTCTCAAGTCCCCTTTTTTACGTGTTCGGAGCAATTGCAGTTGATTCCCTTACCACCAGTCTCGTCTCAAGAATCTTATGAACGGGCTTGTATAATCTTTTTCCAATGTGGTCTAATAAAATCTCTGCACCAAGACTACCCATATTATATGCTGGCTGGCTGATTGTGGTGAGAGTCGGTGTAACAAAAGTAGCTATCTGTATGTCATCAAAACCCACGATAGATAAATCCTCAGGTAATTTAAAACCCAATTCTCTTGCTCCCTCCATAGCACCCAGGGCGATGAAATCATTGGAACAAAATACGGCAGTAGGTGGTTTTTTCAAGGAAAGCAATTTCCTTATTCCATCCCTTCCGCTTAGCAGAGTATACTGAGTTTGGAGCAGGAGAGACGGATCGTAAGGGATATTGTGATCTTTCAAACATCTCTTGTATCCATGCCATCTATGGAAACTCCTGTCTGAAAAATAGAAACCACCAGCAAGCATGGCTATCCTATGATGATTTTGATGTATGAGATGCTCTGTGGCACGGTAGCCGCCCAGAAAATTGTCTACTCCAACAGTCGATATAGGGCCCTTTCGCAGTGTACTATAGAGAAGCACAAAAGGGAAATCATCATCAAGCAGGCTTTTGAGAATATTTCCTTTGAGATTTGTAGTGGTGATAATTAAGCCTTCCACCTGCCTTTCCCGGAGAGTCTCAACCAACTTGGCTTCCTTCTCGTATTGGTAGTCTGAATTACCCAGGATTACCTGATATCCTTTTTCATTAGCGAAGTCCTGTACACCACGAGTAGATTCGGCGAAGATAGGGTTGGTGATTGTCGGTACGATGAGGCCAAAGGTATGTGAACGCCTGGTCGCAAAGCTACGGGCAAGGGCATTGTACTTATAACGACATACCTCCATGGCCCGGTAAACTCTTTTGCGAGTTTCAAGACGCACCCTTTCCGGGGAGTTAATTACACGGGATATGGTAGCAGTTGAAACGTGGGCTATTCTGGCAACGTCTAGGATTGTACTCATGTATTTTTGAAATGTAACTGTTTACATTTTTAATACCCAGGCGGTTTTCAAATGTCAAGCCTTTTCTTTCTATTTTTTATTTTTCCGAATAAAAATAGCTAGATATCATTCTAAGACCCTGAAATATCAGTTATAATTACCTTTTTGTGGCCAAATAAATATTTATTGAGAAATTGGTGATGGTTTTTCCTTGACAAAAAAGGGAGTATTTTATAATTTGTAAACGTTTACTTGCTGTGGAGGAAGCTGTGCCGTATCAAGACAACCTGCGAGAACTTGGCGGGGAGATTCTTCGCATTGAGAAAGGAGCCATGCACATTGATCTTGTCAGGACCTCTCTGGGGCTTTTCCGCGTGGGCAGTATGCCGGATATTTCAAAGTCGATGACCCAATTCGGATTGCGAGAAGTGGCGGTGCTTGTGCCGGATTGGTCCGTTTCACAGGCAGGGGATAATCATACAGGTGAGGAATTTGTCCAATGGCATGCACAGGTTTTCGGAAGTCGTCAGAAATACTATATCGGCACCGCCAAAAATATTGAAATTCTGTACCGTAAACTGGATACGACATTTTCTTACTACTTTGATCAAAAAAGGATAAATATTGTCCGCAAGGGATGGTTGGGCCGATGGGTCAAAAAACAGCCTGTCGAAACCTTTTATGAGATAGGGCCTATAAAGCTCGTGTTTAGAAGCGGCAATGTAGTGGTTTTTAATGAGGGACGCGAGATATACGACCTGATGAGTTGCTACCCTGCAAGTAATGAGGAAGACCTGGTTGAAGAAATTTTGGCGACCGTGTCCAGAGATTCCCTCCCAAGAGATGACCTCGAGATTACGGTGGTTGGCAATGGCAACGGCTTTTTTGGGACAACTTCGAGTTTTTTGGTTCGTTTTGGCAGACGCGTCATCTGGATTGACCCATGTGCTCAGCCTGCCCATAGCCTTTCAAGAATTGGCGTCCACTGGGATGATGTGACGGATCTGCTCATAACGCATAATCATGAAGACCACATTCTCGGATTCTCAGCGTGTTTAAAAAGAAAGATTGACCGCAAAGAGAGACTCAGGCTTATAACAGCAAGGAGAATATATGAAATACTAATTAAACAATTTTCCTCACTCTTTCCTGAAATGGAAAAATGGATCGATTTTTTGGAAATTGCCCCAGAAAAAGTCTTTTTTCTAAACGGGATGGAGATCTTAAGCCGTTGGAACCATCATTTTTTACCTTATGGGACCCTGGGAATCAAGATTAGGGCTGGAGATAAGATATGGTGCCTGTCAGGAGATACAAAATTTGACACCAGGATAAACAAAATTCTGAAAAGGCAGGAACTCACAGAGAATTGGTTTGCTGATTGTCACCTCGTTTTTCACGAAGTAGATTTTGATAATCCCGATGGCGTTCACACATATTGGAAAGAGGTGGAAAAAATACGAGGAGTCATTCCGGGAGAGTTGTTTGTGTACCACACATGTAACAAAGATAACCCACCTATATTGATTGCCCAAGAAGGGGAAATATACTAATTCAAATAACTATGAATAAGTTTCATGTTGACCGATCCTGGAGTATCCCCTCGAAAGTTTCAGCGAATTCCTCTCTCTACTTATTGTTTGCTATGTAGCTTGGTAACTGCCTTATTGTTGACATCCAGATCCATTTCCCATTGTTCTTGAATGAAGATTTTGGTCATCTTCAGTTTGTCATAGTCCTCGAACCATCCATTGACATGAATGGATGACACATTGCAGACTGTGCCATGCTTTCATTCCCTTATGGGTAGCGATAAACATAAAGTTGTGGTATGGAGTTGATTCATTTATTGACATTTTAAGCTGTTCTGCTGGATTTTCATAGCATGTGGAAGATAATTTCAGGAATTTTTCTGGGCTGGACGTTGGGCAGTAATGATTCTGCCAATGTATTTGGTACTGCTGTTGCCACAAAAATTGTTACCTATCGTACTGCAATCCTTCTTACCTCGGCATTTGTAATACTGGGAGCCCTGATGGAGGGAGAGAAATGTTTTGCCACTTTGAGAGAACTTTCCAACCTGACCCCCAAAGACGCTTTCTGGGCTGCTCTTTCAGCAGGTATTACCATGTTCGTTGTCACTTATCTTTCTCTGCCAAGCTCTACATCTCAGGCTATTATCGGGGCTATTTTGGGAGTTGGTATGGTTTCAGGAATTACTGATTTCTCCAGGCTCTATAAGATAGTCGCATGCTGGGTTTTAACACCTATCGGGGGCATTATAATAAGCTTTATACTGTATCATTTTATTGGATTATTCTTTGAGAGATATATTACGAGCCCCCAAAAACGTTCTTTTTTCATTTTCTGGGGCCTCATCTTTGCGGGATGTTTTGGCGCTTATGCACTGGGATCTAATAACGTTGCCAATGTCACAGGGATCTATGTTGGTTCGGGATTGCTCACTCCCTTTGAAGGGATACTTTTCGGAAGCCTCAGTATTGCTAGTGGTACTCTGACATACAGCAGGAAGGTTATGATGACAGTAGGAAGAGGCATTACTCCTCTTGATGAATATGCTGCCTTAATTGCAGTACTCTCTGGAGCTATCACTGTGGAGATATTCACGCAGGTAGGAGTGCCTGTTTCATCATCCCAGGCCATTGTAGGAGGTGTTGTCGGTGTTGGGTTGATAAAAGGTGCGAAAACGATAAATACACGGACATTGATAGAAATCGGGATTGGTTGGATATCCACTCCGATCTCGGCTGGGATCATCTCCTATGTTTTGCTCAGTTTATTTCTGTAAACGTAAGATATTGTTAATGGTAGTTGAATTTATTGATATAAATTTATAATGTATTCAGAACTGGGCAACATTATTTATTAGAGTCTCAGGGGAATACCTGCAATCTTTTAATAAGAGGAGTAGATACATGTTTTACAGAAAAGAAAAAGAGGTAAATGAGTTAATTCTGAAACATCTTGAAGAGGTTGATAACTGTCTCAAGACTGCATTAAAGACTGTCGAAGAATATCTCAGTAGTAATATAGAAGAGGCAAAATCATCGGCAATAAAGGTCGACCAACTTGAGACGGAGACAGACAGTGTTCGCCGAGAAATAATTGGCAAACTTTATTCAGGGGCCTATCTTCCTTCATTGAGATCAGACATTCTTCACCTTGTAGAGCATCTGGACAAGATTGCCGATGGGGCTGAGGCCTGTTGCGATTTCTTTCTTGATCAGCGCCCAGAGATCCCTCAAGAGATGAAGTCAAAATTTTTTAAAATAATGGAGCGATCCATCTCTGCCTTTGTCCCCTTAAAAGAAGCGATAGGTTCATTTTTTACTGATACGTTTGATATTGAAACCATTCGAGAAAGAACGAAAGAGGTGGGAATTATAGAATCGGCTGTTGACAAAGAGGAATGGGATATAACACGGGATATCTTTAAGGGTGAATTGGATTATGGTCATAAGATCCATCTGAAACTCTGTCTTGAAAGTATAGTTGAGATCTCTGACAGGGCCGAAGATGCTGCTGATGAGTTGGAAATTATAATTATAAAGGGAGGTTTATGATTCGCTGAGTCGTTAATTCTATGTAGTCCTTCTTCAGTACTCGAAGAAGCGCTCTTTTTTATCTTATGGAATTACAGTTACTTTGTTTGGGAACTATTCTCTAAAGGTGCCTCCCGTAACATTTTCAAAAGCATCTCATTATACTGCATGCCTGCATTCCATTCCTTAATAGCATGTTTAATTTACCGCAAATAAATTTCTCATAGAAGCCTAAAAAGATACGAATCTTCTTTATCGTAGATACTATTGATTACTCTGGATTTCAGGCGAGAAATTGCAATTAGAATAATAGATAGAACTAATCGATCGGGATTATTGGGCCTTATAGCACCTTGGGAGGTTTGACTCAGGTTCTGTTGATCAGATCAGGTATTTGACAATCTATACTATAGTATTTATTATTCGATCAATTTTTTAAAATAAAGGGGGAAAGAAGTGAAGATATTTGATGTCTTTTTAAGAAAACAAAAATCAATCGAAAAGGAGGTGTTAGATTATCTCTACACGTGGAAGAAATGTCTCGAATACTTCAAAGGTGGGATGGAGGTATATCTGGCTGAGGGGATCGGAGAGAAATTTAATTATTACGTTCAGGAGGTACATAAAACGGAAGAACGGGCGGATGAGCTGAGGAGAAAGGTAGAATGGGATATGTACTCTAAAGCACTGATTCCCGAATCCAGAGGCGATATTCTCGGGTTTTTGGAAACGATGGATAAAATCCCCAACAAGGCTGAATCCCTCCTCAATCAAATTAAATTGCAAAAACTTGAATTCCCCAAAGAACTGAATCAGAATCTCGAACGGATCGTGGCCCTTTCCTGTGAAGCAATCCAACTTGTCTATGAGGCGGCGACAAAGCTTCTCAGCAAGAATGACGATATTCATAAACTGGCAGATAAAATCGATGCCAAAGAGAGTGAATGTGATCATGCGGAACAGGACACCATTGAAAAGATATTTTCAATGGACATTGAAAAGGCAGATAAGATTCTTCTGAAAGAATTCATCATTGAAATGGGAAACCTAACAGACAGGGCTGAAGATGTCTCAGACAGGCTTACTATTTTAAGCGTAAAGAGAATGGTGTAAATGTTTTACCTTATCTCAGCACTCTATCTCGGCTGGTCGCTCGGGGCCAACGACGCTGCCAATATATTCGGTACAGCAGTTTCATCGAAGATGGTAAAATTTATAACCGCTGTAATACTTTCATCCATCTTTGTCATTCTTGGCTCAATCCTTGAAGGAAGAGCCGGAATAGAAACAATAAGTAAAATATCTTCAATGAACCTCACTGCAGCAGGAATTTCCTCTCTTTCAACAGCCATCGCGGTAACCATTATGACAATCTTGAAGCTGCCCGTCTCAACATCACAGGCGGTGGTTGGCTCCATCATAGGTGTCGGAGTAATGCAAAAGCACGTAGCTCTTACAGGCCTCAATAAGATTATTATATGCTGGATAGGAACACCAATAGGCGGTTGCATAGTCAGTGTAATTTTATATGTGCTATTGGCAAGAGCTATGAATAGATTAAGGCTATCCTGGGCAGGATTCGATTTCATAATGAGGGCTGGTCTTATCATCACCGGATGTTATGGTGCCTATGCCCTCGGCGCAAACAACGTCGCAAATGTAACCGCAGTCTTCTACGGTGCCAACTTTCTTTCCCTCCAGGCTGCCGCTCTGATTGGGGGTGCAAGCATTGCCCTTGGAATTGTAACCTTCAGCAAAGGAGTCATGCAGACAGTAGGGAAAGGCATTGTAAAACTGGATGCCTTCTCCGCCCTTATAGTGGTGCTTTCAAACGCCATAACCGTACATATCTATGCCATCATTGGTGTTCCAGTATCTACATCCCAGGCAGTTGTTGGGGCAGTTCTGGGGATTGGTTTACTGAAGCGGGCAGAGGCACTGAAAAAGAGGGCAATTATTGGTGTCTTTTCAGGCTGGATTGCTACACCTATTATTGCTGCTCTGGTTTCAATGTTTATCTATTTTGTTGCACACATAAAGTATGTGGGCTAAATGTCTTTGATATTACCAAAGTAAACGAATTCAGTTTCTTCCCCTAACTCATGCACAGCATTTTAAAATCTACATTTTTTAACTGTATTAAATTTGACGTAGCACCACAGCTCTTTGAAAAATCAGCAATCATAGTCTTATCCCAATGCTACCTTGTTATTTTTGGGAGAAGTAAGTGAGTAGAGCGTTTTTTCAAGAACTAACAAATTGCGCTAAGCTGGCTCTCGCTTGATGATTCAATTTCTGAAATCTGCGGGACTTCGGAACGGGGACGCAGGCACTCGTCTTAATCGGCGATTTTTACCTACAGAAGCATCGGCTTCTTCGGTGTCAAAAAAAGATTTATCTCCCTGATAGCAGTATAATTTCTTTCTACACTTTTCCAATCTTAAATGCTGAGCCGATAGCCTCTCCAAGGCGATGGTATTTCATTGTACCAGGGGTGTAGATAAGTGGATCAATCTTT
>Ga0307421_1001021_pt1 | contig 17628 bp, 15 predicted proteins | sample SalMarWE160270MG_FD_202163 | JGI IMG/M metagenome (GOLD analysis project Ga0307421, IMG submission 202163) | Salt marsh sediment microbial communities from the Plum Island Ecosystem LTER, Massachusetts, United States - WE1602-70 | ecosystem: Environmental > Aquatic > Marine > Intertidal zone >...
ACGCCGTTGATCCTCGATTCCTGGTGGGCGCTCATTCCTGCCGCGCTGACGGGAGGGATGATGGTTCTGCGTACGGTATTCGAGGACCGCATGCTCTGCCAGGAGCTGGTCGGATACCGGCAGTACGCGGAGCGGGTACGCTACCGTCTGCTGCCGCTAGTTTGGTGACCCGCTGCTGTTGTATCTAGGGAGGTGATGTGAGATGTCGGCGAAAGGCGCTGTGAACGAGATCGACCGCGAGGAGGACTTGCGGCCTCTGGTCGTGCGGCGAGTCATTCAGGTTGTCCTGCAAGCTGTGGTGTTGTGGGCCGTCCTGTTCGGCTTTTCCGGCGACCTGGGCTGGGGATGGGCGTGGGCATACGCGGGAGTGGGTACGCTCGTCCTTGTGGTTAATCTACTCGTCCTGCCGCCGGAGGTCGTGGCCGAGCGCGGACGGACGCGCAAGCAGAACGTGCAGCAGTGGGACAAGGTTCTTGGGCCTGTGGCCGGCATCTCCATGCTGGTGGTGCCGATAGTCGCCGGTCTAGAGCGTCGCTACCGGTGGCCGCCCGACATGGCGCCGCTTGCTCAGGTCGCTGGCCTGGTACTCATCGCTCTCGGTCAAGCACTCTTTACCTGGGGGATGGTCTCCAATAGATTCTTCTCGACGGCTGTGCGTATGCAGACGGAAAGGGACCATGCTGTTGCCAGCGGAGGACCGTATCGCTGCGTGCGCCATCCCGGCTACGTCGGCTACATCGTCTCCCAGCTGGCGACTCCAGTCGCCTTGGGCTCAGTCTGGGCTATAATACCGGCTGGCCTGGGGGCGCTGCTGGTGGTAGTGCGGACAGCCCTGGAAGACCGGATGCTGCAGCGCGAGCTGCCCGGCTACGCCGAGTACTCCAAGCGCGTGCGCTACCGCCTGCTGCCTGGGATCTGGTGAGCCTGCGTGCTCAGGGCAGGCGAGGCAGGATACCCGGCCCGACCTTGGGCACGGCGCACGCTATCTAAGATCAAGAGGAGGACGCTATGAATTGGGCGAAATACGCTGCCGACGTGCTGACGGGGCTGCGCCCGCTGCTGGCGGGCGCAATAGCGGTCGTAGGGCTGGTGCAGGGGGAGCGCGGCCTGGGAACGGCGATCCTGCTGCTCCTGGTCGCTTGGACCACCGACTGGCTCGACGGGCCGCTCGCCCGGCTCAGCAAGGGCGAATCCCAGACGTGGGTGGGCCGCCAGGACCTGGTCTTCGACATCGTTGTGGGGGTCGCCCTGGCCTTCTACATGGGTACCTACTACTTGGACATGAGCAACGTCGCTCCAGTTTGGATTCTGGGTGTATGGACAGTTGTCTGGATAGCGATCATGCTGCTTCATGACACCTTGCCCAAGCCGTTCGGTGCCCTCTACCAGGGACCCATATACGTCTGGTTCGGTGTCCTGTCCTTGATCGAGCTGCGCGAGCTCGGCATCTGGTTGTGGGTGTGGGCACTGGTGACGAATATCATCACCTACAGGCGCCTGTTCAAGGAGTCGCTGCCTGAGTTCATCCAGGTACTGCGCAAGAACCTGTACCTCGTTCCTGGCAAGGAGCGCGCTTCCCGCAACGAATCGAAGGAAGGATGATCCTCAAGAGCCTGCTGCGGCAAAAAGGGCGCACGATCCTGCGAGGAGGACGCGGCTGCCTTCCGGCGCTCCGGCCTGGGGAAGGCAATCGCCGCAGGCGACCCGGAGGCCATGTCCCGGTTCGGCCCCGACGAGCGGGCCGCACCGCAGCGGCTGCTGACGGCATCCGCCTAGCTTCTGGCCGCAACCAAGGAGGAATGGGTGAGCGAGATTTCGATCGAGAAGAATCCGGCCGATGAACGACTCAAGGAGCTCGGGGTGAGGGGCTGGCCCACGTGGAGCAAGGAGGTCTCTGAGTTCCCCTGGTCCTACGATGAGGCGGAGACCTGCTACGTGCTCGAGGGCCAGGTGACGGTGACACCGGATGGCGGCGAGCCGGTCGAGATCGGCCCCGGGGACTTGGTCACTTTTCCAGAGGGTATGTCCTGTGCCTGGAAGGTCACCAGCCCGATCAGGAAGCACTACCGCTTTGGCTAACCGCTCGCCTCGGCCCGATCGCGGCGACCGGTCCCTGGCCGCCGCGGGTGTGCGGACTGTGCATGGCGCGGAGAGACACCGGTGACTAGAGCGGCGATCTTCGACCTGGACGGGACGTTGTTCACGGGCCACACGTGGGAAGGGGTCATGCGCTATCTCCGCCTCAGGCGGCGGAACCGTCTCCTGCTCCTCCTCCTCATGGTCACACACGTGCCGCTGGGCTATCTGGCCCGGCTCGGACTGGCCGACCCGGGGAAGATGCGTAGCGCCTGGGCTCGACACATGGCCTGGGTCCTTCGAGGAATGAGCAAGGCCGAGGCTCAGAGAGCGTTCGTCTGGATCGCCGATGAGTATTCCATTCCGCTCCTGCGCAGTGACGTGGTTGGCATACTGAGGGAGTGCAAGGAGCAGGGCGACCGGATCATCCTGCTCTCCGGTACGTTCGAACCGCTGCTCCGGCTCATCGGGTCACGGCTAGGTGCGGACGCAGCGATCGGCACAAGGCCGGAGCTGGCCGACGGCAAGTACACGGGATGCGTGGTAGGGCCGACTTGTCAGGGGGAGGGAAAGGCGGAGCTGCTGCGACAGTACCTGGCAGGGCCGGGCAGCGACATCGACATCGCTCTATCGACCACCTACGCCGATAGCATCTTCGACCTGCCGGTAATGGAGATGGCGGGCCAGGCGGTGGCCGTCTACCCGGATGAGCGTCTGGCGGCGGTGGCCGAGAAGCGGGGCTGGCCCATCGTTCCCAAACGATCCGATTGAGAACTCGAGCCAGACCCGCGCTCCTGCAGTCTACTCCTCCGGCAGGTCTTCAGCGGGCGCTGCTGGCTGGGGAAGAGGCCTGACGAGCGTCGCCCGGGGTCCCTTGGGCCCTTCCTCGAAGGCGAACTCCACCGGCTGTCCCTCAGTCAGCGTGCGGAAGCCCTCACCCTCGATGACCGAGTAGTGGACGAAGACATCATCTCCTGATTCGCGGGAGATGAAGCCGTACCCCTTCCCGTGGCTGAACCACTTGACCGTGCCGTTCTCCAGCTCAGACATTGCCTGCACTCCTCGCAGCAGCCTGTACCAGCCCAGATCGGTCGGAGGGTCCGGGCGAGCGCACCGGACCGCCACAGCGGGATTTAGTCTACCGCTTCAGTTGCGCAAAGTCAAACGGCGCTGCAGCGGCTGCGCCGGCCTCCGACTCGTTCTGCCAAACGCGGTTGCACAGCCTAGCTGCCTGGCGTACAATGCGGTTACCAACTCCTGCGGAGGACTGTCGATGAGCATCCCACGTCGCGCCCGAGCGCTCGCCCCTGCCTTGGCCCTTGTGCTTCTCAGCGCTCTGCCGGTCCGGGCGGCCCGTGACACCATCATGGAGGACGATGCTGCTCTTGCAGAGCGGTACGCGCCGGTCCTCTACTTCCACGAGCACGAGCTTTTCCGGCCACAGCCAGTCGAAGTAATCGTCGAGCAGGCCCGCCTGCGCCAGAGCAGGCGGCTCTGGTTCGACGTCAACGTGCTGGTCAGTCTGGAGCTGGCAGATCTGGCCGAGGTGGATAGCAACGCGGCCCACTTCCTCGATATCTGGTATGGGGATAGGGGTAGCTCCGCCTATCTCAACTACACCGTTCACCGCGCGCACTACGAGGACTCCGTTAGCCCGCAGGCTGGTGGGCCCTCCGCCGCTGTGTATGCCCACGTTGTCCGGGACGAGAACCCGGCCTACATCACTATCCAGTACTGGATGCTCTACTACTACAACGACTGGTTCAACAAGCACGAAGGAGATTGGGAGATGGTCCAGGTGGTGCTCGCGGCGGAGGGCACGCCGCTGTGGGTTGTTCTCAGCCAGCACCATGGGGGCACCAGGCGTGCGTGGTCCGACACGAGAGCAGAGGAAGCTACGCACCCGGCTGTCTACGTTGCGCTGGGATCGCATGCCAACTACTTCGTGGGCGACGAGGTCTATCCAAACGGGGCCTCCGTGGGCAGCGTTAGCCTGGAGATAATGGACCGCACCGGAAGTGAAAGCCGGCTCGTCCCTGAACTGATCATGATTCCAGGCCTGGAAGAGCTGCGCGGGCATGAGGAAGAGTGGCCCGGTGCGTCCTGGCTGGCCTTCCGCGGCAGGTGGGGCGAATCGGCGGGCCAGGCCGACTTCGGTGGGCCGCTCGGCCCGGCGGACAAGGGTTCGCAGTGGGAGACTCCCGTTGCCTGGGGAACAGCTCAGCCGCTCGACGTGGATGCCTGGTACGAGCAGCGCCTGCGAGTGGAGGTGACTGGCGAAGCCTGCATGGAGAGCGACGTACTGCTGCGCGATGCACACGGGCAGGAGCTGGCGGCAGCGGAGGAGCTGGGCGGGCTGGCTATCCTGCACACAGACCCGCCCGCGCAGACTGCCGTTGTTGCGGACCTGCGCCTCACGCCTGGGGCCAGCTGTGACGTTCTTGCGGTGTGGCCCCGCCCGGCGCAAGGGGTGGTGACCGAGTTCTCCTATGAGGGCGTGTCGATTCCTGCGGATGGGAGCGCGGCGCTACGGTTCAGCCCCGAGCTGGCACCCTCCTTGGAGGTGCAGCTCGCGAACGGAGCTGCTGCTCTGGCCATCGAGCCGACCGGGCAGGAGACCAGGTCAGCCACCTGGGACGCAGCCGACCTGGTCTGGGTCGGCGGGTCGCTTGCGGTAGACGAAGTAGCCCTGGGTTTCGTGGTGGCGCTGCTCGGCGCTGTGCTCCCCGCAGTTATCTTCGTTGGTCTGCTGTACTGGGCCGACCGGTACGAGAAGGAGCCGAGGCGGCTCTTGGCCGCTGCGTTCTTGTGGGGCGCCGTTCCTGCGGTAGTGACGGCCCTGCTAGTCGAGGTCTTCTTCCAGCTTCCGCCTCAGCTTGCCGGGCCCCGCGCGCTTGAAGCGCTGCGCCTTGGAATCGTCGCCCCCTTCGTTCAGGAGGCGCTGAAGGGAGTCGCCGTCCTTGTCGTCTTCTGGCGGTACCGGGACGAGTTTGACAACGTGTTCGATGGCATTCTTTACGGTGCAACGACCGGGTTCGGGTTTGCGATGACTGGTAACCTAATCTCCTACCTGGGAAGCTTCGCTGTATGGGGGCCAGCAGGGCTAACGACTGCTGCGTTCGCAGAGGGGCTGCTGACCGCGCTCAACCATGCTCTCTATTCAGCTGTCTTCGGGGCGGGACTGGGATGGGCGAGCCTGGACAGGAGCCGGCTCCGCCGCTGGGCTGTTCCCGCTCTGGCCTATGTGTGGGCCGTGGCAACGCACGCCTTACATGACCTGATTGCCGAGAGAGCGCTCGGGCTTAACGTCATCACCGTAGGTGTTACGTTCGCCGGCTTGGGAGCGATGGCCGGCGTAGCTGTCTGGTCGCTTCGCCGCCAGCGCCGCGTACTCGCTGAGGAGCTGGCCGGGCGGGTTCCAGATGATCTCTACCGCGAAATGACCACGTTGAGGGAGCGGACGCTTGCCGCTGGTAAGGCCCTGCGCGCAGGCGGCCTTGCCGCGTGGCGAGAACGGAGGAGGCTGCGCGAGCTATGTGCCGAGCTCGCCTTTGGGGAGAGAAGGCGAAAGCGGGGCTTGCCGGTTGACCCGGCCCACATGACGCTGCTGCGGGCCGAGATCCGGGAACTCTTGGAGAAGGGCTAGGGCGCCTGCGCTTCGCCGGCGAAGGTGATGTGCAGACGATCACCTTCGTCGTATGAGTAGCGGGCGAAGAAGGGCGGGGCGCCAGGCCCCATGGCCATTACGCGGGGTATCAGCGTGGGCAAGTCTTCGACCAGGTCCAGCTCGTCGACCTGGTCCAGCGGAACCCACTCCAGCTCGCCCTCGTCCGAGCACCGCACGTCGGGCGAGAGGGCCTCGGCATAGAACACGAATAGCAGGATTCCAGCGCCGGCATCTGGCGCAGTCTCGATGTTGGCTACGCCGCACAACCTCAGGCCGCGCACGTCGGTCCCGGCTTCTTCGGCAATCTCCCGCCGAGCCGCCGAGAAAACGTCCTCGTCCGGCTCGACGTGCCCGCCGAGGCCGTTGTAGAGGTTGGGCCAGATTCGCTTGTCCGGCGCTCCGCGTAGAAGGAGCAGACGGTCACCGTGCGTGACGAAGCAGAGCGTGCGCGGCACGACCTGGTACCGGGATGGCAGAACCTTCTGATCACTCCGTCCCATCCGCTCGAGTCCGTAGTGCAGGGGTCCCCGCGCCGGCTGGTGGCCGCCGCGTGGCCTTATGCTGGGAGGCGCTATGCGGCGTGCCCCACGGGGACGATGTACAGCGGCTCCTCTTTCGCCGGCAGCGCGAGCACCTGGCCCACCGCCGCGTCATCGAATGCCCCTATCGGCACGGCGACGAGACCGAGGGCGACGGCCTGAAGCAGCAGGTTCTGCGCCGAGTGGCCCACGTCCATCGGCACATAGCGCGTCCTGCCTCTGTCACCGTACCGTTCGGTCGTCCGCTCGTGATCAGCGCTGAAGACGAAGACGCAGGGGGCGGCGGATATGAACTTCTGGTCCCAGGCCGCCTTCGCCAGGGCGGCGCGCAGGTCGAGCGGAGAATGGCGCACCAGCGTGTGCTGAACCGGGTAGTAGCGCCAAGCGCCGTCAGATCGAAGGACGTAGACGAAGAGTGGGTGGAAACCTCCGGCCGATGGCGCAGCACGCCTGCGCTCATCCTTCCCCGTGATCCCCTGCGCCGCCCACAGAAGCTGGCTGATCTGCCAATCTTCAAGACCTTTCTCGCCATACTTGCGCGCGGAGCGCCTGGTGGCAATGACATCCTCGAGCGAGTGTGCCTTGCCCTTCACCGGCTCCGGCAGCGATATGTGCTCTTCTGGCATAGACTTGCCTCCCTGGGGCTATTGCCGCTGTGAATCGCTCCCCGGCCGGCCAGGGCCTGTTCGCAGCTTGAGCCCTATTGTACCACACCCGGTGTGAGACGGGCCTACCTGCGTTGGAAAGACCTGCGCCCACAAGACCGTACGGAGCCGCCTGACGCTACAGCCGGTAGATTTCGGACAGCTTCGTCTCCAGGTAGTCCAGGAACGGGTCCGCTGCGATCTGGCCGCCCGTGATGCGCTCGACCAGCTCCAAGGGAGTGAACTTCTTGCCGTGTCTGTGCACGTTCTCTCTGAGCCAGGCCAGTAGATCGTCAAGCGCTCCGCCTGCGATCTGGCGGTCCAGATCCTGGATGGCGGCTCGCGCCTGGGCGAATATCTGCGCGGCCAGAAGGTTCCCGAGCGCGTAGGTGGGAAAGTAGCCGATGAAGCCGCTGGACCAGTGGACGTCCTGAAGGACGCCCCGCCTGTCATCAGGCGGAGTGATTCCCAGGTAGGCCTCCATCTTGGCGTTCCAGGCGGCCGGCAGGTCCGCCACCTCTAGTCTGCGTGCGACAAGGTCAAGCTCAAGCTCGAAGCGCATAAAGATGTGCAGGTTGTAGGTGGCCTCGTCCGCTTCGACGCGGATGAAAGACGGCTCGACCCTGTTGACTGCCCTGAAGAAGCCATCGACGTCCACGCCATCGAGCTGCTGCGGAAAAAGGCGGCGCAGGTGCGGCAGGAAGTGCTGCCAGAACGGCTGGCTTCGGGCCACGAGATTCTCCCACAGGCGGGACTGCGATTCGTGGACGCCGTACGAGGCACCGCTACGCAGCTTCGAGCGACCCAGCGTTGGCGGGAGGCCCTGCTCATAGAGGGCGTGACCCCCTTCGTGGATTACTGCGAATAGGCCGGAGAGCAGGCGCTCCGGCAGGATCCGCGTGGTCAGGCGGACGTCGTCCGGCGAGATTCCCTGGGTGAAGGGATGCGTGGAGCGGTCCATCCGGCCGCGCTGAAAATCGAAACCCATCTTGGCCAGCACCAGCTGGCCAAACTCCCACTGCGGGCCGTCGGCGTACTCCTGGTGCAGGAAGCAGTCATCGACTGGCTCACCTCGGTCGACGATGGCCTGTACCAGGGGGACGATGCGAGCCTTCATCTGGTCGAAAAGCTTGGCTACCTGGGCCGAAGTCATTTCCGGCTCGAAACGATCGAGTAGGGCGTCGTAGGGGTGAGCGTCATAGCCGAGGGCCTCGGCGTAGGCGATCGCCAGCTCGACGATGCGCTCCTGATGGGGCTTGAAGCTGGCGAAGTCTGATTGCGCTCGAGCCTTCTCCCAGGCCGAGAAGGCGAGCGCGAAGGCATGGGCGCGTTCGGCGACCAACTCCTCCGGCACGCGGCGCATCTTCTCGAACTCACGCCGCGTGACCCGCACCAGACTGGCGTCGTCTGAATCGTAAGGTAGCTCGCCGGTCTCAGCGGAGGCGCTTTCCAGAAGTTCGCCCGTCTCGTTGGCCACGAACAGGGCGTGGGCCAGGCTGCTGAGCGTGGCGATGTGCTGCGCCCGAGCTTCGGCGCCTCCCGGCGGCATGTTCACCTGCTGGTCCCAGCCGAGAAGGTGCTTCGCTCCTTCCAGGTCGTCCACCTGAGCCAGCCTCGCCTTCAGTTCCGTCAGCGCGTTTGGCACGTCTCGTCACCGCCTCTCATCTTGCTTGTCCCGTGGGAAGGGATTCTACTCCGGCCGGCGGCTCTTGGCAAGGAGAAGCTTTCTCGCATATCTCGTGAGAGCTCATGAGCTGTTGTGCTGCTGCTGTACTCTGGGTGTTCGTCTAGCATTGGGAGGTGTACTCTCTGTGCCAGAGGCCCTGCGCCCCAGGAACGACGGTGGAGGAAAGGAGGGTCTGATGCTATAATGTCATCCGTGGTGGATTCTGGGGCAAGAGAGGTGACGGTGGTAGGGGGCGGGCTTGCCGGCTGTGAGGCTGCCTGGCAGGCGGCCGGGCGCGGCATCCGGGTACGGCTGTACGAGATGCGCCCGGTGATCGGCACTCCCGCACACGTGACAGCCAGCCTGGCCGAGCTGGTGTGCTCCAACAGCCTGGGCTCGGACCTGCCTGACCGGGCAGGAGGTCTGCTGAAGGGCGAACTGCGTCGCCTCGGGTCGCTCCTGCTGGCCTGCGCCGACCAGACGCGCGTGCCGGCCGGCTCCGCATTGGCCGTTGACCGGGAGGCCTTTGCAGACGAGGTCACCCGGCGCATCGCAGAACACCCTGGGATCGAGTTGGTCCGCCGGGAGGTGACCGAGGTGCCCGATGGGCCGGCGGTGATCGCCACCGGCCCGCTCACCTCGGACGCCTTCGCGGAGGCGATCAGGCGGCTGACCGGCGAGGAACATCTCTACTTCTACGATGCGCTGGCGCCGATAGTGAGCGAGGTCTCGATCGACGCATCTGTCGCCTTCCGTGGATCGCGCTACGAGGAGGGCGAAGGCGACTACATCAACTGCCCTCTCGACGAAGCCGAGTACACCCGCTTCGTGGAGGAGCTGGTAGCGGCGGAGCGAATACCGCTGCGCGATTTCGAGCAGGAGCAGGACAGGTTCTTCGAGGGCTGTTTGCCCGTCGAGGTGCTGGCGGCACGCGGACGGGACGCGCTGGCCTTCGGCCCCATGCGCCCAGTCGGTCTGACCGACCCGCGGACCGGCTCGCGGCCGTACGCCGTGGTGCAGCTTCGGCAGGACAACCTGGCGGGCACGCTCTACAACATGGTCGGCTTCCAGACGAACCTGCGCTACGGTGAGCAGGACCGGGTGTTTCGGCTGATACCGGGCCTCGGCCGCGCCGAGTTCGTGCGCTACGGCCATATGCATCGTAACACCTTCATCAATGGGCCACGGGTTCTGGATCCGACGATGGGGTTCTCAGCGCGAAGCGGCCTGTTCTTTGCCGGGCAGATCACCGGCGTCGAGGGGTATGTGGGGAGCGTCGGCAGTGGCTGGATGGCGGGCATCAACCTGGCCCGCCTGGTGCTCGGCCAGGCGCCGCTCGTTCTGCCGCGGACGACGATGCTGGGGGCGCTCTGTCACTACGTCGCCACGGCGGATGGAGCGTCCTTCCAACCGATGAAGGCCAACTTCGGCCTGCTGCCTCCACTCGACCCTCCGGTGCGCGGCACGCGCGAGCGACGGCGGGCCTACGCCGAGCGGGCACTGGCGGACCTGCAGGGCAGCCTGGCGGAGCTGGGGGCCATTGCGTCGGCCCAGCCGCTTGCGGCGACGGCCTGATCGGGCAGGCCTTGCGGAAGGGGAAGATGCAGCCACGATCTGGAGCCCGGGTGCACGGTGAGTCACTGGCGGGACGTGTCGGGCGGGCGCTGGGCCTGCTGCGGCACCCTGGCGTCAGCTCCGCTCTGGCTGCGCTCGTCGTGACGGCGGCTCTCTACTCGGGAGCAGCGAGCCTGCCGTTCTTCTCGGATGACCTGGCGCAGATCCCGTGGATGGAGTCGCTCTCCTGGAGCGAGATGTTGGCGGAGCCCAGCCCGTTCGGTGATCACAGGCCGCTCTGGGTGATCGCCTGGCGGGCCTGGGGAGCGATCGCCGGCGGACTGCGCCCGCTCGATCTGCACGTGATCAATCTTGTCCTGCACGCGTTTGCCGCCTGGTTGGTGGGCCTGCTGGCTGCGCAGTGGGCAGGGCGGCGAGATCAGGCATCTGGCAGCCCCGTCTCGGGCGCTTTGGCGGCGGCGCTGTTCGCCTCCTTTCCGTTCTCGCGCGAGGCGGTCGTCTGGCTCAGTGCATTCTCCTACCCGCTGTCGACCATGCTCGCTCTGGCCGCGGTTGTCGCCTACGATCAGAGCAGGCGCAGCGGATCGAACCGGTGGCTGGCCCTATCGCTTCTGGCTGCTGCTCTGGCGCCACTCGCTTACGAGGCGGGGATGGTCGCTTCCGGGCTGGTGCTGCTGGCGGAGGGCGTCGGCAGGATCACTCGGCGCTGGCCGCGGCCGTCGCGGCAGGCGGGCCTTTTCCTGCTGCTTCTCGTGCTGCAGTTGGCGCTGTGGCGGCTTGTCTGGACCGAGGACGCGCTGCTGCACACGTTGAGCGCCACCGACGTCGTGGACAACGGAGCCTTTCTAGTGCAGGGTCTGATCCATCCCGTCGCCTGCATTGCCGGGGCAATCGCTCCGCACGCCGCTATCCAGGCCGTGCCCTTGCTGTGGGCTTTGGCCGCCGCAGCAGTGGCCCTTCTCCTGTGGTCCGGCCGGCGGCCTGGTGAGTGGCAGAACGTTCTTCTGGGGCTGGGCTGGTTCGTGATCGCCAGCGTGCCTGCGCTGCTGGCCCGGAAGGGCATTGCCGATGCGCCGAGGTTCCTCTATCCCGCCGCTGCAGGCGTGGCGCTCGTCTGGACGGGGGCAGTGAGCGGGTGGCTGCGGCGGCAGGCGGGACGGGTGGGAGGGGTGATCGCCGTGGCCGTCGTGGCGCTAGTTGGCCTCTCCTCGGCCTGCTACGTGCTCTCGGGGATGGAGCTGTACGATGCGGCCGGTGAGGTGCTCTGGCAGGCGGTCGATGCCGGGCGGGACGGGTCCGCGGTGCTCCTCGTCAACCTGCCCATGCGCCTGACTCCAACGGGGCGCATCTACCCGCTTGGCTTCGAAGGGTTCATTCCGCTCACTCCTGAGGTGACGGCGGATGATCTGGTCTACGTCCATACCGGACAACGTGGTGTGGCGGATGCAGCCGCCTTCGGGATCGCTTTGGGCGAAGCGCGCAAAGACTACAGGGTAGAGGTGTTCGGCCCGCCTCTGGGCTGGGAGGAACTGGCGGCGGCGGTCCGGCAGGCTCGCTCCGTCTATCTCACCAGATACGACTCGCAGTGCATGCGCCTATTCGAGGTAGGGGGGCCGGCTGCTGCCGGCGCAATCGACGATCCGCTCGCCCGCTTCGGCGAAGAGCTGACCCTGCTCGACATGACCGCCGTTTGCTCTGGAGATAGCCGCGTGCAGGTGACCGCAAGCTGGAGAATGGAGCGAGCGGTGGCGGCTGACGCCACCGTGTTCGCCCACCTTGTCGACTGGGATGGAACGCTCGTATCGCAAGCGGATGGCTACCCTCTGGGGGGGCTGCTACCCTTCTGGCTGTGGGAAGCAGGTGAGACGATGCGGGACGAAAGGGTCTTTCCCCCGGTCGAGCCGGGCGAGTACAGCGTGCGGCTGGGGCTGTGGGAGCTGGCGACCGGCGTGCGCTGGCCGGCCGAGGGATGGCCGGACGGTGCCGTGCTGGTGCCCGTCAGCTGCCCGTGACCTGCTCGGCTCCGCTGACGTCTGCGCCGGGGGCATAGAAGCAGAGCATCACGCTGCCGTACTTCCTCTGGTCGACCAGCTGCAGGCGCGCCAGCTCCAGGACTGCGTACTCCTTGGGGTGGATCTGTGCCACCGCCCATCCATCTGTGGCTAGCCAGCCGGCCTGCCCGTCAATGGCCTGCAGCGTCCTGGCCCATAGACCCCTGTATTGGGGCGGCGCGATGTACGCGTAGTGGAACGGCTCGGCGGCACCACTGAGATAGGTGAACACGTCGGACCTGACCACTCGGGCCTGGCCCTCCAGCCTGGTGTGGGCCAGGTTGTCGCGGATGGTGCGAATCGCGGCCGCCGCCTTCTCCACGAACACTGCCTCCTCCGCTCCTCGGCTGAGTGCTTCGATCCCCACCTGGCCAGTACCGGCGAAGAGATCCAGGAAGCGGCAGCCGACGACGTCGGCGCCGAGGATGCTGAAGAGCGCCGACTTGGCCCTGTCTGTCATTGGCCTCGTCGTCGCTCCCGGTACGGACCTGAGCTTGCGGCCCTTTGCCTTTCCCGATATCACCCGCATGGCGGCCCAATCCCTCGGGCGGACTGCTCCGCACTATACCGCACCTGATACCTATTGACAAATGAGTTCGGCGCACTATACTGAGATCGATCTCTTCCGCAGGTGCCCGAATGACCAGGCCTGATGCTCCAACACTCGAGGACGTGCTCGAAGCCGCCTCGTCGGCGCTAGCTGGCGACGAGGGGCGCGAGCTCATCACGCGTGCCTACTCCGTCGCCGAGAAGGCTCACTCGGGCCAGAAGAGGCGCTCCGGCGTGCCCTACGTGCGCCACCCCCTGGCCGTGGCCCACCTTCTCGCCCGGATTGGTATGGACCCGGACACAATCGCCGCCGGTCTGCTACATGACGTTGTGGAGGAGACCAAGGTGGGGTTGGACAAGATCGAGCGGGACTTCGGCGCGGAGATCGCCAACCTCGTAGATGGCGTGACCAAGCTTGAACACCTCGATAAGTTCAGCCGCAAGGGAGAGCGTCAGCGCGACGAGCAGGAGTCGGAAAGCCTGCGCAAGATGTTCCTGGCGATGGCGGACGACATCCGCGTGGTCATGATCAAGCTTGCGGACCGACTGCACAACATGCGCACGCTGGAGGCGCTGGAGCCGGAGCGGCAGCGGTCATTCGCCCGCGAGACGCTCGACATCTTTGCCCCTCTGGCCAACCGTCTCGGTCTGTGGCAGTGGAAGTGGCAGCTGGAGGACTTGAGCCTGCGTTACCTCGACCCCGCGGGCTACGCCGAGATCGCCGAGCTGATCGAGGAGAAGCGGCCGGAGCGAGAAGCGGAGATCGACGGCCATATCGACGTGCTTGCCCGGAGACTCGAGGAGGAAGGTGTCGAAGCGGAAATCACCGGCCGCCCCAAACACATCTACAGCATCCACACCAAGATGCAGCGCAAGGGGGTCCAGTTCAGCCAGGTCCACGACGTCCGCGGGATCCGCGTAATCGTAGGGGATGTATCTGACTGCTACAGGGTGCTCGGCATGGTGCACTCGATCTGGCAGCCGATCCCAGGTGAGTTTGACGACTATATTGCCACTCCAAAGCCGAATCTCTACCAGAGCCTGCACACGGCTGTTCTCGCCGGCCAGGGCAGGACGCTCGAGGTCCAGATCCGCACGCGGGATATGCATCGCACCGCCGAGTTAGGCGTGGCCGCCCACTGGCGCTACAAGGAGGGCGGGAAGCGGGACGAGGGGTTTGAGGCGAAGATGGCCTGGCTGCGCTCCCTCGTCGAGCTGCGGACGGACGCCTCGGATGCGCAGGAGTTCGTCGACGCGATGAAGACGGACGTCTTCCAGGATCGCGTCTACGTCTTCACGCCAAAGGGGAAGCTGATCGATCTCCCGGCAGGCGTGACACCCATCGACTTCGCCTATCACGTGCATACCGAGATCGGGCACCGCTGCCGGGGGGCCCGGGTCAACGGCAAGCTCGTCAGCCTCAACCGTCAGCTGAAGAGCGGGGATCAGGTGGAGATTCTGACCGCGCGCCGGGGCGGCCCCACCAGGGATTGGCTCAACCCGGCGCTGGGGTACGTGCACACAAGCCGGGCCCTGACCAAGATCCGGCAGTGGTTCCGTCGCCAGGACCGCGACCTGAACATCGTCCAGGGTCGTGACGTCGTGGAAAGGGAGCTTAGGCGGCTGGGGCTCGAGCATCTGGGGCACGAACGTGTCGGCCGTCTGCTTGGTTTCGACCACCCGGACGATTTCCATGCTGCAGTGGGATTCGGCGATGTCAACAGCCAGCAGATCGCCGCCAGGATTGCCGAGACCAGGCCTCGTGAGGAGGATAAGGTACCCTTCGCGCCGCCGCCGACCCCCTCCATCGAGGGGATTCAGGTGCAGGGCACCGGAGGGCTGCTGACTCGGCTTGGACGGTGCTGCAATCCGCTTCCAGGCGACGACATCGTCGGCTATGTGACCAGAGGGCGAGGCGTCACCGTGCATCGGCGCGACTGCCCCAGCGTCCTGAGGCAGCTGGACACGGAGCGCCAGATCGAGGTCTCTTGGGGGCACCGCCCGCAGACGGTTCCGGTGACGATCTACATCACAGCCTACGATCGGACCAGGCTTCTCAGCGAGATATCCGGCCTCATCGGCGAGGAGGATATCAACATTGCCTCCGTCCGCCAGGATATCAGCAAGAATATCGCTCGGTTCTATATCACGATAGAGGTGAATGACATCGCTCAGTTGAGCCGGGTATTGACGAAGATCGAACGGCTGCCGAATGTCATCACCTCAATGAGGCACACCACGTAGAAAGAGGAGGACCGGCGCCCTAGTTGGGGGCCGGTCCGCGAATGGTGTCTACGCCTGAACCGCTCGGTTCAGGCTACCCAGGTGCGCTCGGGGTTCTGGGCACGATGCTGTCGTCGTAGTCAAGTACCTCCACGACCTCTTCCTTCATCGCTTGCAGCCAGTCCTGGTAGGCCTTCTCAGCGAGATAGTCGAAGACGTCTGGGTCGAGCTCCAACTCCTCTTCGTGCCCCACGACGTTGAAGATAAAGTAGGTCGTCTCGTCCTCGCTCAGCACTGGATCGCTGTACTCTCCAGCCTCCAGCTCGAAGACCAGATCGACGAGCGACGTGCCGTACCCACCTAGGAGCTCCTCGACTATGCCGCGAGGATACCAGGCCTCGTATTCCACGTGGGTGGGAGCGGACTCCACCGTATCGGTGATGGTGTCGATCTCAGCCACGACGTCATCGTAGCTCTCACCCTGCTGAAGGCGTGCGGCGAACTCATTTGCCTGCTCTTCGCTTGTCGTGGCGATGTAGCGGATATCGATCTGCTCCGTCGCCGTCGGGTATTCGGAGGCTATCGCGGCCTGCACTTCCGCGCGCAGCAGCTCCGCCTTGAACCAAGAGCGGTACGCTTCCTCCGTGATGCTCAGATCCCGCCGCAGGAAATCGACGTAGTTGTTGTACTCTTCGACGAAGCTGGCCTCGCTCTTGGGAGTAGCCGTGGGCGGCGGGGTCGCTGTGGGCGCGGGCGTTGAAGTGATCGCCGGTGTCGAGGTGATCTCCGCCGTCGGCGTGAGCTCAGGCGTGGCGGCGATCTCCGGAGATGGCGTGAGCTCCGGTGTGGAGGTGGGCTCCACGGTTAGCGTCGGCTCCACCGTCTCCTGCGCGGGCGCAGCTTCGGCGTCCCTATCGTAGCGGAACAGAAGCTCTATCTCTCTCTGCACCTCGTCCCCGGTGACATCGATGCCGCGCCGATCTGCTTCCTGGCGCAGCAGCTCGAACTCGATGAGGATGTCAAGTGCCTGGCTGGCCACGAGCGACGCGCTCGTCTCCGAGAGCTGGTCTCTATACTGCCTGACGACTGAGTCGTAGTACTCCAGCGTGTCGTCATCGGCCGTGCTGCTGTTGGCGGTCTTCAGTTCCTCCCACCAGAGCAGCTCCTGGAGTATGTTGAGACGTTCATACTTGACGTAGGCCTGGAACTCGGCCACCGTGATCGGAACGCTATTCACCAGGGCGACAGGCTGGCGGGCCAGTGCCGACGGATAGATGGCCAGGGCGTAGACCATCAGGCCTACGACGGCGATGCCGACCAGCGCGACGGCGATGATCAGCAACCGCTCCATGCGCCGCTCCCACTCCACGCGCGAGCGCTGCTTCCGTGTAAGCTCCCTCGTCTCTCGCCTTCTCGGTTTCTTTGCCATGGTCTGGTTCGGCTAACGAGCTCTGGCGCGAGTCCTGCCAGTGCAGGGGAGGCGCCGAGCGGCGTTAGCCGGGAGAGTTTGCGGCCTAGGCCCTACGGCTGCTCTCGACGACGTAGGGGAGCAGCGCCACGTGGCGCGCCCGCTTGATCGCCACCGCCAGCTGACGCTGGTGCTTGGCGCAAGCGCCGGTGCGGCGGCGGGGCTTGATCTTGCCGCGGTCGGTCAGGTAGCTGCGAAGCGCATCCGCCTTCTTGTAGTCGATTGACGTGACCTTGTTCGCACAGAATGAGCAGTACCTGCGGGCCTCGAAGCGGCGTCCCCCGCGCTGCCTTCGGTCTCTCCGCTGCGGCCGGCGAGACTGGCGTGGCCCGGTCGACTGGTCGGACGAATCTCTTGACTCGTCGTCAGCTGAATCGCGATATCCTCGATCTCTATCTGGCAAGGGTCTATCTCCTTGTATCCTATTGGGCGTGGCTGGCCGCCTGCGAGAACGGAGCGGCTCAGAGAACCCCGGATAGGCGCCTGCACCTCTGTGAAGACAAACGGCGCGAGCCAGCGGAGTCGGGATCATCACCGCCAACTATGGCCAGGTCGGTCGCCACGAGCTCTATCCGGCTCCGGTCACGGCCCTGGGTGTCCTCGAGGTTGCGCGTGCGCAGCCTGCCCTCGATACAGACGTTGTGTCCTCTTCTCAGCAACCGGCGGCACGACTCGGCCAGCTCCCCGCAGGCGAGAACAGTGATCTCGTCCGTGCACAGAAGCGCCCCTCTAGCTGGGCCGGAAGGACGCTCGGCGACTGAGATCGTGAAGGAGGCGGCTGGCCTGCCGCTGGGCATCCGGCGGAGGTCGGGATCGCCCTGCAGGCGTCCGTAGACGCGCAGGTCCTCAGGTGTGGCTCGTCGGGAGGCCGGCAAGGGATCTCCAGGTCCGGTTGCTTCTCGCCGAGGCGAGCCGCGCTGGCGGCGGCCGGGAGGGACGAAGCTAGGCATCCGTGGGCTTGGCCTCCGGCTCTTCCTCAAGCCGCACGATGAGGTGGCGGATGATCTCCTCGCTCAGGCCGAGGTCGTGCTCGACGGAGGATACCTGCTGGGCGGCGAGGTCCAGACGAATCAACACATACTGGCCCTCCCATTGGTTCCTGATGGGGTAGGCCAGCCGGCGCGAGCCCCACGGCTCGACCGAGTTCACCTTGCCGCCGCTGCGTACTAT
>Ga0307421_1001023_pt1 | contig 17613 bp, 16 predicted proteins | sample SalMarWE160270MG_FD_202163 | JGI IMG/M metagenome (GOLD analysis project Ga0307421, IMG submission 202163) | Salt marsh sediment microbial communities from the Plum Island Ecosystem LTER, Massachusetts, United States - WE1602-70 | ecosystem: Environmental > Aquatic > Marine > Intertidal zone >...
CCATTACCGATGATAAAACATCTCTTTCCAATGTATTTATTATGGAATGAACGAATACGTTTAATGCTATCCCGCCTCCATGGGTGAAGATTTGCTTCTGTTGCCTCAGGTAAACGGTGGATTAGATCCCACGAATTTTTTAACACCAGGATACCGTTGCTAATTATTGATTGGTTCTTTTCCATATCTATTCAGTACTTAAGCGCGCAGTAGCCCCACCATCTACAACCAGCGCTTGCCCCGTCATGAAGGATGATTGAGTGTTATCCGCTAGAAAATAAACTGACCGGGCAATTTCCTGCGGTGTACCAACCCGCCCATTTACATTCTTATTTGCCAGATTGTCTAACCGTATCTGGATTGACGTTTCACCAAATTGCCCTCTTTTCATGCTTTCACGTAACATTGGAGTATCTACAGCACCTGGTAGTACGGCATTAACACGAATATTATCAGGAGCAAATTCAATCGCCATTGCCCTGGTAAGCGCCAATAATCCTCCTTTGCTGGCGGCATAAGCAGATATGTTTGCAGAAGTAGCGATCGCGTGAACCGAGCTCACATTGACGATCGCACCCCCTCCCGCAGCTTGCAAGAATGGATGTGCGAGTTTTGCCCCAAGAAAAACAGAACGTAAATTAGAAGCCATCGTCTGGTCCCACTCTTCCGCTGACGTCTCCAGAATGGGCTTCGATATCTGAATCGCGGCGTTATTAATGACAGCATCAAGCACTGGGCTGAACCGTTTGGTCTCTGCATAAATTTTTTTAATTTGATCTGGATCGGAAATATCAGCTTTGATATAAAGAAATCCTTTCTTTTGTTTCACATCTTCCTGGCGTCGGTCCACTCCGATAACTTGCCATCCTTTATTAAGAAATAAATCAACTACTGCTTTGCCAATCCCTCCTTCAGCACCAGTAATTAACACAACTTTTTTTCTTTTACTCATTATTCCTGCACTCTCATTTTTTCTTCTTTAATCGCATCGAACGTATCAAGCGGTAAACCCAACCCAATTAATAAATTCCGAATGGTATTCCAATGGACCGCTTCCCAAGCAAGCGGGCTTGAGTTGGAGTTATGCGGAGCAAGCATAACTTGATCCATAGAAAGAAGGGGGGAATCATCTGGAAGTGGCTCTACCTCGAAGACATCCAGCGCCGCACCCGCAATTTTTTTATTTTCTAAAGCATTTATCAAATCAGTTTCATGGACAATTGACCCGCGGGCAGTATTTATTATCACCGCAGATGGTTTCATAAGTGCAAGCATTTTCGCATTGATCAGATGCCGGCTGGTCGGGTTAAGATCACAATTGATACTGATAAAATCTGCCCGGTTTAATAGATCTTCCAAGCGCACCATATCGACCTCATATTTCTTAGTGAATTCCTGAGATATCGGTACGATGTCATTCCCCAGCAGCCGCATATTAAAAGCATGCGCTTTTTTCATTACAGCTTTTCCGATATTACCAACACCGATCACGCCCAAAGTGCTTTCCATCAAGGATCTGCCTGGTATCTTTTTCCACCCACCACTTTTTACATTTCGATCTAACCAAGGTTGTTTTCTTGAAAATGCAAGGATATAAGCCAGTACACTATCAGAGACGGGTTCCGTGAAAACATTAGTCGTGCGGAAAACCGGGATACCCAACGCATCGGCGGTACTTTTTTCGATCGAATCTATACCAGTCCCCCACTTCGATATCACTTTCAACCTTGGTGCACAGTGCCTGATAACATTGCCAGAATAACGATCGTCGCCGCATATAGTTCCATCAAACTCTCCAGCGTAAGCCAATATTTCCTTTTCGGATAACCGCTCATTGACTTTCGGAATAATTACATTACACCCCAATTGATCTAAGATCGGCAGGAAGCGATCAGTATACGGAAGTATATATGGCGCTGATAATAGGATGGTGTATTGATTCATAAAAAACCTTATTTATAATCCAGCCAGTCGGATTATACCAGTTACAAATTCTGCTGACTTTTTAAGATAATATCAGCGATCTTGAAATCACTCTCTCCATCAATATCCAGAGCTTCATCAGGTTTGATCTCATACATCATCGGTCTTTCACCAATGCGGTTCCTTTTTTCACGCAACTTTTCTGCTGTGAAAAGATAAATGCATGAGTTTTCTTCAAAAATCGGTGGAAGATCCTGAGTCTGAAGAAGAATCTCTGGATTGTGATTGACTGGTTTTGTATGTTCATCCCATAACCTTGCCTGAAGGCGAGTGACTGAGAATAACGAATCATATTTTTTATATTGTTTATGAAAGGATTTTATTGCGTCTGAGATGGTTTCTGATCTAAGCAATGGATTCGTACTGTGAGTCTGTAAGTATAGATCAGCTGGTACCTGATCTGTATCGTATAACAGGATATCATTCATCGAGATATTATCCGCGCGAAGAGCGGTAGGACGCTCAATGATCATTACTTTCGGAAAATCAATCATAAGTCCTTCTAGGATAACTTCACTGTCTGTATCAACGACAATTCTATCAATCTCTGGGCATTTACCCAAAGTGTTCAGAATATAATGATAAAGTGGTTTACCAGCCATTTCCCGGTAATTCTTATGCGGAACACGTTGTGAATGATGGCGCATGGGTACAAGTGCAACTATCCTTAAAAACTGCATGAACCCTCCAGATCCTTTTTATTCTATTGTATCGGAATTTTTCTGATAATCGATCGGATGTACATCTCTTTGCGAATAACGGACAGTATGGGAATTGTTATTTCTTGGATAATAGAAAGATTGCTTGAGTTGCCAAGTTAAAGGGCCAGAGCGCCTATATCCCAAATAGGTGCCATGAAATTGTTGCCAGCGAAATCTTAATATCCCTATAAACTCTTGCATAAAAACATGCTCTCTCTTTGCCTGATAAATATCACTGGATGTATTTTTAACAAACAGGCGGATTAGGTCTAAGATCGTGAAATGCTCCTGAGGATAAATACTCTTGAATGCCATTCCTTCCCTTAAATACCGCTTTTTTATCCCCCGCCATGATTCCTCATGTACATGTTTGATTTCTGCTTGGGCAATATAAGCGATTTTATAATTGTTCTCTTGCGCCCATTTTGCCCATGCTAAATCTTCCAATCCAGAAAGTGACTCATTATATGGATTCTTTTTCCACAGAGACCTTCTAATAGCTGCATTCGCGTTATTACAGAATGGATGGTCTTGTGGATTTTGTGAGACATCAGGATACCAGTGATTGAAAATTTGTCTTTCAGAGAATTGCGAATCAGATACTCCTCGTTGTTTGCCATAAACTAGAGCAATTGAAGAATCACTGAAAGGTTCTAGCATTTTCTCAATCCAATCAGGATAAACAGGATAAACATGTGCACTTACAATGAGAATAAAATCGGATTTCGCTGCTTCTATTCCCATGTTCAACGAACGCCCAAATGTGAAATCCTGAGGATCAATACTCACGATATCAGCTTTTCTTTCTTTCGCGATTGTTACTGTTTTATCAATCGACCCAGAGTCTACAAGAATCACCTGAACATCTTTGATGGTTTGCCGTGAAATTCCTTCCAACAAGCGTCCAAGATATCTTTCCTCGTTAAACGCACGAATCACTATTGAACAAACTGGTTTCATATCTCTCTAATGAAGGTTTGATTTTTTATAATTCCGTTTAATACCACATCAATTGTTTCAGAATGTCCTTGAATTAATAACTCAGGGGAGAAGTTCTTTAACCGAACATATCCCTGCCAAACACCATCTTCTGTAAAAAATTGATTGAATGGCAAAGAAGCTCGGAACAATTGGCTGTAAAGGACACGTCGTGCGTTTTTCATTAGAATTTCTGGCTGTTCAACTTTATCTGATTCTAAAAATTTTTCAAATAGCTTTCTATATGCTTCTTTTGATTCGGGGAAAAATACAGTTGGCACCTGTGTATATCGCGCTTTTCCCGCGCATAGAACAGGCTTCCCCATAATAGATGCTTCTAAACCTATTGTTGAGTTATATACCATTACAAATTTTGCGCGCTTGATTAGTTCATAAGAACTTATGAATTCATCAGGCGGTATAAATATGATGTTTGAAATTTCTTTTATCCCATTCTTAGTAACCCATTCAGATACTGATTCCCGGCTTTCTTTTCCAGGTCGGACCTCATCCGGATGCGCACGAATCACAAATAAAATTTCAGGATGCAACTTTACTTCTTCAATCACGAGGTTTAACCACGCAAACATGTGCTTAAAAAAAGTGTTCGCATGCGATTGGCTGGTATCAAAAATCACATTTGTAAAAATCGGAACAACTGCAGAATATTTTGTCGTTTCTTTTAAGAAATCATTACTGAAATATCGCATTTCTGACCAAAATTTCACACCTGCAGTTTGAAATTTACCTTTATAGCGGTTTGCCAGATAATTATCCAAGCGTATTTCCTGATCTTTGGACAATCGAAATTCATCATCCACATCAACCGGATATGCTGTCGCCTCTTTTTCCGTAAAGAATGCAGAGTAGGGAAGCATACCAACTTCATGGGAAAATACAGGTACATTTTTTTGTCGAGCAGCGAGACGCGCCATTGCTTCTGGATAGAACATCCCATTAAACACTACAACTGATTGGGGATGAATGGAATCAATCAATTTAGAAAATTCACGGAATACCCCCCAGGCAGATTGGATATATGATTGCGCTAGAACCCGGTTTTTTTTATTATCCTCCAAATGATGCTTCCGTAAAATCCATCGTATTGATGGCAAAACTAGTTTTCCTAAAGGGATATCCTTATGAATGTACACAAGCAATTGGTCAAGATTAAGATCATTGGTTTCCCGGCTAACATCTTCATCTATCTTGAAAGAATAGTAATGAATATTTGATTTCCCCAGAACAAGCCTGGATGTTCGAATGCATTCCTGGCAGGGGGGTCCTTTTTCTGGATCGTTTTTATCTGTACCCAGTACACACGGCCGCAGTCCATGATTACAAACAAAATAATGTGTTGGTATCTTGTTCTTACGCAATGCCAAACTGGTTAATAGTGAAAAACCAGCATTTTGACTTAATCCCGAAAGTCTGGTTGAGGCATTGAAAAAAATAACCGGGGATTTCTCGCTTATTTTTAATTCATCCGAAATGGAACGCATGATACGCCAGATTTGAAGTCGGTTAAATTGAAGGTTAAATTCTTGCTTTATTCGTCTAAGGATGCGATCGAAAATTTCCATTTTGGGAAAAATTACAGATATCTCCTTAATTTTTTTATTGATGATTTTTCGCTGTCATAGACACGTTTGACACCGTCACCCAAAGCCATTTCAGTCACCCGTATGTATTTAACTAAACGTCGAAATCCGCCGGGTTCTACTGACGCGGCTTGATCACTCCCCCACATGGCACGGTCGAGAGTAAAATGCCTCTCCACCATACTCGCGCCTAATCCAACAGAAACCACCGATGGAATAAGCCCCACTTCATGTCCAGAATAACCAATTGGGCAATCATATTTTTCTTTTAGTGTTGAGATCACCATTAAATTCAGCTCATCAGGATCACAAGGGTAGCTAGAAGTGGAATGTAAAATTACAAGATCCTTCAAACCAACAACTTTAACCGCTGCGTCGATTTGTTCAGGCGTGGACATACCAGTCGAGATGATCATCGGTCTTTCTGTTGCACGGACTTTTAGAAGAAGTTTGTGGTCAGTTAAAGACGCGGATGGAAGTTTATAACATATAGGGGTAAATTTTTCTATAAAGTCAACTGATAATTCGTCCCAAACAGAAACAAACCAGTCAATTCCAATCTCTTTGCAAAAGCGGTCAATCTCCCTATAATCTGCCTCGCCAAATTCTACCCTTTCACGGTATTCCATATATGTGATGTACCCCCAGGGAGTTTCCCGCATGATACCACGCTGCTCTTTTGGTACACATAGCTCGGGCGTGCGTTTTTGAAATTTCACAGCATCCGCACTTGTCTCTTTTGCTGAAAGGATCATATCTTTCGCGATATCCAGATCGCCATTATGATTGATCCCAATCTCGGCTACTATATACACAGGATTTCCTTCCCCTACTTTTCGGTTACCGATCTTAATTTCATTTGGCATGAATAGCTCCTAATTGTGACATCAACTATAAATATTTATGTGGTTAAGAAACTACCTATTAATTTCATATCGCACTGTTCGGTGCATTTTATACCCGGTGTTAGGTTAAAGTGATCAATACGTAATTTTTTATATTTTTCACCATTCCAAATTTCATAAAGTGACTCTGTTTCCGCATCTCCTAGGATGATCTCATTGTTAAAATCTTCTACACACTGCGCCGATTCACCATTTGATTTTATTGTCATAGATGACCAGGGGAATTGACAAAACTCAATCCAGTGCAAAGACCTAGTTTCCTGTTTGTTATCTTCATACCATTGTTGGTCCTGACTCTTTAGATATACATAAACATCCATACCATTAAATGCCTCTTTAAGTTTTTCAAATTCCTCCTGCTGCCACGGTTTATTAAGATTAATCATCGTAATAACAATTGTTGTTTGTAAATTACGCTGTGCTTTGATATTTAATAACTCAACAATATCCCTGTAGCTTTGGGTGAAATTTGACTGCTGCCCACGAACTTCCTTGTGGCGTAAATCATCAACGCTTTCAACAGAATATTTTATATAATCCAGTCCATTCTCAAAAGTTTCGATTGTGCGAGCCATATTGATATTGGCAGGATTACAGCTAAAATAACTCGGCAGCCCTTTCTTAGTCATCCATTCAACATAAACAGGTATATTCTTATCAAGAAGGGGATCACCATATCCATGCAACACAATGACCTTAGGAATCACATAGAGAAAGAAATGATTTTCAGCCACTTCATTTGATTTGACTGCGAATTTATCTTCGACAAATTCCTCCCACCTATTCCATTCTGAATCAGTCCAGGGGCGGAGCTGATTAATGATCTTTTTAAAGAGCTCCTTCTTCATTGTTTCAATTGGTCGAGTCATCATCGTAGTACGAGGGCACATTTCGCAGCGCATATTGCATGCATTCGTTGTTTCAACGTTATACATAACGGGTTCAGGAGAACGGTATTTTTCAAATTTTTCAATTAAGAATTCCCGGGAAAATTTCTCTCCATGCATTACCTGATACTTTAAATCATGAACCTTCATGTAAAAATTGATGTCAAACATTCTCTTACTCCATGGACACGAAGTCCTGATTGTGATTTTTCAAGGAAATCAATTATATCGCTAAGATTCTTTATGTTATTGATTTGAAAACTTTTCAATTAACATTTCACAAATTTCTCGCACAGCACCAAACCCGCCGGGATGATCGAGTACAAGATCTGCATTTCTTTTTACTGTGACAAACGCATCATTAGGTACTGCTGCATATCCAACGATCGGGAAACAATCAATATCATTAAGGTCGTTTCCGATACATATCACTTCTTCCGCGTTGATCTTCTTCTTGTGAATGAGGTCAATTAGTGCCTTTTCTTTCTGGTCAACGCTTTGAAAAACCGTTATTCCAAGTTTATTACAACGAGCTAATACCACCGGGTTAGTTTCTTTTGATATGACAACCACTTCAACATCTGTTAATTTTTGCAGCATTTCTAACCCCATTCCATCCGATCTACTGGCCGCAATGGTCTCTTTGCCATTCTGGTCAACCCATACGCGATTATCTGTCAACACACCATCAAAATCCAACACGAGTAGTTTCACATGTTCGGGAAATGCGCGCGGTTTCTTTCCAGGATAAACCATGTCTATCTTCCCCTCTTTTACTAATCGCTCAGCCCGTTTCCAATCTAAGTGCGTGTCAATATCTATTGAAAACGCGGGATTGATAACAATAGGAAAAATTGTATCCCCGGTCATAGAGTGTTTCCCAAGGATTGTTTCCCTTCGAAAAACATCAATATGACCTGTTTGCCAATAAGTCTTAGGTAACTTCTGCCGTGGCACATTGTAAGATTCTGGAAGCCTATCAATCCGTAAAATTGGCTTTAGATATCCATTCGGTTGAATGTACCACATCTTATAGGGATTTTGGCCGGATGGCACAACACCTCTAATAGAATCTACCTCTGGATGGTTTAATAATCCTTCAATTGCATCATCTATCAGCCCGGTTGGAATTACTGGTGAAGTTGGCCGTAGTTGAACAATTATCTCTGGTTTATACTTTTCATTCTTCTCTAACCAAAGCAGTGCATGCTCAAAAACAGGAAAATCCATCGTGTCATCTCGAGCCAGTTCTTCCGGACGAGAAAAAGGAGTCTCTGCTCCAAATTTTCGTGAAATAGCAGCAATCTTCTCATTATCCGTCGATACGACCACACGCGAAACAAGCCTTGATCGAAGAGCAGCGGTTATACTATACGCAATTAATGGGTATCCGGCGAACTCCCGGATATTCTTCTGTGGGATAGATTTGGAGTTACCCCGTGCAGGTATCAGTGCCAGAATTTCAACTTTTTTCATCCGCTTTCCTCAACATTCAAAGATAATCCGTTCATTATATTTACCTGACTGCAGGATTCCCCAAGCTAATTCCAGCGCCTTTTTTCCATCGCTATACCCACATATTGGCTGAACACCTCTTTTACAAATATCCAGGAAGTGCTTCATCTCAGCTAAATACATCTGGTTTCGCTCATAATTATCAGGCGCACCTAATTCACCAATTTCGCCAGAAGACCTTTCAAGGCGAACCATGCTTGTTTCATACTCCCAATAAATTGTGCCATCTGAGCATATTATTGACAGATCATGTTTTTTGGGTTGTTGATAATAATCAAGATGTAATCCCCCTATCACGTTGTTCGTAAAAGTTAAAAGCACCTCCGCGGTATCTTCTGATTTAATTTCCAAATCACTAAACTTCCCGGTAACAGCATATAATTCTTTTACTCTTCCAAAGATCCACTGAAGATAATCTAATGGATGGCTAAGCGTAAGCACTACGCCCCCACCCATATCCCGGTTAGCGGCATAACTCTTCCTGTAATCTTCCCACGGGTGCCACCCAGGCAGATATTCTCCCCAATGGCATTGGAAAGAAATAGGTCGTCCAACCACTCTATCATCGATTATCTTTTTTACAGTTTTCAATCCCGGATTAAACCGAAATTGAAATCCGATGAATACTGAACCTGTGCTTTTTTTCAGAGCTATCTCAAAAGGGGCGAGACTTTCAAGCGTGTCTGAAATGGGTTTTTCTATAAAAATATGGCAATTGGCTTTGGCCGCTTGTTCGGCAATGGTCATATGCATTGACGTGGGATTGGATATAACAGCAGCATCTGGATTGCAGCCAAATGCTTCCCTCAGGTCAATTTTCACCGGAAAATTGCTTAATTCCTCATCCGGAAGCGAACTTTTATAGGTTCTATAAAGGACAATATCACTTTCTCCTAAAGAAACAAGGTTTCTCAGGTGTCGCCTCCCAATTGAACCCATCCCAGCGATTAGTATTTTCATAAAGTTCCTAACATATTTTTATGGGAATTCAAGCATTGATTATTTTAAACAACCGCTGATAAAAGAAATAAGCTATCTTTCTGATAACTGGTATCCGGAAGAACTTCACAACCCAATTTGCCATTTGAGTTGATTCCTCAACACCCTTAATATCTAATCCAAATTCACGGATGAATTCAGCTCCTTCCTGGTTGATCTGGTTACCTAATAAACGTATTGTAGCCGGAGTTGTGCATACACGAAGCATTTTTAGTGCGTCGATAGCAATATCCAATTCACGCATTTGTCCCATTAAATTGTTTTTCCACTTATCAGGCAGTGCTTTGAGGATTCGGTCCTTTACAGCTACAAATTGATAATGACCTGCCGAGGCATACGTTTGAATCCCTTTATACGTTATGCGAACATCTTCTAATCCATTTGTTTCTTTCTGATATTGTTCCCAAGTCCGACCCATGTTTGCTATATAGTGAAGTTCTAAATCCTTGTCAACAAGATTTCCTTTTTCCATCTTCACATCTCGTCTAGCCGCAAATCGCATGGTTGTTTCAACTCCCTCTTTCATATGCGGTTTGATATACATCCCGGTTACAACTCCAACATCAGGATATGTATCAATCACTTCTAAATGGCGCTTCAGCCAACCAGGTAGAAAGAATACATCATCATCACAATACGCAATGATTTCTCCCGGCGCAGCTTTGCACATGATCTTGAGAGCACTGATCTTACCAATATTTTTTCTTGAAAGCAATAAGAAATCAATATTACCTGCATTGTGTTGTGTACGCAGGTAATCTATCACTTTATCACTGCTGCCATTATCAAAAACCATCAAGTCAAAACGTTCTTTGGTGTTTTTTAAAATACTTTCTATACAAACCCGCATCACATCAAATCGATCCTTAAAATAACCGATATTATTCGGCACATAGGTTAAAACTGCTGTAGTTACCCTTGCGGGGATAAAATCTGACATTTTTCCCCGACCGGGATTCATTCCAACTCTTGGCAAAAATATCTCCTATTATATGAACTCTTAGTTTTCCCCTGATTTATATTTAATGCTATCATATTCAGGTTCTTTAATTATTTATCCAAAACACATGAAATATTTATCAAATGCAATCCTACTAATTATAATTATTTTTTTTATTTCCTGCTGTGCAGCATCATCCATTTCTGATGAATCTATCAAACAGATTGATGAGGAAGAAATTGGGGATCGGGAATTAACAATCTGCCTGGGATACGAACCGCGCTCCCTCTATCCGTATCAAGCCAACTCACAAGCTGCTCAGGAAGTCCTTCAAGCCATCTATGATGGGCCAATTGATATCCTCAGCAGCGGACAAATAGAACCTGTGATCCTCAAAAAGATGCCTGATCTTTCCGATGGCTCAGCGTACTTTACTCCCGTTTCCGTATCCGAAGGTGATGAGGTAGTCAACACCTATGGCGATCTGGTTGCCCTGCAGCCCGGCACGCGCGTCTTTCCCAGTGGGTGCACCAGCCCCGCTTGCGCCGCTGCCTGGGATGGGATCAGCGAACTTCAGATAGACCAATTGACCGTCACCTTTGAGCTCCTGGGTGGGTTGAAATGGTCTGATGGGCAGCCCCTATCCGCATCTGATTCCCTGTATGCCTTTCAGGTTGCTTCAGACCCCGCCACTCCGATCAGCAAGCGCGCCATTGATCAGACAGCCAGCTATACGGTGATGGATGATACAACAATCGAGTGGGTGGGAAAACCCGGGTTGGTGACAGACGCTTTTGAGGGTTATTTCTGGCCGCCAATGCCTGAGCATGCCTGGGGAGAATACATCGCGGAAGACCTGCTGGAGGTAGAGGAAGTGAACCGCAGCCCGCTAGGGTGGGGAGCATATATGGTGGACGAATGGCTGCCGGGCGCATTCATCCGCTTGCGGAAGAATCCCTACTATTTCCGCGCGGATGAGGGACTGCCAGCATTTGATTTTCTTACTTTCAAGATAACAAATCCTAATGGGGATACCAACATCAGCAATTTGAAATTTAATCGCGAACCATTTGAATATTTCAATTTAGATATTGGCGACTTCGATAGCGAAATAAGAGAAAACGGATGCGACCTAATTTCCACAACAGCCGATATGCGCGATCAATTATCAGTCCTTAATATTTTAACCAATTATTATCAGGATCCATCCGTAAGTTTGTATAAAAGAGATGAGGGGGATCAAGATATTCTATTTTTTAACCTACGGGACACTTACGAATCATTTGATCCCTATCTAAGTAAGGCGAAAAACCCGCTAACTTATGCTGATCTCAGAACAGCAATGTCATTTTGTTTAGATAGTGAAAGAGTGAATGAAAAAGTATTTTATCGCTTGAATGATATCTCTCCTGAATGGTCCTTGATTAAAAACCCTTTAGAAGAAAACAGCAGCCCTGTTTTTAACCCAGAGCAGGGATCTAAAATGCTGGAAGCAATGGGATGGATAGATCATGATGGAGATAAAAGAACAGGAAGAGTTGCCTCTGGTTTCCAGGATATTCCAGATGGAACCAGTTTAACTTTTTCATATTTAATAATCGATACCAAGGATAATCTTGCTGCCGCAAACATATATAAGGAATCGTTAGCAGAATGCGGCGTTGATATTATCATCAAACCAATTCCGGTGGAACAATTCTGGAATCCAGCGTTTGATACTTCAATTTTCCATGGTCATTTTGATCTTGCCCAAGTAAAATGGTCCACATTCATTAATAATCCCTGTCCGCTGATAACTAGCACTAACATTTCCAATAAAGAAAAAGGATATACTGGGTTAAATTTCTCCGCTTTTAACAGCCCGCTCATTGATGCACAATGTTCCAAGCATGATGAATCAACCTTTAAATATGATCGTAAACAAATTCTCAGTAATATCCAGCAGATCATCGCAGAAGAGAAACCAATGCTTAAGCTGTACGCATACCGAGAGATATTAGTTACTCGCAACGATTTCTGTGGAACTACAGCTGTTATGGAAACAGGGTTTTCACATATCGAAGAATTCGATTATGGGGTTAGCTGCCATAATTAGTTATTTTTTTTAATGCTTTTCTTATTGCAATATATCCTTTTTTCGGATGAAAAACATTAAAGAAAATTTTTCCAAGAAATTGAGAGCGTTTATCCGTTAGTGGGAAAATCTCAATTTCACGAATCATTTTCTTCCAGGTACATTTCTTCTTCACTAATTTTCTATTCTTCAGGTCATATTGCGCATCAAAAAGGGCAAATATGGTATGTTCACCACCGCCCAGGGTCACATTTTGCTTAGTTTCTGGAAGACGGTAATGCGGTTTTCCACCTGGGAGATGTGCATAATCATGCAATTGGTGAACGATCATCACATCATGCGTGCCATCCACTACTGCCCATCCTTCCCATCGGCTTTTATATATAAACCAATTATCCCACCCGGCTCGCCCAATCGCTAAATCGGGAATTGATTGGTAACAAGTCCGTGGGAAAATGAAATAATCGCTACCCATGGGTGGATGTAATTTTGCTTCAATTGGCACTCTTTTCTTCAAAAGCCCGAAATCTGTATCTTCTTCTCCTACTTCTTCAAGTACCTCCATATCCCAACGTTGACCAATGATTAAAAACTTATTTTTTACTTTAGATACATCCTGCACAGCTTGAATGAAATCTGAAAATAAAATGATATCTGCATTAACGATTGCCAAGTAAGGGGATTTGCTTTCATTTCTACCTATCTCAAGCATTGAACTAACCAATGGTGTACCTTTTTGATTACATCGCACATTTGGATAATGTCTGATGCCTATGGAATGCGCAATTTCCTTAATTCCTTTATCATCCCCAAAAACAATCACATCTATTAGATTTCCTAACGCTTTCCAGGATCGCAGTGTATTCTTCTGGATAATCTGAATGTGGGCATCCACAAATGGCTTTGGAGCTGTAAGAATCGTGATAAGAGGTTTATTCATTCTTATTCTTTCCGTGATTTAAGAGTGGATTGGCTATCAATGTCTCGATATGATTTATGAGCCACATCCGCATTGATGGTTTCCAACTCTGGATTTTCATCTAGCATTTGAAGCACTTCACGCCAGGAGAAATTTATGCAGCAATTTAATTTATTAAATAATGCGCGGATGAATTCCAGGTCTTCTGGTGTGTCAACTGTCCATCTGCGGTCACCGTAATTCTTCTCGGCATTGAGAATAATTGTCGTAAACCTATCTTTAACAGAATATAAATATGGCATTACATGTTCACGTTCAAAAGGCAATTTTGCCTGAAGCCATGCTTTCTCCAGCGCTAAAAAGGAAACAACCTCAATATCCAATCCAATCGGGTATGTGCGCTTATATGGCGGTGGAAGCCGATTCGCTGCAAAATTTACTCCTTTATTGAAGAAAACGGTAATAACTTCATCTATCAATGCTGGATCAATCAAAGGGCAATCTGCAGTGAGGCGGACAATGACATCTGCCCGATAATTTCTTGCTGTTTGGTAATAACGGTCCAGCACATCAAAAGTGCTGCCGCGAAAGCACTTAATATCATATTCCAAGCACCATTCAACAATAGGATCATCCGAATTATCCTTAGTGGTTGCTACGATTAACTCATCAACCAATTTTGCTTCCGCCGCTCGGTTTACAACCCAATAAAGCATTGGATAACCACAAATGTCTTTTAGCACTTTCCCTGGAAGACGGCTGGAACCCATACGGGCCTGGATTATGCAAACAACTTTACTAATTTTTTCCATGGGCTATAAATTATCTGTTCTCGCAGATGTCTTATACAAATCATTTACAGTTTGATATGTATCTAATAATTTTTTCACACTATGATTCCAATCAGCAAATCTCTCCGTTTTAGACCTTGCAGCTTTTCCAAACCTACTCAATTCTTTTCGCTTATCTACAGCTATGATTATTTTCTTTGCAAGATCATCAGCATCTCCATCATGGAAAGTCCATCCTTCCTTACCATCTGTGACCCATTCCAAATTGGAGGGGATATCCGATACAAGTGCTGGGCATCCACATGCCATTGACTCCATTAGCGCAACAGATGAACCATCGATATGAGAGGCACTTAAATACACATCTGCTGCTCGATAATATACCGCTAATTTCTCGTTCTTCTGATACCCATGGAAGTGAATCCGATTGGATAAGCCATGAGAATCAATAAAATTTTTCACTCGATTTTCCTGCGATCCTCCCCCCAGCATTATCATATGAAGGTTAGGTATAGAACCAGCAGCAATCTGAAAACCACGGAGTGCGATATCTACACCATATCGAGATTCCCATGATCGGGTATGAATTATTAGAAAATCATTTTCATATCCAATCTCTTTCCGTATTTTTACACTGCCATCAGGAGAAAACCGATTCAGGTCAACTCCCCACGGGAAGACAGTAATCTTTTCATTCGAAAAACCAAATCCAACCGCAGTTTGCTTAACTGCTTGGCAATCCGCCAGCATCCAATCGCTTTTTCTTAATACATATTGGGTAATTTTCTTCCAGAAAATGTTTCGATAAGCATCCTGGAGCAAATCAAAACCCCAGGACATACTGATCAGTGGATGAAAAGAAGTCAAAGCCGGAAGAAAAGCCACTTTCTGAATTGGACCTGCATGGATAATTTCTGGACGGATTTTTTTGATTACTTTCTCAAATTTCGACTTCAGATAAGGGTAGTCCAACCAAGATGTTTTTTCTTTACAACTTTCGGAATTAATGAGGTGTATTCCCGAGGGATATTTTCTTTCTTCCTGGACTCTGTTGCCCCTTTCAAGCCGAAACCAAAAGACGGTATGACTGGATTTTGCCAAAGCTGAGAGGAATCGATAATCATGTGGACAGAAATTTTGTGAACAGTAAAGGATACGCAGGATAACCTCGCCTTATCTTTGCAGATCGCCCCAACAAAATTCTTTTCCAGTTGGTATGTCGTAAATCAATTTCATCCCGATAACTTCATCAATCTTATCTGGAAGAATCGCACCGGGTGTTGCAGGCCGCAGTACATCAATTTTCTCTCGTGTAATAACTTCACCTGTCCTCAAATCATGGGCTGCCCGCAAGCACCGCCGCTGAATGACCACGGTCTCTTTTTCATTTTCCGCCACTTGCTTATCCGCCGATCCTAATGCTTTTTCCAATTGTCGGGTATTCTTGACCATTTCCTCCCACATAATCGGATCCATCGCAAATTTATGATCAGGACCTTCTCGCGAGGTATCATCGGTGAAATGTTTTTCTACAACACGTGCACCTAAAACCACCGCGCCCAATACTGTCGCATGACCAGAAGTGTGATCAGATAAACCAAGAATAACATCAGGGAACATCAACGCGTAGGTCTTCAACACATTAAGGTGAATGTGTTTGAAGTTTTCTTCACTGGCAGTGTAATTTGTATTGCACTGCAGGAGAACCAATTGTTTATTTATTTTCTGGATCGCATGAACTGCTCGCTGAACTTCACCTATAGTCGCCGCACCTGTTGAGAGAATTACGGGTTTCCCTTTTGCTGCCATCCTCTCTAATACTTCAATCCAATCGATCTCACCAGAGCCAATCTTATAGGCAGGCATAAAATCATCGAGATAATCAATCGCCTCAAGATCATACGGGGAAGAAAAATAATCAATGCCAACTTTATCACATTCTTCTTTTAAGATTGGTGTCCAATCAAAAGGAATTGATGCATCCTGGTAGACTTCAAAAACGGATTTTTTCCACTTCGATTGATGGGATTGCTGTCCACCCAGATTCTTAAAGCCGTAATCTGATACGATCTTTTTCGCTGAAAAATTTTGAAATTTAGCCGCGTCTGCGCCTGCCTTTTTAGCCAGCCGGATCAGTTCTTTTGCCCGCCCCAAGTCTCCATCATGATTTGCACCAATATCCGCAATAAAATACGTAGCATACGACGGTCCAATTTTTCTTTTTCCGATTTTGATATTCATACTTCCTCCAATTAACAATCTGCGCAATAGAAAGATTGTATTCGATCCGAAAGTCCATTAGCATAAGCTGAGTAAAAATGATCTACGGCAGAAGCAACATTCGGGACTTCAATGCCAGTGGACAACAATTTACTAACATCCAGAAATAAATTCGGTGACCTCTGTGCGATTAAATTACCTTCCAAGTAAGACTCAGGTAAGATTAACGATCCGTCCAAATTAAATTTTTCACTTATCAACATACCAAAATCATATTTGCTTAAATAGTCAGTACTGACAACATGATAAATACCAGTTAATTTCTTTCTGATCATTTTAAATAAGGTTTCAACCAAATCATTCACATACAGGGGTGAAAAAATGATATCAATAAACCCTTTAACTTTCTTACCGGCAATCAAATTTCTAAGAAAATATTCTGCCAGGCTTCTTGTCCCTTTAATACTGAAACCAAAAAAATTTACGCGGGCAATTAACGCATGTTGATTTACTTCAAGTACTCGCTTCTCACCTTCTAATTTCGTTTTGGCATAAATTGACAGTGGGTTGGGAATGTCAGTTTCTTTGTAATTGCCTTTTTTACCATCAAAAACAGCATCCGTTGAAATATGAATGAAAGGTATCGCTCGCTTCGCGCAGTTTCTTGCGAGATTACCGGGGACTTCTGTGTTTATCTTGGCTGCTTGGATAGGATGTTTCTCGCACTGATCCACATTTGCCATCGCCGCACAATTTATCACAAGTTCCGGTTTAGTATGATTAAAGATCTCACTTAGTGTAGTTTTATTCGTGAGATCCCGCCTGATGCTCGTAAACGGCACATTAGCAAGCTGGGTTTGATGCATAATACCATAAATATCATATTCCTTCGCCTTTTCCAGGCAAAGATTCAAGCCCAACAGTCCTGAAGCGCCTGTGACCAGGATACGCACGTCAACTCCTTACTACTTATATGCCTTTTCGATCGGTTTGATGATCTCTTTGATTTGCTCCACCGTAAGCCAGTCATCATTTCTGTTGCTTACATACCTGAAATCATCAGGCAGCGTTTTTCCGATTGATCCCCATTCATGACCAAA
>Ga0307421_1001025_pt1 | contig 17583 bp, 17 predicted proteins | sample SalMarWE160270MG_FD_202163 | JGI IMG/M metagenome (GOLD analysis project Ga0307421, IMG submission 202163) | Salt marsh sediment microbial communities from the Plum Island Ecosystem LTER, Massachusetts, United States - WE1602-70 | ecosystem: Environmental > Aquatic > Marine > Intertidal zone >...
CGATGTCGGCTCGTCGCATCCTGGGGCTGGAGAAGGTCCCAAGGGTTGGGCTGTTCGCCCATTAAAGCGGCACGCGAGCTGGGTTCAGACCGTCGTGAGACAGGTCGGTCTCTATCCGTCGTGGGCGTCGGAGATTTGAGGGAAGCTCTCCTTAGTACGAGAGGATTAGGAGGGACAGACCTCTGGTGTGCCAGTTGTTCCGCCAGGAGCAGTGCTGGGTAGCTATGTCTGGATGGGATAAGCGCTGAAAGCATCTAAGTGCGAAGCCCACCCCAAGATTAGATCTCCCATCCTTCTTCGGAAGGAGTAAGGCCGCAAGTAGACTACTTGCTTTATAGGCGGCATGTGTAAGCAGAGTAATCTGTTCAGCTAAGCCGTACTAATGGCCGAGGCCTTGACTCACGCCAGGCTGAGCACAAAACTTTATAAAATGATAAAATGGTTGTTCGACGCGGGGTAGAGCAGTGGTAGCTCGTCGGGCTCATAACCCGGAGGTCGTTGGTTCAAATCCAACCCCCGCCACCAAGACAAAGATAAGGGGAGCTATAATGCTCCCCTTCAATTTTTGGGACCAGCAACCAAGATGTTAAATAAGGAAACACAGTGACTTTTACAGATTAATATATTTCCTCCCCGTACATCATATGATAGCCTTCCTGCTTAATCATAGGCATCACTTCCTTTAGGAAGCTCTGGAATTGCTGAGATGGGACGTCTCTCTGGTAGAATTCATCCAGGTTGTCCACATGCAGGATGCCGACATAGGTATAGGGGGACTCCCCCGTCACTGCCCCCTTTATCCTGACCAGCTCGAACTTACGAACCGAGGGCAGGCTCTCCAGGAAGGGGCCCTTGATATTTTTAACGTACTCCCGGTACTGCTCATCAGTCACACCATCAGCCAGGTTGTAAATAGAAATTTCCTTTCCCATCTTGGTCCTCCTTTGTTAAGACTCAATCCCGCGGGCCTTTAAGCCCGGTTTTTCAGGTCATAGTAGCTTGATTAAGAGAAAATATAGTTGGATCACCTATGTTTGTCAAGCATCTGACAAACCCTCAAGATATCCTCAAATTTCACTGATCTGGTACATCTCAGCACCATATCCAGCTTCTCCCAGCCATAACTCCGTAACCAAAAACTCACCTTTGTAGTGTCGATAACTCGGAGGTTAGTGGTTTGAAGCAAGGTGTCTGTTCAGCCGTCTGCGGCGACTTAGCTGATAAGCGTCCAGCCCACATAGCACTGCCCCTCGAAGTTGTCTCCCACGGCGACTATGGTGCCGTCGGACTTAAGCCCCACCGTATGCCCGCAGCCCGCGGCGACCTGGGCGATGTCTCTCCAGCCGCCAACATCGCGCTCCCCGGACCAATTAGCCCCTACAGCGACCACGGTGCCGTTCTCCTTAAGCCCTACCGTGCGACAGCAGCCTGCGGCAATTTGGATGATGTCCGTCCAGTCACCGACATTGCACTCCCCATATTCGTTGTATCCTACGGCGACCACGGTGCCGTCTGACTTAAGCCCTACCGTGTGGCGGCAGCCTACGACCTGGACTATGTCCGTCCAGCCGCCGACATCGCACTGCCCGTAGGCGTTCCATCCCACGGCGACCACGGTGCCGTCGGATTTAAGCCCTACCGTGTGAAGGTCGCCGCAGGCGACCTTCTTGATGTTCGTCCAACTGCTGACATCGCACTGCCCATGGTCGTTGTCTCCCGCGGCGACCACGGTGCCGTCGGACTTAAGTCCCACCGTGTGCCAGCCGCTTGCGGAGACCTGAATGATGTCCGTCCAATTGCCGACATTGCACTGACTCTCGTAGTTCCGTCCCACGGCGACCATGGTGCCGTCGGACTTAAGCCCCACCGTTTGCAACTCACCTGCGGCAACTTGGACAATATCCGCCCAGCTGCCGATGTCGCACTGCCCATAGTCCTCGTATCTCTCGGCTCCCACAGCAACCACGGTACCGTCGGACTTAAGCCCTACCGTGTGAGCTCCGCCTGCGGCGACCTGGGTGATGTTCGTCCAGCCGACATCACACTGCCCCTCGTCGTTGTCTCCAGAGGCGACAACTCTGCCGTTGTCCCTAAGCCCCACCGTGTGACGTTCGCCTGCGGCGACCTGGATAATGTCCGTCCAGCTCTGGCTGCTGATATTGCACTGTCCCTCATCGTTGTTACCCACGGCAACCACGGTGCCGTTGGACTTAAGCCCTACCGTGTGAGCTCCGCCTGCGGCGACCTGGGTGATATCCGTCCAATTGCTGACGTTGCACTGCCCGAAGTCATTGTTACCCACGGCGACCACGGTGCCGTCAGACTTAAGCCCCACCGTGTGAGCTCCGCCTGCGGCGACCTGGGTGATGTCCGTCCAGTTGCCGACATTGCATTGCCCGTGAGAATTGTCTCCCACGGTAACCACGGTACCGTCGGACTTAAGCCCCACCGTGTGACCTCCGCCTGTCGCGACCTGGACGATGTCCGTCCAGCCGCCGACATTGCATTGCCCGTCGCTGTTTTCCCCCACAGCGACCACAGTGCCGTCCGACCTAAGTCCCACCGTGTGCTCACTGCCTGCGGCGACGCGGGTGATGTCCGTCCAGCCGCCGACGTCGCACTGCCCGTCAAAGTTGTCTCCAATGGCGACCACGGTGCCGTCGAGCTTAAGCCCCACCGTGTGGCCGCCTGCGGCGACCTGGGTGATGCCCGTCCAGCTCTGGCTGCTGACATCGCACTGCCCGTAGGAGTTGTCTCCCACGGCAAACACCCTGCCGTTGTCCTTAAGCCCCACCGTGTGAAAGCCGCCTGCCGCGACCATAGGGGTACATTCGGGCCCAAAGTGAGCCGTTATGGACTCGTGGCGGCCAATCATGATGTAGGTTATGGCGGCATCGGGATTGTTAACATAGCCAGTCCACTCGACAAAGCGGTAACCTGCGTCGGCCTCGGCTACTAGATCCTGCGTCGGACAACATTGTGGAACAAAATAGGTAAAAGTACCCTCTCCAGGGACGGTTACCGACCCTCCCTCGGTGCTGTCGATAGTGAGTGTGACAAAAGGATTACAGCCTACCATCCCGGCAATTAAGGCTGCCGTAATCAGAAAAAAGCTAACTCTTGCCGCGTAATAGCGTCTCCTCGAACCAAGTATTGTCTTCATAGCCCATACTCGCCTCATAATACTTATTGCACTAGTATATGATAACATTGTTAAATTCTCATTAAGGAAGTTGTCACTAGTTTTTGTGCGGTGTCCAAGACATATTATAGAGTTAAGGGGTGACAATCCATTTACCCCTGATTTATCCGAACCCATATCAACAACGAGGAAATGCACGATACCCACCGAAAGTATGCCCCGTTTGCCAGTGCAGTACCTCTTTGCCCTCGTTGACAATCTCGCCATTCAGGGATAATAATTACACGAATCCTCCGAGGACCATCCGATGTCGAAAAAGCTAACGGTAATCCCTGAGCAGTGTTCCGGTTGCAGGATCTGTGAACTCGTATGTGCAATCAAACATTTCGGAGTGAACAATCCCAAGAAGGCGGCGATAAGGGTCTTGGCCACATACCCTCAACCGGTCGTGAGAATGCCGATTGTGTGCAGCCAATGTAAGGTGCCCGCATGTGCGCAAATATGTCCCTCTGATTCCTTGCGATGGCTTGATGGCGTTGTGCAACTGGACGAAGAGAATTGCACTTCCTGTTACAAATGCGTGGAAGCCTGTCCTTTTGGAGCGATATATATACATCCAGACTATGACCTGCCCATCAAGTGTGACATGTGTGGAGGAGACCCGGAGTGTGTCAAGAAATGTCCCAAGGGAGCACTCATGCTCATACCAGAGGCTGCCCTGGGCGAGTCCAGGCGTCTCAATAACGTGCTGAGCTACACTCAGATGAAGGAAATTGAGTTCTATGAAAAGGGCGAAAAGAAGGTCATCCGCTATGCCGAGGTAGGAAAAGAAGAGCTATGAGCATAAAAAGTGGATATTTTAAGCAATACCTCCACGTAGACCTTACGAAAGGCACTGCTGAGCGCCGAACCACTGAGGACGCCTTCATCGAAAAGTATATCGGGGGACGTGGCTTTGGCGCGAAGTTGGTCTGGGACAATCTAAAGAAGCATGATTTCAAGATAGACCCCCTTGGCCCTGAGAATCTTCTGGTTGTCGCGCCGGGACCTCTGACCGGGGTTTACCTGCCCTCATCGGGAAAGAACTCCTTTGTCGCCATCTCACCAGCTACCGGGCTCTACGGTGATTCTTCCATGGGTGGTGGCTTCGGTATCGAGCTCCGACAAACGGGAACTGATATTCTCTCCATTACCGGCAAGGCGCCGGAACTATCTGTTCTTTTCATCGACAATGGTGAAACGACAATCCTTCCCATGCCCGAACTGAAAGGAAAAAGCTGTCTGGAAGCCGAAGGAATGATTAAAGAGCGACTGGGCACCCACGCTGTCCATGTTGCTACGATAGGCATTGGAGGCGAGAACATGGTCAGGTTCGCCTGTGTCAACACCGACTGGAGCCGCAATGCCGGCAGGGCCGGGATGGGTGCAATCATGGGGGCCAAGAACCTCAAGGCAATTGTTGTTCGGGGGCACATGGATCTTCCCGTCTATGATGTGGCCGGGCTAATGGCGGAGGCTGAACAGGCTTTCAAATATATGGAGGAACACAAGTATTTCAAACTGTGGCAGCAAGAAGGCCTGATGAATGTCATAGATTATGCCAATGAGAAGGGTATTCTGCCTACATACAATTTCAAGGATAGCGTTTTTGCCAAGCACGACCAAGTTAACGGCACAACGATGGTAAATCGCTATAAGATAGGTGATAGTGCATGCTTTTCCTGTCCCATGTGTTGCGGCAATATTTGCCTCGTTAAGAGCGGGAAATATGCGGGCACGGTGGTCGAGGGGCCAGAATATGAAACCTGTGCGATGCTGGGGCCGAACTTGGGGATTGACAACTTCGCTGCGATACTTTCCGCAACCCGGCTGTGCGATGAACTGGGTATAGATACAATTTCCACAGGTAGCATCGTGGGGGCTACAATAGAGGGGTACGAAAAGGGGATTTTGTCGCTCAGCGACCTCGATGGCAGGGAGATTGCTTGGGGAGATGAGGATGCCATCTTGGAACTGATACAAAAAATCGCTCACCGACAGGGCATCGGTGACATTCTTGCTGATGGCTCTCACCGTATTATCGAGAACTGGCCCGAAATGGACAAAATTATCCTCCAGGTCAAGGGCCTTGAGCAGTCGGCCTATGACAGCCGCGCCAGCATTTCCATGGGTCTGGCCTATGCTACCTCGGACATAGGCGCACATCACACACGGGCCTGGACCATTGCCAAGGAAATGGAAGAGGGTCAGAACTGGACTAACGACGAGAAGGTTGACACCGTGATATATCACCAGAAAGTGCGCCCGTTGTTTGACATGCTTGGTGTTTGCCGGTTGCCCTGGATTGAACTCGGGCTGAGCGAGCGGCACTATGCGAACTTCTACAAATATGTGACTGGAAACGAAACATCCCTTGAGGAGCTTCTAGGACTCTCGAACGACATATACGACCTAACAAGACTGATAAATGCCCGCCTCGGTATGAGCCGCAAAGATGACACGCTTCCCTACAAGGTTTGGGCTAATCCTCCTCTTACAGGTCCAAACGCGGGCAAGGTGATCGGACAGGAAGATTTCCAGAAACTTCTTTCACTGTACTATCAGAAGCGCGGCTGGGATGAAAACGGCATTCCACCCGCTGATGTGGAAAAGAAGTTTTCAGACTAGCTTCTGGGGAATAATTTATCCCGGCTTAATGCGATGTGTAATATCCTCCACCGATTTCACATTTATGGCTGCCAGCTCAGGAAGGGGTAGGTCACTCCATTGATGATATTCCAAATGCAGGTGGTGTTAGTCGAGCCGGGAGCGACTGCGGTTATGTTCCAGCCTGCACCTGAGAAAGTGGCGATGTCCTGCATTTCCGTGGTGGTCTTGCCAGTCCCGCCAACCGAAGTAGATTGTCCGCTTGTTTCGATGTCCCAGAAGGAATTGCTTACGATGAGGTCAGAAAAGTTCAATCCCACCAGACCGCCAACATCCCTATCGCCAGTCACGCTGCCTGTGGAATAGGAGTTGCGGACAGTACCCCTACCACCTCCCACCAGACCACCAACGAACCCATGGCCAGTCACGCTGCCGGTGGAATAGGAGTTGGTCACAGTGTCCCCATTACATCCCACTAGACCACCAACATAGTATCTCTCGCCATTTACATTGCCCGTGGCATAGGAGTTTCTCACAGTACCGTCATCAATATGCCCCACCAGACCGCCAACCTCATTGTCACCAGTCACAGTGACGTTCACCACTCCGATATTTTCGATATGCCCTCCACCAACTATACCAAAAAGCCCTACCAAAGATTCGTCGGGGCGGTTAATGAATAGGTCACGTATTTCGTATCCTTGCCCGTCGAAACTCCCGGTAAATAAATCAATCCGGTATGGATCATGTGGATCAGGAGATCCAATCGGCTCCCAGCCCTTTCCCTGATTGGCTGTCGGGCTCGCCAGCTCCTCATAACCAGCGGTAGTGGAGTCAAGGTCGTTCATCAAAGTATGGTTGCCAGCCAGGTTGTTCCTGACATCATCCAAATCATACCAGGTCTGTATTTCCAGGTTTTCGGAAGGAGGAGTATAACCGTCACCGTCACAGCCTACCATCCCGGCAATTAAGGCCACCGTAACCAAAAAGATGCTAACTCTGACTAGGTATTTGCGTCTCCTCGAATCAAGTATTACCACTCTGCAACCTCTCTATCAGCCAGGTTAACTGTTACCGGCTTGGCCCCGTGCGCTTTATTAGTTACCTGGCTGGTTTGCGCCTGACACCTTTCGGCTGAGATCTTCGCCAGAGGTAAAGGCCAAACATAGGCCCGACAATGGCTGCGAGCACAACAATATCGCCACTGTTTGTGTTAGTCTCGGAAAGTAAACCTAAAGAATCCCCTTCTGCATAGCTAACCATCTCGATATCTACCATTTGGTCAGCAGTGACCGTGCCTCTCAATTTCGTCAGGTAGAATTCATCACCAGGCAAATAAGTAGAAACCAGCTCAGGTAGTATCTCATAACCAGACAGGTCTTCAACAGACACGTTGTTCCCGAATTCTAAGGTAAACGCGTTGTCTTCCCAGTTGCCATATCCAATATATAACGGGTATTGTTCGGGCACCATTACGTGGTCAGCAAGCACGTACAGAAGCACTTCAGGCGACGTTGCACTCAGCGAGGTGATTCGCAATGGATAGACTATCTCGTCGGATGCAAAGCTCAGTACTATGGGCTCAATGGCCCCCTCGGCCAGGGCAGCAATGGGTTCTTCTTCAACTTCTTCTTCATACCCAAAAAGGTCGACATCTACCATTGCGTTGATTCTGGTGGCTACGAAATACCATTCCCTCTCGATGTACTCACTGATAATTTCCTCACCCTCTTCCGGGAAAACGTACCCGTTTGCGTTCAGCCAGTCTGCCAGTGCTGTCGCGTTCGTCGCTGACAAAATGGCCGTAGCATAAGGACCGACCACCTGTTCCTCAATAACATCCACTCCTTCCTGATCCCCTGGAGTAGTGCCCTCAAAACGCCCTAAACACCCGAACCCGCCCTTACCTCCGGGGATTGCTGTTGCGGTGAAGTCGGACAACTCCCAGAATAGCTCGGGGTCGGTAACTGCTATCTCAGGCTTATCAGGCAGGGGAATAACCCAGGCGAAGTCCTCAGCATCACCCTCAAAGCTGACCGACAGAATCAAGTGCTCTGTACTGTTCCCATATAGTATGACAGCTTTCTGAGCCGATTCGTAAAGATCGCGGTACATCGAATCTGGAAAGAAACATCCGTCGGCAAGGACTGGAGCAGCCGTCGTTGACAATAGAAACAGAACAGCGATCAGCGGTGCGGCTATCAACTCTTTCTTCATATGTCACCTCCAGATTTTGCAGTAGCATGACTTATGAGGCAGTCTGTTTTTGTCATTGCGAGCACCCGAAATCCAAATGCTTGTATGACAAAACTTATCCTTTGTGTCATTCCCTATGGTCTCCTTAAAATACTCATGTTACTATCATATAGTACTATTATTAAATTCTCATTAAGGAGATTGTCACTAGTTTTGTGTAATGTTCAAGACATATTTGCTGAACACGATTTCAGTCCTGCAGCCCGGAAGTCGTTGATCCAAATCCGACGCCCCGCCACCAATTTTCAAGGCTAAATCGGCCATTATTCGGGCCCCTCGGATGAGCGGGTTTTGTTTTTGCTAACGGATTGCTAACGGCCTGATTGTGTTTTACCATACGAACACTATATTTCATTTTCAGCAGGGGTATGATATATTCAAATAAACAATAATTTCGGAGGTGAAAATATAGATATGGTTGAAGCTGGCATAATTATGGCTGGTCTTGGTCTCTTGCTTGGTGGTATTGGTATAATTTGGGGTGTGAGTATGTGGTCAAAGCGGAAATAGGGGAAATAACTTAGTCAATAATCCATTTTAATACTTGAACTGAATACTAACGCTTTCCTGTAGTACTCCAGACAATTCGCAGATGCAATACTACTATAGTAGCGTGAACCATATCCAAAGCAAACGAACCGCCCCTCGCCCCCTTCAAATCCACCCCCGCCACCAAGAAATTAAGCAGGCAGGATAACTTTCAGATATTTTCACCCTCACCTTAATTCCTCCCACTCGCCTGCTGGAGTCATACGGTGAGCAGGTCGAAGGAAAGGAGATTGCTTCGGCTCAATAAATCGGGCCTCGCAGTGACGGAGGTGAGGGAAAGGAATCTTACAGGGGCTTGTCTGATTTGCCGCAGCGAGCTTTAATCGCTAAAATATCGTTTCAGGCAAATGTATCACAGTACGAAGGACTATTACTCTATTCTTGGTGTTTCTGAGGGGGCTAGTCATGAGGAAATAAGACGTGCTTTCAGAAAGCTTGCTATGAAATATCATCCCGACAGGAATCTGGGAAATGAGCAGTGGGCCGGGGAAAAATTTAAGGAAATCAACGAAGCCTATGCCGTGCTGGGAGATGAAGCGAAGCGGCGGGAATATGATATGATGAGACAGGCCGGCTTTGCTGGATATGGTGCTCAATATGCTGGTGGGCGCTATTACAGTCAGGAGCAGGTGTTTGCGGATGCCTTTACTAATCCCTATTTATTTCAGGAGCTGGCAAGGATGTTTCAGGAAGCTGGTTTGAGGTTCGATGAAGGATTTGTGGACAATTTGTTCTTTGGTGGCAGAGGTTTTGTTTTCACCTTTCCAGGTCAAACATTAAGAAGAGATCAGTCTACAGCGACTTCGGAGTATAAACCACCTTTATTATTACGACTTTTCAGCAAGGTCATCAGGTTTACTCTTAAGAGGGTGCTAGGTGTGCAGGAGCTCTCGTGGCGGAGCAAGGGGGAGGACTTGTACCATGAAATCTGTCTCTCACGGAAAGAAGCTGCATCCGGGGTTGATAAGAAAATAAAATATAAGAGAGGCAAGGAAAAGAAAAAACTTATAGTCAAAGTCCCTCCAGGAGTTACTCAGGGCACGAAGGTCAGGCTGAGGGGGATGGGATTGGAAGGGGCGACTCCCGGTGACCTCTTCATTACTGTTAAAATTAAGGGTTAGCGGACATGGGTGCTTTCGAAGATTTTGTTGACGTAGTAAAGCAGACAGAGACTATGCAAGCTCTACTCCAGAACCTGGAAAAGGAGCCGGCGAAGCTCCTGGCTGCTATTTGCCGGGAGTATGAAGCGACTAAAAAAGCAGTTCCCGACCATCACCTTAATGTGGCGGGGTACTTTGGCGAGGCAATGTTGAGGGCATTGGTATCGGCGAATTTAATTACCAGGGAACGGGAGGATAGGTTCTCCCTCTACGGCTACAAGCCGACTGAGGAAGGACTTAAGTATTATAAGGCCATGCGTAAAGAGAAGAAAATCTAGTGTACAAGCTCATCGATACTCATGCCCATCTTGACGAACTGAAAAACCTCGATTTGATGCTTGAGGAAGCTAAAAAAGCAGGCGTTATCGGCATAGTAGCCGTGGGGTCGAACCATCAATCGAACATAAAAACGTTGGAGATATCGCAAAAGCATCTCCGTTTTGTCTATCCTGCTTTAGGCTTACATCCCTGGGAGCTAGGTAATCTTGGAACTTCTGAGATAGATGATAATTTGAGGTTTATTGAGCAGAATATTGCTTCAGCGGTTGCTGTTGGTGAAATAGGTCTGGACTATGACAAGAGGGTGTTGAAGGCGGCGTCCAAGGAATTGCAGAAAGAGGTTCTTGGTCGGCTTCTGCATATAGCTAAGAAATATGCTAAGCCAGCGGTAATTCACAGTAGATATGCCTGGAAGGATGCACTACAACTGATTCAGGATGCCGGCATAGATAAAGCCGTTTTTCACTGGTTCACTGGCTTTTCCAGTGTTCTTAAGGGTATAATTGATGGTGGTTATTTTGTTTCTGCCACGCCAGCTACGGAGTACCATGAAGAACATAGAAGGGCAGTCAAAGAAGCACCTTTGCCGAGATTACTTCTGGAGACAGATTGCCCTGTCACTTATGGAAGGGAAGCACGGTATGAGTCCCAGCCTGCTGATGTTTTAAGAGACCTGGAAGCCGTGTCCCAACTTAAAGGAATTGCTAAAGCTACAATTGCTGAACAGACAACGAGAAATGCCATTAACTTCTTTTCTTTAGATATAGTATTTTAAATAAGGAGGTCAACCCATGATGCAATCAATAGTAGGTGAGGATAACTTTCAAAATGCTGTTTTGCAATCGAAGTCGCCGGTTGTGGTAGATTTCTGGGCACAATGGTGTGGTCCTTGCCTGGCTGCCGCTCCTATTCTGGAGGAACTGGCTAAGGACTACGATGGCAAGGTGAGTTTTGCTAAGGTGAATGTAGATGAGAATGGTCCTGTGGCTGCCCGATATGGCATAGCTGCCATTCCCACCATGCTCGTATTCAAAGGCGGGCAACCTGTTCAGCAAATTATCGGCTACAGGCCTAAGAAGGAACTCCAAAAGGTGTTAGATGAAGTTCTTGGGGAGTAAATTATACACTAGCCCTTAATAAATCTACGCGGATGGTGAAAAGAAATCGCGAATGAAATCAAATTCCCCGGGCAGAAGTGCTAATAACAAGGGAAATCGCTCCATCAAGAATTTGGCTATCACCGATTGACTAATAGCTGCCTCCGTGCCCGGGTAGTACTTACCGACAATAGCTAGAACGGCGGCACATAACAGGCTCCCTATAATGACGCCAATGACACAGCCCACAAGCTTATCCTGCCAACCAAATATGGTGAGGTGAACCCACTTGGATACAAGCGAGCCAATCAAACCAGCTACAATTAAGGTAGCTATTAAAATGATGGCGTAAGCAGCTATGTTGGCCGAGGTAGCACCGGAGGGAGAAAGCAATGCCGCAAGCCCGCCGTAATAACGCCCGGCTAAAACTATGCCACCTATTAACCCGGCAATACTAAATACTGTCTTGATAATTCCTTGCCGCAAGCCCAAAATACCCAATAAAACTGACACGACTATTATGACTATGTCCAACCAATTCATTGCTCACCTCTCCAATTCTTTATTTTATCATACGATAACCACCAGTTTGCTCAATATCCTTTCCTTGGTGGGCGGTCTAATTGTTTCTATGCTAAATTTCGTCACATTCAAGCCTGTAGTCGCAGTAAGAGCACATCCATGATGGGCATTTAGGGAGCTGCAGTGGTGATGTCGCTTTTTCCAAAAGCTCAAGCCTGCGTAATGCTTCAGCTTTAACGGCATTCAAATTCCTGAAATTTACATCGTAGACCATCAGCTTGGCATCCTCTTTGGGAACTCTAACATAGTAGAGCAGCAGCCTGCCTTTTGTGTTCTCTGTTAAGGCGCAGTCAAACCCCAGGCGGAGGAAATAATGAGGGAATGTTCTGGGCAAGCGTTCTCTTTCCACCAGTGAAGAAAATTTTGGGCCGCGCAAAATGGTGGGCAAGTTCTGCCAGATTTGGACCAGGTCGGCTAGCGGCGCATGCTTCACGGGAATCCTCTGTGCTTCGCCCGGGGCACCGTAGCGTAATGAATCGCGGAGTGCATCGAGAAAACCAAGCTCATCCATGGAACGAAGGTACTCTTCCTTCTCTTCCCGGACTCCTTCACTCAACTTAAGGCGCTCAAAATATGCTTTGCGGGGGAAGACAATATCGTTGATGCCAAACACTTGGGACGGTTGAGCCCCAGCCATCTTGCTGAGGAGTTGCTCACAGGTCATGCTATCGACGTGGATTTCCCCGGCTAACTCAGCTATCTCATACGATGCTGGGGCCGATGTGGTTGCGCAGTCGCATACCTGGGAATAATCACAGTGCTTGTTGAACCAGGGGCAAACGGGGAGATTGCTGGGGTCGTTGGAAATGAGTGCTTGCACCAGGAGGTCTCGTCTCCGCCGCATTTCCTCGCGAATTGCTTCCAGGTCGGGGAAAGTAACGTGATAGACAAGCAGAGGGGGAGTCGAGGGCGATTCCTCTCCCTGGCGCTGATAGATGATAATTTCTCCCTCGTGGGCATTGACCATGGCACAGTACATGCCCAATTGCTCGATATAAGTTGGCCTGTATTTCAATAAATCCTTCGTGTCTACAGGCGTGGAGGTGGTTTTAACCTCTACGGGAATCTTTTCGTAGATATCGATCTTGCCCACAATGCCCTCGGCCTCTACGAATTGCTCCAGGTATTCTTCGCTGGATACGGCTGAGCCGAATGTCTTGTGAAAGCCGGTGCCGGCCCACATAATCTGCTGTTTCTCCAGAGGTGGCACGATTTCGGGATACTTTCTCCTGAAGTAAGCCTGTTTGAGGTTAAGCAGGTCGGTCACGGAGATGCGATATGGAGGGCGGCGCGTCTTTAAGCTTTGCATTAAAGCATCTTTGACCGAACGATTCGCCTCGATGTGGGAAACGTAAGATGCGATGTCGAAGTCACTCATTGCGCTACCTTATTATAGTATTTTGTCGCAGAAATAACTCCATTCTGGCATTGCGAGCCAAATTCCCTCTCCCTCGACTCCTGTCATTGCAAGGCCCAATTTATCGGGCCGAAGCAATCTCCTCTCCCTCGACGGGAGTCCCGATTAAATCGGGAAAGGTGAGGGTGACAAGCTAAGCAATCCCACACCTCTTGCTACAATTCTCACTGCCAGGCCCTCAAGCGTCTGAAGGCTTCGAGCTTCTCTTTGTCTCCAATTTTAGCCTTTTCCACCGCCTGTGTCAGAAATTGGATGCTGCTATCGTAGGTCTTCCTGTCCACAGGATAAGGATAGCCATCTTTGCCGCCGTGGGCAAAACTGTAGCTCGCCGGGTCGCGCAGGCTGACCGGTGTCTCATAAACCAGTTCTGAAATAAGGCTCAAGGCGCGAAGCGTTTTTGGCCCTACGCCCTCAAGGGCTAGCAGTGATTCAAAGGTTTCGGGCTTATGTTCATAGGCGGCGAGGAAAATCTTGCTCAGCCTGTCAGGGTGAATGTCTTCCAGACTGATGTAAGCTCGCCGGGGCAGGTTTAAGGTCTTTAGCCTGTTTAGCTGGCCGACAATTTTATCTGGCTTCTCTTCGGCGGCGACCCTGGCAATGACCTCCCTCACCTTTGCGCTCTCCATGGCTACCAGATTCAATGCCTCCCCCTTGGCCTGGGAACAAATAGCAGCCTCAGGCTCGCAGACAAAGTCAATGACTTTCTCCCCCAGCCAGTGATAGCGGCGGGCATAGCGGTTAACTGCATTCATACCTTGCTGAATGACTGCCCAGGAGCCGTCTTGGGTAAAAAAGAAACTGTGGTGATAGAGCTGGTAGCCATCCTGGAGGGCGGAATTATCTACCTTGGCTGACATCCGGCTGGCGTAGACCAGAGACGACGGATTGACCTTTAGCAGATGCCCGGTGTTTTCTATCTCCAGAGGAGTTTTCCGCGAAGTCCTGCCCTTGCCCCCGGCGACAAATAAGCCAAGTTCTCTTTCCAGCCCTCGCATTCCTTCCTTTAATGCTCCGCAGACGGTGGTGGTAACGCCGCTGGAATGCCAGTCATAGCCCAGGACGCAGCCGAAAGCCTGAAACCAGAAGGGGTCGGAAAGACGGCGCAGCATCTCCCCGGTGCCAAACTCCGTTACCGTAACGATGGTAATCTCGCGGGCAAGCTGGCACATCCGCCCGAACAGCCACGGCGGCACCTTGCCATAATGCAAAGGCAGATTAGCAATCCCCGTCCTCTGTCCCGAGCTAAGCATCTCCCGTTCCAAGTATATTATACAACAGGGTTTGCTCTAATATCATTGCAGTTTTAGTAGCTGACCAAAAAACGAATTTCGTATATACTATTGTTATCTGGAATGGTGATTTAAGGCAACAAAGTTATGACTGGGGTAAATGTAAATGCCCAAGAAGCAATAGGCCAAAACATGCAGCTTGAAAGAGATTCAGTATCTAATCGAATATTGAATTTACCAAAGATAACTTCATTTGCGTGGAAGCGGCATAGCTAGTGTGGAGACGAACATTACCAGAGTGAATTGAATATGACTGATACACACCATGGCGCAACAATCGAAAAGCTTGGATTGGGATTGACTTGTTCTGTTGAGACGTTCCGCGGTTGCAGAATGGAGCTAGTCAAACGAACGTCTGGATTTAACGGTATCTCAACAACCAAGACAGGTGAGGTTCGTAAGATTGAGGTTAAAACCATGGAACGTTCGGATGACTGGATTGCAATAAATGGATTAAGAGCAATCGATAAGTTGTTTTTTGAACGTGACTACTGGCTGTATTTCGTCTTAATGCCAGAGAATATTGTTGTGATGACAAAGGCATTGCCATTCATTCGATTACAATTGGAACTCGGAAACAAGATGGATTTCATCGAAGAACTCGAGGACTGGATGAAATTGACCAGACGTATTACTCGAGACTCTGGGATGCAGTTTCTTCCACGTATCAACATGAAGTTTTCCAAGCCAATTCGAGATCTTGTTAAGCATATCGTTTCAAACCCACAAGACAAAACTTGGCATGACTCGGTAATTGAGATTTGGCAAAATAGAGGCAACTGGGAAAGATTATTTGTAGCTCCAGAGGAAGAATAGACGCAACCTTGTTGCCTATTGGAGGGCGTTATGGAAAAAATCAGCTGTCCCCATTGTGGAAATACTAGAAGGTTTCGAGAGTGGACAATTGTACATCGCTATAACTATTTTGTTCAACAAGAGGACGGCAAGGTCTTAAAAGACATGGTGAAGGATAAACCAGATGACGAAAACGACTCAGTAATTATTTGTGAGGTTTGTAGACAAGAGCTAGATGGTGATGATTATCACCATCTATTGGATAATTACACCGACACGATTTTCGAAGAGGTCTAATAATAATCAGAGTCTGGAAACAAATTAGCTCTCTTCATGTGAACAAATGCTACAAAGGAGTTAATGTGTGCCACGTAGTTGAAATAAATAGCTGGCTTTCGGTGGAATTTTATACTATATGATAACTATATACAGTGTGGTGAAGTCGAAGAACGGGGTAATAGTCAGCTATTTGGTGGCGCTGGCTAGCCTATAGCTGTTGCGATACGTGAGATAAATGAAAGCAGTAGAAGTTAGAGATCTGGTCAAGGACTATGGGAGCTTAAGGGCACTGGATGGAATCTCTTTCGAAGTAAACGAAGGGGAGATATTTGGCCTGATAGGTCCTAATGGTGCGGGGAAGACAACCGCACTGAGAGTCGTTGCCACGCTGCTGCAAATAACCTCGGGCTCGGTAACAGTCTTTGGCTATGAATTTCCTAAAGAGGCGGGAGAGGTGAGAAAGATAATAAGCTATTTGCCCGAAGAGGCTGGCGCCTATAAAAATCTCACGGGCAAAGAGTACCTGAATTTCATCGCCAAATTCTTTGGCGAGGGAGAGCAATTTCAGAATATGGTCCGGAGAGGATGGGAAATAAGCAATTTGGGGAAGAGAATAAATGAGAAAGTCGATACATACAGCAAGGGAATGACACGGCGTTTGCTCGTGGGCAGAGCTTTAATGGTAAACCCGAGATTGGCAATACTAGATGAGCCTACCTCCGGCCTGGACGTGGTAAATGCTCAAGAGGTAAGGCGGATAATAAATAGCTCAGTCGAGGCAGGAGTGGCGGTCTTATTGTCTTCGCATAATATGCTTGAGGTAGAGCTCTTATGTCACCGCATAGCTTTGATAAACGATGGGAAAATAGTCGCCAGCGGTACCGCCGCGGAACTCAAAAAGGAATATGACGCCGGAAATATAGAAGAGGCTTTTGTTAAGGCAATAAAGTGATTGGCAACATAGTAAAGAAAGAATTCAAGGAATTGTTTACCCTCGGGACCCTGATCCCGATAGTGGTTATTGCCATAGTGTTTGGATTTGTGGGGCAAACGATTGGCAACATCGGGGAAACAATGGAGGAGAAGCCAGTCGTAGGAATCGTGGATATGGACGATGGCGATTTTTCTGATATAGCCATGTCCGTTCTTATCGAGAAGGCGGAGGTTATCTATAATGGCAATGATGCTGAAGGAGGCTTGGAAGAAGTAAGGAAAGAAAATGGAGTTGCGCTTCTGGTAATACCTGAAAACTTTAGCCAAAGCATTTATGCCAATCATCCCGGGGAAATAGAAATTTACTGGATAATGAAAGGGGCGGGGATGATGGATTCCATATCCTCAGGCGTGGTTGAAGGGCTTATCCAAGCAGTGAACCAGGGGATATCGACGAAACTGATACAAGAAGATAGCTCCTATGATCCAGCCCTCGTCTTGGCCCCGACGACAAGAGTTGAAACCACATTTTTCAAGGGAAAAGAGATAGAAGGGCTATCGTCAAGTCAACTGGGCAATATGCTAAGTTCACAATCAATAGTTATTCCAATTGTAGTAATGATGCTCATAATCATGGCAGGGGCTTCCGTAATAGCTTCGATGGGCTTGGAGAAGGAAAATAAAACCCTGGAGACATTGTTAACCCTGCCCGTAAGGAGAAGTCATATAGTAATTGGCAAAATAGTCGGTAGCGCTCTGGTAGGGATGATAATGGCAGCTATCTATATGATTGGATTTTCACGCTACATGAGTTCGTTCCAGATTTCAGATATAAATCTGGCAGATTTTGGGTTGGCCCTGGGCACGCAAGATTATTTATTGGTAGGGATTTCGTTATTCGTAGCTCTTTTAGCCGGGCTTTCACTATGTATAGTTCTGGGAACATTTGCTAAGAATTATAGAAGTGCTCAGGCACTGGTCTTCCCGATAACCGCCCTGGCGATGATCTCCATGTTCATAACCCTGTTTAAAGATTTCGATACCATTCCCGTCGTCTTAAGAATTCTTGTGTTTGCCATACCTTTTTCCCATCCTATGATGGCTATGCGGGCTCTTATGCTGGATAATTATTCGCTGGTAATCGGCGGTATTGCTTATA
>Ga0307421_1001026_pt1 | contig 17579 bp, 17 predicted proteins | sample SalMarWE160270MG_FD_202163 | JGI IMG/M metagenome (GOLD analysis project Ga0307421, IMG submission 202163) | Salt marsh sediment microbial communities from the Plum Island Ecosystem LTER, Massachusetts, United States - WE1602-70 | ecosystem: Environmental > Aquatic > Marine > Intertidal zone >...
GTCAAGATCCTCCCCCAAGTGGTCGGATCCTCCCCAGGCGCCCGAGGGGGTCGGTAGTCGGCGAAGCCAGGGGCGGCCGCTCGGATTTGACTACTGAGGCCACGCCATGCTAAAATGCGTCAACCGGCTGGCCGGCTGAGAGACCGGGCTGAGGGCGGGGGGCAAGCGGGCCCACCTCCATACGTACCAGCCCTGCGTGGCCCTCGGCGACGAGGCCAGGCCGGCCTGGGGCGGAACGGAAAGGCGAAGGGAGGGCGCCTGCCGGATGCCGACAGCCTCTGGCCTGGAGCACCACGGTCTGGCCACGATTGCCCGTCGCTGCGCGGATGAGACCGAGCGGTTCTTCCGCCGTGTGAGCCACGACCCTCGTTTCTGCTTCGAGCTCTTCCGCCGGGCGCTTGTCGTCCGCGCCGAGCGCGCCTGGGGGCTCGTCTACGAGCAGTACCTTCCCCTCGTATCCAGCTGGGTCGAACGCCACCCGGCCTTCGCCGCCAGCGGCGAGGAGGTTCAGTACTTCGTCAATCGTGCCTTCGAGAAGATGTGGCTGGCGGTGACGCCCCAGAAGTTCGGGCGGTTCCCGGAACTGAAGTCGCTTCTTCGCTATCTGCAGATGTGTGTACACAGCGTCGTCTACGATCTGATCCGTAGGGCCGGGAGAGAGACGGTTGACTTCGACCTGGAGGCTCAGGCCGAGACGGCTGATCTGCAGGGAAGCGACGACGGACAGGACGTGGAGGAAGAGGCGCTGGCGCGGGTGCAGGGAGAGGGGCTGTGGCAGGAGATCAGCTCCCGGATGCGCAGCGAGAAGGAGCGCCGCGCGGTCTACGGTTCGTTTGTTCTCGGCCTGCGGCCGAGGGAGCTGTACGCGCTCTACAAGGGTACTTTCAGTGACGTGAACGACGTCTATCGGGCCAAGGAGAACGTCCTGGCCCGGCTGCGGCGCGACGAGGAGCTGCTGGAACTGCTCGGTACGAATGCCCGAGAAGGTGGCTGATTCCGCGTTCATGTGGATAGAGAAATGGCAATGTCCTGCGTAGCACCGCCGGAGCTGACCGATAGGGCGCTCCTCGAGCACGTCCACGCCGAGGCGGGCCCGGAAGTGGAAGACCATCTCCGCCGCTGCCAGTACTGCCGTGCCAGGGTCGAGGAGATGCGCAGCCTGCACGCCCGCCTGGCTGCTAGGCTGTATAGGGCTCCTTGCCCCTCGCCCCAAGAGTTGGGCGAGTTCCACCTGGCTCTGCTTTCCGAGGAGAGCGCGGCTGCGGTGTCCGAGCATATGGCCGAGTGCCCGTACTGCGCGCGCGAGGTGGGCCAGCTGGCGGAGTATCTGGCGCAGCCGCTGCCGGTTCCGCGCATCAGCGCACTAGGGCGGCTCGCGCGCGGCTGCCGGAATCTGGTCAGGGGCCTGGCAGAGCGGGTGAGCGGAGAGCGCCCGACACGCCGCGGTCCGCTCTTCGCGGTGCTGGCTCCGGCTTACGTGGGCGTACGCGGCGCGGAGGAGGCGCTCGTCTACGAGGCCGGCGATGTGCAGATCGCGATTGAGATCCAGGATGACCCCCAGCAGGCGGACAGGCTTGCTGTACTGGGGCTGGTGACCGGCGCCGATCCAACCGGCCTGCGGGGGTTCCTCGCCCGAGGGGAGAAGACCGTGGCCGAAGCGGCAGTGGATGATCTGGGCAACTTCGTGCTGGCGGGCTTGGCGTCAGGGCGTTACGATCTCCGCCTCAGTGGCCCTGATCTGGACATACGAGTCGATGACCTACAGGTAGGCCGAGAGTAGCCCGCAGGCCGCCTCGTCGAAGGCAGATGGCTCCCCACCATTTCGTCGAGCAGTTGCTGAGACTGCCCGACCTAGAGGCCCAGAAGCTATGCCTGGCGGAGAATCGCGCTATCCTCGATGACGATACCGCTGCGGCGCTGAAGGAACGGGCCGACAGTCTGCTCCGCTTCGATATCCAGGGCTCGCTTCACGTGGCTGCTCTTCTGTCTGCCCTGGCGGAGACCACGGCCAATCCCGTGCACCGGGCCCTGGCGCTGCTGGCCGAGGCGAATGCCCAGTGTATCGGGCTGGGCGAACACCAGCGCGCGCTCCAGCTGTATGATGGGGCCGTAGAGCGCTATGATTCTATCGGGGAGCGTGTGGAGGAGGCGAAAGCCCAGATCGCCCGGGTCTGGTGCCTGGCCTGCCTGGGCTGCTACCAGGAGGCAATCGACGCCGGACGGCGCGCCGGTCAGGTGCTGGAAGCGGCCGAGGAATGGCTGCCTCTGGCAAAGCTGACCGCAAACCTGGGCATACTCCATGGTCGCCTTGGCGAGGATGCGCAGGCGCTGGACTTCTTCGATCGTGCGCGGCAGACGGCTGCTCAGACAGGTGCTTCCGGTCGGGATCTACTTGCCCGTATCGAGCAGAACCGAGCGATCGTGCTGCGCAACCTGGGCAGGTTCGAGGAATCGATTGGAGCCAGCGAGCAGGCGCGGGCTATGTTGAAGGGAGCCGGGCAGAGGGTCGAAGCGGCGCGGGCTGAACAGAACCTAGCCGTTACCTACTACGTCCTCGGCCGCTACAACGAGGCTCTGGAGCTTCTAGGACGGGTCGGCGATGTGTTCTCGGCGGATGGCCGGGAGCGGGATGCCGTTCTGGTCCGGCTGTTCATCAGCGATTGTCTCCTCAGACTGCGGCGCTTCCCGGACGTGCTGTCCAACTGCCGCGAGGTGCGGGAGCACTTCAGTGGCCTGGGGACCCGACTAGAGGTGGGCCAGACACTGCTGAACGAGGCCGTTGCCCACGCCGGACTGGGGCGTTACCGCCAGGCGCTGTCCTCAATTGCGGAGGCGCAACACCTGTTCTCCGAAGAGGGCAATGAGGTATACTGCGCCGGGGCCGACCTGGAACGGGCGGCAATCCTGCTTCGGCAGGGGCAGCTCGAAGAGAGCAGGGAAGCAGTCGAGGCGTGCGGCGCTGTGTTCCGGGACAGAGGGCTGAGCGTCAAGGCGGCCCAGTCCTACATCGTCGCCGCCCGCATTGCAGCCGCCCAGGGAGAGCATCAGAAGGGGTCTGACCTGGCTGGACAGGCCCTCGCTGTTGGTCAGAGCAAAGACATTCCTTCCATAACATACCAGTGTCATCACCTCCTGGGCAGCCTGGCCCAGGCGCAGGACGACGCCGAGAGGGCGCTGGGCCAGTACGACCTGGGCGTGTCCGAGCTGGAGCGGCTGCGGGGCAGAGTGATGGTCGAGTTCAGGGCGGGCTTTCTCGAAGACAAGCAGGCTGTCTACGAGGACGCGGTCTGTCTCTGTCTTGAGCTCAATCAGCCGCGCAAAGGACTGGAGTACGCCGGGCGGGCCAAGTCGCGGGCTCTGCTGGACCTGTTGGCTCACAGGCTTGATCTAAGCCCTCGGCCCAGGACGGCGCGCGATAGGTCACTTGTGGAGGAACTGCAAAGGCTGCGGGCAACGCGCGATCGTCTGTGGAGAAGGTGGGAGAGTGAGGCGGCGGCGTACGCCGAGAGGGGCGAGGAGAGCCGCGTGCAGGACGAGGTCCTCAGTCTGGAGAACAGGATAACGGATCTGTGGCACCAGCTTCTGGTTCGGAACGCTTCCTATGCGCGAGACGCATCACTTTGCCATGTCCTTATCGAGCCCATCGAGCCATTCCTCGATGAGGACACAGTGCTGCTTGAGTACTTCTTCGCCCGGGGCAAGTTGATCACCTTCGTGGTCACGGGCGAGGAGGTCCAAGCGCGACAACTGCCAGTCAGCGCTGATGGGGTGCAGCGACTGCTGGCCCTGCTCGGGCTGAACCTGCGCACGGCGGCCAGGACGCCGCCAGACAGGCTCGAAGCTCTGGCCGAGAACGCCCGCGGCCTGCTGCAGCAACTGAATGATCTGCTCCTGTCCCCGATAGTCGATCTGCTGAGCACACATGAGCGACTGATCGTAGTGCCGCATGGCCCTTTGCACTACCTGCCCTTTCACGCTCTATACGACGGGCGCCAGTACTTGCTGCAGCGCCAGAAGGTAAGCTACCTGCCGGGCTCGAGTATCCTGCGCTACTGCCGGGAATCCCGGCCGGGCGGGACCGGGATGACGGTCTTCGGCTACTCCTGCCAGGGACGCCTGCCGCATGCCGTCGACGAGGCCCGGGCGATAGCAGAGCTGGGAGGAGGGGAGCTGGCCCTGGAGGACGAGGCGACGGTGGCTTCCCTGCGCCGGGCGGCCGCTGGATGCCGCATCCTGCACCTGGCCACTCACGGCGATTTCCGGGCGGACAACCCTCTCTTCTCCGGCCTGGCTCTGGCTGACGGCTGGCTCACGACGATGGACATATTCGGTATGCGCTTGAATACCTCGCTGGTTACTCTAAGTGCCTGCCAGACCGGAAGAAGCGTCGTCGGAGGAGGGGACGAGCTTCTCGGGTTAATGCGTGCGCTGCTGTACGCCGGGAGTGCCTCGCTGGCACTATCGCTCTGGCCAGTAGCGGATCGCAGCACGGCGCAGCTCATGCAGGCGTTCTACGGGAAGCTGGCCGAGGGCTGGACGAAGGTAGCTGCGCTGCGACATGCCCAGCTGAGCTTGCTGGGAAGGGAGGGAGACCCGGCGGGGCGATATGCCCATCCCTACTACTGGGCGCCCTTCTTCCTCGTCGGCGAATGCGGCCACATCTAGCCCCCACTGTTGGAGGGCTTCAGGGTTCGGAAACGGAGTGGCGCCGCCGCGAACTGCGTGTAGCTGATCTGTGTAAGGAGGAATGTGAAGATGGCGAAAGAAGAAGGTGGAGTGCCGGGGCGAGAGCACCCTCGCCGCTGGGCCCGCAAGCTAGGGGTTCCACTGACGGTGGTCGCTGCCGTGGCCGTCGCCGTCGTCTTGATTCTGCGCGGCTGCTCTCTGCTTGAGCGGGAACAGTACTACATCGAAGATGAGGTGCTGGTGTCTGGCCCTGAGGGTGAGGTCGACGCGGTCGTTGACGCCGTCCGCAGCGCCCTGAAGATGACGGAACAGGATCTGACACAAACTCAGCGGCTGTACCTTGACTTCCTGGCCGAGCTTCCGGAAGACTGCCAGATCGGCCTGGCCCGTCCGTCCGGCGAGGCTGACTATGTGGTAGACAGGTACCTGATCAGAGGCGACGCATCGGTGGCGGAGGTGGTCCAGCAGGTCGAGCGCGAAGCCCGCGCAAGAGGCCTGGACGTGGCGCCGGAGCCTAACTACGTTATTGGCCGGCCGCCGGGTGCAGTATCGGGCGACCCCTGGAGTGTCGAGGCTAGCCCCTGGAGCGTGGAGGCCAGTCCGTGGAGCGTGGAAGCCAGCCCCTGGAGTGTTGAAGCCAGCCCCAGTGGTGATCAGGTGAACGATGCCGTGTATGGGCTATTCTCAGGGCAGTGGGCGCTGAATGTGCAGGAAGGCGTGGGGCTCTCTGCAGTGGCGCCCGAGTATGAGCGCTGGCCGCGCGGAGGGGGCGTGCGCGTTGGCATCTTCGACACCTCTCCGTTTCCGGTGAATGTCGCGAGTGCCGTCTTCTCGATGGACCCGCCGCTGGATCTGCGGCTTGTGCATACGATCCCAGGCGACCTTCTGGAGCCCGACATGAGTGCCGCGGACGTCAGCGACCATGGGCTCTTCGCGGCCGGCCTTGTGCACGCCATCGCACCAGACAGCGAGATCGAGCTGATTCGCGTGCTCGACGACAGCGGGCGAGGAGACCTGCAGACACTGAACGGCGCGCTGATCACGTTCATCCGCCAGGTCGTAGAGGACCAGGACCGGCTGCACGGCGCCGTGATCAACCTGAGCCTGGGAGCCCACCTGCCTCCCGATGCGCCAGAGCAGGGGCTACCCGAGGAGATCGTCTCGCTCAACACGATCCTGCGGGTCGCCCAATGCCATGGCATCGTGGTCGTTGCCGCGGCAGGCAACGATTCTGCGGAATCGGCGACGCCCCTGCCAATGCAGGTACCGGCCGGCTGGGACTCGAGCCTCGGCGTGGCTGCCAGCAACTGCAGCAAGCGGCTCTCCTGCTTCTCCAACGCCGGCGAAGTCAATGCCCCTGGCGGAGAAGGCGGAAAGCTCCCGGACGGGTGCGAGTCGATGCTTGATGAGTGCTCCGAAGACTGCGAATACGGACTGATCAGCCTATCGCTTGCGTCCAACTGGGGCTACACCTACTGGACTGGAACATCTTTCTCTGCCCCGCTGGTCAGCGGCCTGGCGGCGACGGTGCTCGACCGGGGTGCCGACGAGAGCGGCTGGCTGACCCCCGACCAGGTTCGAGAGGCGATAGTGTGCGGAGCAGGGAACAGCGGTGTTGTCAACGTGCCCGGGACGCTGGAGGACTGCATGCCCCGGTAGCGTCCTGGCGCGACTGAGAAAGGCGGACCGAGAGCCCCCGGCGCGCAACGCCGGGGGCTCTTCCGCGTATACCAGGGGATGCCGGAGAACAGCGCCGAAACACGTTGATATGAACGAGAGCCAGACCATCCGGCAGGTCCGGCACCGGAGGGAGGGAAGGAATGGAAAAGCAGCGTTCGATATTCGAAGTGCAGCTGGGCAGCAAATGGCCGAAGACAGCCGACCTGCCTCAAGAGGTGCTCGAGTCCTGCCGCGAGAGCCTGCAGGCCCTGAAGGCGGCGCTCGAGTCCGGTGCCTTCGAACGTGCGGTCAGCAGCGGCGTGCCTGCCGAGCCATCCCCGGCCGTGCCGGCACGCTAGCCCTTCTCCTCGCTATCCAGCGGCGTTGAGGCAGCATAGTCGAGCGCGGAGGCCGCGAGAGAGGCCAGCACAGATAGGATGCTCGCATCCTCCTCTGTGAAGTCATCCCCCGATCGCTTGTTGATCACCTCGATCGCGCCCAGCGCGCGCCCTCGCGCTGCCAGCGGGACGCAGACCAGCTTGAGCGTGACGAAGCCAAAGGCCTCGTCCAGATCCCGGAGGAAGCGCGGGTCGGAATCAACGTCGTTGACGATCGCCGGCTCGCCGTTGTCCACCACCCAGCCGACGATCCCCTCCTGACGGCCGATGCGGTGCCCCTGCAGTGTCTCCTTTGAGGTGCCGTGCACCAGAACGAAGACGAGCTCGTCGGCTTCCTCGTCGACGAGCGAGAGCGAGCCGTCGTCGCAGTCCAGCAGTTCGAGAGCCGAGTCGAGGGTATCGTCCAGCAGAGTGACGATATCCTGCTCCGGCGTGAACTCCTGCACGGTCTCCTGGAAGGCCTGCAGCTCACGCACGTAGCGGCGCAGCGCCTGGAGTTCCTCGCTCAGCAGCTCGTTCTCGTCCTTGAGGCGCGCGCACTCCTGCTGCAGGAAGCGCATGGCCTGATTCTCCGCGCCCGCCATTGGTCACCCCCTCACCGCCCTGGAGCCCCGGCATCAATGTACTCCAGGTGAGGCTGGATGTCAAACCGGTGCGCGCGGACTGATCTTGACAAACACCACCCCCGCGCTATAATTCCTGGCGCTCGGCCCGCTAGCTCAATTTGGCAGAGCAGGGGACTCTTAATCCCTTGGTTGCAGGTTCGAGTCCTGCGCGGGTCATCGCAGCCCAGGCCCCACCCAACGCGGTGGGGTTCGTTTTTTCTGTGCTGGCGAACGCCCCCGCTCTCTTGGTGCGGGCCTGCAGGGCGGCGCAGCTCACGACGGCCCGCGGCTGCCTGAGTACCAGGAACTGCCCTTGCTCGGCCTGAGGAAGTCGAGTAGAATGATATCGGCCTGGAGCGGGGAGTAGGATCCGCCTGGTTCGGCAGGGTCTGGCCCGGCCAGTCTGGACCGAGGGAGGATGGAGTGTGAAGCTCGCCAACTATCTCGCCCGTCAGCCTCGGTCCCTTCTTATGCTGCTGGGCTTGCTGATGGCTCTGGTGCTGGGGCTGATCGACCATCTGACGGGACCGGAGCTCTCCCTCTCGATCTTCTACCTGCTGCCGATCTCTTTCGCTGCCTGGTTGCTGGGCCTGGGGGCCGGGGTAGCTACGTCTCTAGTCTGCTCCGTTCTGTGGCTGCTGGCAGATCTGCTCTCGGGGTATCGATGGTCGCTTGCTGCGGCGCCCTACTGGAACGCGGCGGTGCGCCTTGGGCTGTTCCTCGTCGTCAGCGCTGTCCTGTCGGCCCTGGGCGAGGCCCAAAGGCGCCGGGAGGAGCTGGCCCAGTTCGTGGTCCACGACCTGCGCGCGCCTCTGGCCAACGTCATTACCGGCCTGGAGACCCTGCTGGAGATCGCTGGTGAATCGCTCGATGCAGCCCAGCTCAAGCTCGTCCAATCGTGCCTGATCTCGGGCAAGCGCATGGTCACGCTCATCAACTCGCTGCTGGATCTGGCAAGACTGGAGGCTGGGAAGATGCCTCTCGAGCCCCGTGCCGCCCCGGTGCACGAGTTGGTCGAGTCTTCGCTTGAACAGGTGGCGGTCTGGGCCGAGCGGAACCGGGTGCAGCTGACATGCGAGCTGGACCCGGCGGCGAGTGTTGTCTATGCCGATCCCGCGATCACGACGCGGGTCCTGGTCAACCTGTTGAGCAACGCCATCAAATTCAGTCCGCCCGGATCCACGGCGAGTGTTGCCGTATCCCCGCGGGCTACGGGCCAGGTCAGCTTCGCTGTTGTCGACCAGGGCCGGGGCATCCCGCCTGAATGGGCCAGCAGGGTGTTCGAGAGATACGCCCAGGTCGACGCCCGCGGCACCGGGAGGGCGGGCGGCAGTGGCCTGGGGCTGACCTTCTGCCGGCTGGCGGTCGAAGCCCAGGGAGGACACATCTGGGTGGAGAGCGTGGCCGGAGGAGGCACGAGTGTGACATTCACGCTCCCCGCAGGCGGCTGATGCGGGCTGGCCTTGGGCCAGGGCGACCCTTGACCCTGGACGACAGCGTATGACACCTAGCGGCTGCTGAGAGTGGGATCACCGTAGAGACAGAGGTGACCCGCCGCAGCCTGAAAAGCCTCTCCCCTCTCCACGACGGTCTCCCGCATCGCAGTGAAGAGGGCATCGCCGATGCGCTCTCCAGCCGCCAGGTCCTCCGGGAAATCGTCTGCTACGTCCGTCGGCACTCCTTCCGTAGTGGTTCGCGCTACGAAGGCGGCCGAGCCCGCGCGCAGGAACTCATAGGCCAGGCTCGGCGATTCGTCAAGCAGCACCCCTGTGTTGCAGGAGTAGTAGCCGATGATGACCGGATGGTGCGTACGGAGGTCGACTGAGTCCATGTAGCTGATGGTGAAGATAGGCTCGTATGAGTTGTTGTAGAAACCCGATGGGCCTCCGTGGCCGGCGAAGAAGATGTAGTCACTCGTCGACATCAGCTCGAAGAACTCCTCCTGCATGGTGCAGCTGTCGCAGACGCCGTAGGGGGGCGTGGTGTAGTCGTTCAGTGTGAAGCGCACCTGGGCTTCGAGAGTGTATCCGCCGGCCTCGTGCAGTCCGGTCGCAGTCTGGAGGGCGGCGACCACCGTCTCCGACCCGTAGAGCAGGTCTGGCAGCCGGCCGACGGACAGCCCCTCGTCCACGATTTGATCGCCGTCGAAATCGACGTACCAGGCGTCGCTCGGCACCGGTATAGGAGTCTCGTCCAGGCAGCAGGCGTCAACCCGCGGGCGGGGGACTGCGGGTTGCCCCCCCAGGATGACTACATATGTAGCGCGGGTCATGCCGATGATCGCCTCGAGCGCCCGCCGTATCTCCTCCCAGCTGGCCGCGTCGGGCGCCTGTACGCCGTACGTCCCCAGGCATTCGAGCGAATCGACCTCGACGTAGGCAGCCGCCAGGTCTTCTGTGTCGGCCAGGACCAGCGCATACTGCGCGATAGCCAGCTCGAAACCGCTGGTCTGCTGCAGGAGCGAGGTGGTGATCAGCAGCACGTCGGCGGAGCGGCTGGGCATCAGGTAGAGATCGAAATCGCGATACCCCTCGGCGATCGTCAGCCAGTAGCCTGGAGCTGTGGCGTAGTCGTCGTAGTCAGGGTGCGCGGCAGAGACATGGTAGCTGCCGGCATCCAGAACCAGCTCGTATGAGCCTCTCTCGTCTGTGGTCACCGCCCTGGCGACGGTGCCGTCCTGGCTGACGAATGTGATCTCCAGGCCCGGTATTGTCCGCCCGACTGCGGCGATGGCGCTCTTCTCAGACGCTGTGCCGCGTACGCCGCTGCCCTCCTCGGGAGCCGGCGTGTCGGCTGCGGCAGGGGAGCGCCTGGAAGCTACTGTGGGGCTGCCCGATGGGCTAAGGACGGCGGAGGCGCCTGGCTGATCAGCCGAGGGGAGCGGATTCAGCGGCGCGTTGCAGGCCAGCGTTGCCAGCAGCACCGCCGTCGCCGACAAGCGGAGGCGATAGCCATACGTGCTGCATGCCATGTTGTCTCAGTCGGTCTCGCAGCCGTCGACTAGCTTGGCCGGCGCGGCAACCAGGGCAGGAAGGCGTTCGTAGCCTCCACGTACTCCCTATAGCCGGGCCGCTCGCTGAGCGTCTGTTCGAGCAGTGCAACGCCCGAGACGCGCACCAGCAGGAGGGTCATCAGCGCCGGGCTGAACACCGTCCACCATCCACCGGCCGCCAGCGCCAGCAGGTAGTAGCCCCACCACTGGACGGCGTCGCCGAAGTAGTTAGGATGGCGGGTGTAGCGCCACAGGCCCGTGTTGAGCACCTTTCCTTTGTTGGCCGGCTCCGCCTTGAAGCGGGCCAGCTGCATGTCGCCCAGCGCCTCGAAGATGAAGCCGATCGACCAGACTACGAGGGCCCCGTAGTCGAGGATAGTCAACTCAGCAGGAGTGGCGCTGATCTGGGCCGCCAGGAGCGGTGCGGAGATGGCCCACATGAGGAGTCCCTGGAGCAGGAAGACCTTGAAGAAGCTGAACCACCACCACCTGGTGCCCTCTTCCTCGCGCCACTTGGCGTAGCGGAAGTCCTCCGGCTTGTCCCAGTTGCGGCGCAGGATGTGGATGCCCAATCGCAGTCCCCAGATGGTGACGAGCACCGCCAGCGTCATCTTGCGGGGTGCAAAGCCATCTGGGGTCAAGGCGAAGTACAGCCAGCTGGTCACGACGAAGCCGGGGCCCCAGAAGATGTCTACGATGCTGGAGTTGTGCAGAGCCAGGCTCAGGAGCCATACGATAGTCATGAGGGCGAGGATCGCCAGGGCGCCGTTGAGGTAGACATCGAGGAACGACATAACGTCACCTCCTTCGGGTGCGGACGTCTCGGGCTCGATTGTGCGGGGCGGTCACCGCTGCTCCAGCCGAAGCTCTAGAGCACCAGGACGACCCCGAAGACGATCTCCACGGCCAGGCTTATCAGATTCGATTGGATGACCGACTTGTCGATCAGCATCGACACCACGCGGACCGCGCCCACGGTTAAGTAGCCGATGCCGACCATGCGATAGGCCGTGGGCTCGTTGAGCACGAGCGGCGCGACGCCGAGGGCGAGGAAGAGCCCACCCAAGACGGCTCGTATCTCGCTGATGCCCCGGCCCCCTTCAGGCCGCAGGCCGGTGAAGCCGGTCACGGATTGTGGGGCGAACAGGGAGACCGCTCCCGTGATCGCCGTCAACACGCAGGCGACGATCTTCAGTACTTGCAGTGCTGTCATTCGGTTTCTCCTTCAGCGACACAATCTCGCTCGTCAGCTCAGCTTGTAGTACTTCATGAAGCCCCACTCGAATACACGGGCTGGAAAGAAGCGCTTCAGACCGAGAGCGATCGACTCGAAGAGCGGCCCAACCACGTAGCGGAGCCGAGGCGAGCGGCCGTTGATGATCCGCTCCAGAAGCGGCCCCACCTTCTCCGGCGATGGCCCGCCGGTCTCGTCCGCTTCTATGACGCCCAGCGCCTTCTCGAAGCGCCCACTGTAGGCAGAACCAGCGCCCGAGGCGGCCGTGCGGCGGCGGCTGGCCGTGAAGCCGGTGTTGAGATCTCCCGGCTCGATCATGGCCACGCGGATGCCGAATGGCTTGACCTCCATGCGCAAGGCCTCGGTGAGCGCCTCAATGGCGAACTTGCTGGCTGAGTAGATCGCCTGAAACGGGATGCCTACCCGCCCTCCGCCCGAGCTGATGTTTACGATGCAGCCGCCGCCCTGCTCCCGCATGGCTGGCAAGGCGGCGTGGCAGACGCGGAAGGCGCCGAAGAAGTTGGTGTCCATCTGTGCCTGCGCTTCTTCGATCGACGTATCCTCGACTGCGCCGGCGATGCCCATGCCGGCGTTGTTCACGACGACGTCGATGCGGCCTTCCTGCTCTAGGACCAGGCCCACGCCCCTGCTGACCGAGTCGGCGCTCGTCACGTCCATCCGAATCATCTGGAAGCCCGCCGCGTCGGCCGCACCCTGCGTCGGTGCCCTGCGGCTCGATCCGTAGACCCTGTATCCGCGCTGATGCAAGTGCCCGGCGCAGGCCTGGCCGATGCCGGACGACGCTCCGGTGATCAATACAACACGGTCGGCGTTGCTGCCCACTGCGAATACCCTCCTGACGTAGATATCTCCCGCTCTGGCCTCTTTCTCCAGCCGGCACGTCCGCCGCCCGCCGGCGCGCATAGGGACGCTGCCGCCGGCTCGCCGCCGGGCAGGAGCGGCGCGATCGATTGGAACAAGCGCTACTCGAACTGGGCGATGAAGTCGTCGATGGGTATAGCGGCCATCGACATGATCCTGATAGTGCCGCGAGAGGAGAGCGCCGCGGACACGCGCGCCATCGTCTCGTTGTTCGCGCACTCGACGACGTTGACGAAGTCGTAGGGGCCGAGGACGGCATACTGGGCCATCACCTTGACGCCCATCGCCTCCAGCTCCTTGTTGACCTCCTTGATGCGGCCGGGGTTCTCCTGTATGGTTTCAGCCCCCTCGTCTGTGAGGCTGCTCAGCAGGATGTACGTGGCCATATCTACTCCTCCTTTCGTGGCCGGGCAGTGTCTGAGACGCCTGGCCTCGGCCAGACCTCCACGCTCAGCCCCTGCCCAATTGGCCGCAAGTGTACAGTAGGACGGCCGGCCAGGCAAGCCGGTTCAAGGCGCGGGTGCGGAGCTCCTGTCCGGTAGGCCCGCCGCGGCCAGACCGGCCTACTACCGAGTTCACCGTCCGGTCGATATCAAGGCAGAGGCAGGTAGTTCCCCGTCCCGATCACAACAAAGGTGATCAGGGCCAGTGCGTGGGCAAGCCAGGGAGCGATGATGCTGCGGGTGCGGCGGAAGACATAGCCGTAGACCGCACCCGCCAGATAGGTGGAAAGGAACCCGATCGCCGTATTGAGGGGGAATGCCGTGGCCTCATCGAGCGGCGCCAGGTAGTGCCACCATGTGAACAGGCCCGTGGTGACCAGCAGACCGCCGCAGCCGCCGAGCGCGCTGGCGAACCGCGGCTGCAGCCAGCCACGAAAGAAGAACTCCTGAAAAGGACTGGCGAGCAGCAGCGACATAGGGATTCCCAGGGCCAACTGCAGCAGCAGGTCTGGGGGCGGGGCGATGCGCCCTACGACAATGGCGCCCAGGAGGCTGGTCAGGAAGCCCGCGCCAAGGCCCCACAAGATGGCCTGACGCCAGTTCGCTGTGGTGAAGCCCATCATCTCCCAGCGACCGGTCCGCCAGCCCCAGATGAGCGGGATCGCCAGGCCGAGGAGGCCCATCAGGTGGACGCCTATGTCGACGCGGCGGCCGAGGTAGCTGATGGCGCCGAAGGCTGCGAATGCCAGGCCGGCTTCCAGCAACTGTCTCGAAGGTCGCTCCATCCAGCTCTGCTCCTCCGCCGCCTCTGGCCTGTTCCGGAGGCCCAAAGACAGCACCTGCTTGGCTGCGGTACACCGCCTGCCGTCTTGGCTCCATTATACTGGTGCAGGTCAGACATGGCAACGAGCCCAGGTCTGCGCAGCGCTGCGGTGCTCGTCCGGCCTGTGACCTGGTGACCGGAGGCGACGCCAGGGGGCCGTACACTGAGGCTTCACCAGGGCCTCACCATAGCCTTGCCGCGCTCTGCGCTTTCTGTGGTACATCGCGGGCGCCTCGGGGGTCGCGCCTCCCGGGGACAAAGGGGTTGGCAAGGAGATGCTTTGATGGCCACGAGCTACTGCGTGAGCTGTGACGGTGCTGCTAGCGTAGAGAGCCCTCGTCTGGGTGCGCTGATCACCTGCGGCGAATGCGGTACCGAGCTGGAGATCAGCAGCACCAACCCCTTCGACGCCGACCACCCTATCGAGTGCGACGATGACTGGGACGACGAAGAGGAGGATGACTACGACCACGATCGCTAGGGGCGGTTGGTGGAAGGGTGACGCGAAGCGCGGCGGGCGAGCTACGTGTCGCGGTATCAGCCGGGTTGCGTCGCCTGGACCCGAGCCCGCCTATCCGGTTCGAGGCTAGTCCACCCAACTGCAGGTGCCCTGTCGCGTTCAACCACGGCAGGGCGTCTGTTCTGCATCCTCCTTGGGCTTCTTCATTGCGCCACACGAAGGCAAGGTGTATAGTTGAGAGCTATGGCAGATCGCAGGCGGCCCGCCAGGAAGTGCAAGGCTCACGAGAGGGAATGGAACGGCCTCTGTGTCGATCGCAATCTCGACGACGAGTGGCTGGTTCGCCTCAATCAGTTGAGGGCATTCGACCTGATCAGCATCTGCGAAGGTCACTGCCGTAGGCCAGCTGAGCCGTCGACGACCTGCCCGCACATCAAACTGCGACTGAAGGATGAGCTGCTGGCTGGCTCGGGCGGTATCTGGGACGAACACAAGATGCAGGTTGTGAGCGCACTGGGTAGGCTTTTCAGCTCTGCCGACACGCACGTTAGCTTCGAGCTGAGATTCAAGGCCAGGTCAGGCCGAGGCCGGCTGATGTACCGGGAGGAGTTGACCGCCAAGGTCCACAGCCGCCGGCCGCGCCAATCGGCGGAGATGGAGGCCTCAGCCTGCGAGTGGTTCGACCGCAATCTGGGCCTCGTTGAGGATCTAGATCGCCTGGTCAGCAGTCTGTGGCGCGCCGAAGCTCCCCCTGGCGATAGCTGACCCCCCCCCGTGCCGCTCCCGTTCCACACGCTGCGCCTTTCTCTGCGCCTGCGGGATCTTCCCGCTCAGACTGCCGCCTGACCAGTGCGGTGACAAGGCGGGGCTTGGCGTGCTTGCGCCTGATTCTCGACCGAGTATACTTAGGCATAGGCAAACGCTGTTTCCGAGAGCACAGCGGCTTCCGCGGCCGGCATCCTGCGGTCGCGATAGCAGCCACAACGCTACTGGCGAGTGGCGCCGGCTGTCGTCGCTCCCGGGACGAAGGAACGTCGCGTGGGCTCAAAGACCCTCAATGCGGCCCTATTCGACACCTCGATGGCGAAGCGGGTCACGCCGGAGTGGGAGAAGCTGTACTCCTGCATGCAGTGTGGGACCTGCTCCTCCTCGTGTCCGACTGCACATGCCATGGACTTCACCCCACGACAGCTGTGGCAGATGATGCGCCTCGGTATGGAGGAGGAGGTGCTGAACAGCCAGACCTTCTGGCTGTGCACGGTCTGCAAGTCCTGTCAGGTGCGCTGCCCGCGGGGCATCTCTCTCACCGACACGATGATTGCTCTCAAGGAGTACGCGGTCCAGAAGGGCGTGAACGTCCCTACCGGAATGCTGATGCTGGGAGAGACTGTTACTGGCAAGTACAACATCTCCGGGGATGACAATGCTACCCGGCAGATCTGGAGCGAGAACCTGCCGAAACCGCCGGCCGGGGTCAAGCCCAGGCGGCGGCGCGCCGAGGTCGTCTATTTCATTGGCTGCGTGGGCTCCTTCTATCCCCGGGTCTACTCTATCCCCCAGGCCGTGGTGCAGCTCCTGGACCGTTCTGAGGTTGAGTTCACCACCTTGGGCCAGGACGAGCGCTGCTGTGGGTATCCTCTCTACGTGGCGGGTATGAGGGACCGCTTGAGGGAGCTCGCAGAGCACAACGTCGAACGTGTTCGTCGGGTGGGCGCCCGGCGAGTCGTTTTTACCTGCCCGTCCTGCTACTATGCCTGGAGCCATCTCTATCCGGAGGTGGTGGACGTATCGGGCCTGGAACTGGTCCACGCCACCGAGCTTCTGGTGGAGCTGCTGGCGGAAGATAAGCTGAAGATGGGTCCGGTCGAGGAGGTCGTGACCTACCACGATCCCTGCGATCTGGGCCGCAAGAGCGGTGTCTACGACGCGCCCCGCGAGGTATTGAAGAGCATCCCCGGCCTGGAGCTGCGCGAGATGGCAGCAACTCGTGAGAATGCCCTCTGCTGCGGTGGAGGCGGCGACGTGGAGATCTGCGATCCTACCGTCTCCACCACGGTCGCCGGCCGCCGATTGGAGCAGGTGGCGGCGACGGGGGCGTCATATGTCGCTTCCGCCTGCCAGCAGTGCAAACGCACCCTCCAGGAGGGCGCTCGCCGGAACAAGATCCGCGTGCGGGCGATAGACGTAGCGGAGCTGGTCTGGCAGTCAGTCGAGACCGCGGCCAAGTGACCCTGCGCCCTCAACTGGCCGCGCTGGCTGGACGGTGGCAATCCAGAGGGAAAGGAGCCGTCGATGGGAGAGGACGTCTGCTGCATCTGCCACGAGCCGGCCGGGCCTGCGTGTAAGCGGCTGGGCGGCCGCTCCTACTGTGAGCGCCACTTCGCCAAGGTGACGCACGAGCGGCCGGGAGCCTGGCGCGCCGGCCTGTGGCTGATCCTCGGGCAGCTCGCCTTCGTGGCCCTGGTGATCGCGCTGGTCTCGCTGCTCCAACCCTCTCTCGAGGGCTGGATGCTAGCTGTGACGGGCATCGCCCTGGCCATCATTCCAGCCTTCCTGTGGCTGGCGCTGTTCTACGGTCAGGATCGGCTGGAGCCGGAGCCGAAGTCATACGTGGCCAAGGTGTTCCTCTTGGGAGCGCTGCTGGCCCAGGCCGTAGGTATTCCGCTCGCACGGGATGTCTTCGATGTGGGCGCCTGGCTGCCGACTGATCTGTGGGTGAGCGCGCTCGGATCGATCCTCGTCGTCGGCTTCATCCAGGAGTTTCTCAAATATGCTGCGGTGCGCTACTCCATCTACGGCTCTCCTGAGTTCGACGAGCGTTCGGATGGCATAGTCTATGGCACGGCGGCGGGGCTGGGCTACGCGACGGTGCTGAACCTGCACTACGTTCTGCAGAGTGGGGGAGTGAATCTGGAGGCCGGCGTGATCCGGGTCGTCGTCACAGCGCTGGCGCAGGCCAGTTTCGCCGGGCTGACCGGGTACTTCCTGGGCCGGGCCAAGTTCGAGGATAGGCCGGTCTGGTGGCTGGGCGCAGGAGTTGCCCTGGCGGCCGTCTTGAATGGCCTGTTCACTACCCTCCGCGGCGAGCTGACCACCACGGCGCTTGGTCTAGAGGGTGGCGGCTTCAACCCCTGGCCCGGTCTCGCCCTGGCGGCCGTTGTTGCCGGGCTGACTCTGGCGGCGCTGTTCTACCTCCTGCGCCGGGCGAACAGGCTCACGCTGTCGGGGGCAGAGGCCTCGGCAGAGTAGGAGGGCGAAATGAGCGTTGGGGAATCGATCCGCCGGCGTGACCGCTGGGCTGAGCTTGCCGTGGTGGTGCTGGTGCTGGTGGCGCTCCTCCTCGGGATTGCCCTTCGCCAGCGGGTGATGTTCGGGACGGTGCCCTTCGAGGCCGGCG
>Ga0307421_1001028_pt1 | contig 17551 bp, 20 predicted proteins | sample SalMarWE160270MG_FD_202163 | JGI IMG/M metagenome (GOLD analysis project Ga0307421, IMG submission 202163) | Salt marsh sediment microbial communities from the Plum Island Ecosystem LTER, Massachusetts, United States - WE1602-70 | ecosystem: Environmental > Aquatic > Marine > Intertidal zone >...
AATTTTCATCGTCCGCATATCCACACGGCTGATCCACATTAAAATGATAATTGCAATCATCAGTGAAATATTCCAGTCCGGAGAAGAAACAAACATCGGAAATAAACTGACGGTCATGAGAAAAAATAATTTCACAAAAGGATGGATAGCATAAATTGGTGATTCGTTCGGGATATATCCGAGAAGGGTTTTATTCATATTAATTCTTTCAAAAAAAGAAACTTCGTGGGGGTTTTACCCCCACGAAGTTTTTGATCATATGATTTATATTTACGACCACCAGCGCTTCACAAAAGCAGTGGAGCGGATGACCACGCCGGAAAGTGCTTTCATCAGAATGAAGTTAAACACTACACCAGCGACCAAATTCCCGCCGAACCAACCCCAGATGAACAGAGGAACAGAATCGGCAGTGAGCAGACCAAAGCCCTTCAGCACTACCAGGACGGAATAGAGCGCACCGAGCGCGCTGGATACGATCATGGCAGCCAGGAAGAACAAATAGTCCTTTGCTGATTTCAAGCGGGGATCTAATTTGAACTTTCGGAAAACCCATGCGGGCAGGAATGCCTGGATCGCATTGGCCGGGATATAGGCAAGCGATATATAGAACGGTGTGCCTGCAATCGCGTTCGAGAAGAACGGGAAGATAGCTGCCGCGAGCACTCCCCAACCCCCAAACCAGATCGAGCCAACCTGCTGGGCAACGATGCCGGTCCAGAAGAAGTTAACACCAAAACCCAACGGGAAACTGATGCTTCCGAAAGCGCCAACAACAAATCCAATACCAATCAGCAGTGCCAGAATAACAATATGGATAACGCCTACCGATCGCTTTTCCCCTTTTTCAACTGCCCAAATCTTTTCAGCAGTTAATTCAGATGCTTTTTTTTCAGCCATTTTTACTCTCCTTTATTATATATAAATAAGCTGCAATAAGGTGGGATTGAAATATAATTTATTGTTTCGTTATTCACCTCCTTTCGAAAAGTATCGAAAAAATTGAAAACAAAATCAACCTTATTATAGCAGTTAATTGTTTGACAATCTGTGATAAAAATCCCGGATTTATTATTACAAAATTAGAAAAATCTGTTTCGCATGCCACCTTTGGAACCTCAATTGAGGATACCGTTTCTCTTCTTTAAAGAGGAACCATCTCCAGATGAGGCGCAAATTCCCTCGGAAGAATCAACAGGAGCAGATGCTGCAATTAAAAATACACGCGGATATGCGGTTGAAAATGCCGAGATTAACGGAATGAATTTTGCACACCGCACATGTTCTCTTTACTGGATGAATAGCGGTTATTTTTTGTTTGTCCTATTAAAAAGAAAAAGATTTCCTGAATTTCGGAAAGCGAAATTCTTTTACGCGCAGAAATATAGTGTATAGTAAAGGATAAGTCAGCATTTATAAACCACCGATCGCAGGTGAGCAATGAACCCATCCCCTCTTGCAAAAGAGGATAAAAAATAAAAAAGTAATTAGAAAAGGAGCGAAACATGAAAAATGTAAAAATTAATTGGCGGTTAGGATTTACAGCATTATTCCTGCTGGCAGTGATCGCCTGCTCATTACCGTCTAACAACGGAAGCGAGGAATCCAGCGCCGAACAAACGCTGCAGGCGATTTACATGCAGGACACCGCAGAAGCGCTGGCTGCTGGCCAGGATACGACAGGTGGAGGTGAAACCGCAGTGGAAGCGGCTTTTGTCGAACCAGAACACCAAACGGTGCCTGGAAACCCGGGGGCAGCGGAGCAGACACATACCGAAATTGACACATCCCAAACAGCCGATGACAAACATGCTCTGGGTGATTCCTTCCGGCTGGGCATTATGGAACGGCCGTTCACGGAGAAAGATATGGATTACCATCCAGAAACAGACCTTACCAAGCTTTCCCTTGCGAAAGGCAGCGGTTTTTATTATTTCACCATAGAGGTTTTCAGCGGAAGCGAGGATGGCGGTTTTCCTTCTGCCTCCTACGGGATCGAGTTTGACACCGATGTGGACGGGCGCGGTGATATCCTGCTGTGGGCGAAAGGAGTGGACAGCGGCGACTGGACAGTCGAAAAAATGTCCGTGCTGAGCGACAGCAACAATAACGTGGGGGGTTCGCAGCCAGTCCTGCCGGATGGGAACAGCGGCGACGGGTATGATGAGGTGCTCTTTTCAAATGATAAAATGGACGACCCGGACGCAGCCTGGCAACGCAAAGAAGCAGGCGACAAGATCCAGCTGGCGGTCAAGACCACGCTGGTAGACGCTCCACACTTCATGTGGAAGGTCTGGTCAGACAGCGCCGTGGCCGACCCGACCCAGTTTGATTACAATGACGCCTATTCCGAATCGCAGGCCGGCTCACCGACCAAGAACAGTGAGTTCTACCCGGTCGGACAGCTCAACCGGATGGACTCAACCTGCTGGATCAATTACGGCTATGAGCTGAGCGGCAATCTGCTGGGCGGCTGCGATGTCATTCCGCCTCCCCCTCCACCAGAAGAACCACCAGAAGAACCCCCGCCAGAAGAACCACCTTGTGATTGCAGCGGTGCATGTATGGGTCACTCTTCTGATCAATTCTGCTGTGAATACTGCGGTTGTAGCTGGTTCGATAGCCCTGAGTTTACAGAGTGTTTTAATTAGAAAATGTACTCTTTTTATCCGGTGACAATTGATTTGTTGTATTTCGGAAAAAAATCCGATTTGTGGAAAAATTTAATTTCACAATTATGAGTGTACCTACTGGCTGCGAGAACAATCGCAGCCAGTTTTTGTTTTCATGTTCCAATTTGCACCCAAAGAAGATAGTATCTCCCGAATACCGTACTACCGTATATTGAATTATTAATATGATTGTGCTATATTGTTAACAGTACATTGAAATAAGGACACGATAAAGGCAAACTCAGCGAAAGCTGGGGACGCAAAGCCGAGGATCTAAACCTCATTAATGAGCATGATTGCCTGGCTGCTGAAAATGGTAACAACGCAAAACCTAATAATCGGCTATTTCAGAGACAGCGAATATCGGGGCTCTTGTTTAAAAGGAAGATGATGATGAGAGCCAAATAAAGAAAATCAATTATTTTATTGAGAATAAGAAAGAGAATCCTAAGTAAAAAGGATCGGAAAATGAAAAAGGTTACTTTTAGCTGGCGGTTAGTGTCTACTGCATTATTACTGCTGATAGTGATCGCCTGCTCGGTTTCCTATAATAACGATGAGGAATCATCCAGCGTCGAACAAACGCTGCAGGCGGTTTACATGCAGGATACCGCAGAAGCACTGGCTGCGGAGATGCCGCAGGCGCCCCCTGAAGGCGAAGTTGAAACCGCAGTGGAAGCGGCCTTTGTCGAACCGGAACACCAAACGGTGCCTGGAAACCCGGGTTCAGCGGGGCAGACAAAAAACGAAATTGACACATCCAACACAGCCGATGACAAATACGCTCTGGGCGATTCCTTTCGGCTAAATAATTTCGAGCGCCCATTCACAGAGAGCGATATGGATTATCATCCAGAAACGGATATGACCAAGCTTTCCCTTTCGAAAGGAAGTGACTTTTATTATTTCACCATTGAAGTTTTCAGCGGAAGCGAGGATGGCGGTTTTCCTTCCGCCTCCTACGGGATCGAGTTTGACACCGATCTGGATGGGCGCGGCGACGTGCTCTTGTGGGCAGAAGGATTAGACAGCAGCGACTGGACAATCGAAAACGTATCTGTCCTGCGCGACAGCAACGATGACGTGGGCGGTTCGCGGCCAGTCCTGCCGGATGATAGAAATGGGGACGGGTTTGACGAGGTGCTGTTTTCAAACGAGAAAATGGACGACCCGGACGCAGCCTGGCAGCTTAAAGAAGCGAGCGACAAGATCCAGCTGGCGATCAAGACCACGCTGGTAGGCGCTTCGCGCTTTATGTGGAGGGCCTGGGCGGATGCCGGCACGGCAGACCCGGGGCAATTTGATTACAATGACGCCTTTTCCGAATCGCAGGCCGGCTCACCGGTCAAGAACAGTGAATTTTACCCGGTCGGGCAGCTCAACCTGGTGGACTCGACCTGCTGGATCAACTACGGCTATGAACTGAACTACAATTTGCTGGGCGGCTGCGATACGATCCCGCCAACGGCTGAACCCGCACCGGTTGTACCAGAAGAACCGCCGGAAGAACCGCCTTGTATATGTAAAGGTCCTTGCAAATTTTATTCTAATGAATTCTGTTGTAATTATTGCGGTTGCATATGGATGGATCTTGGGTGGTTTAGTGCCTGCATCTCTTCTGAATAAAAACATAAAAATTAAATAAAAAGCTGAATTACGGATAACTTACAATAATTTGAGTAATTAACTAAATCTGGCTGTTTTTTGTATCAGCCGGATTTTTTTCATATTCCTGTTTACACCCAAAGAAGATAGTATCTCCTGGACACCATACAACCGTACATTGAAGTATTAACAAGATTGTGCTATATTATTATCAGTACATTAAAATAAGGACACGTCAAAGGCAAACCCAGCGAAAGCTGGAGACGCAAAGCTATAGGTCTAAGACTGTAAAACCAGTTATGACTGCCAGGCCGCCGAAGTCTTTTTTTTGGTTAATCATTCAGCGGACCTGGTTTTCAAGTCCGCTTTTTTTTTATTGTACTTTTTGAAAATTAACATCAGCCCGCACACGTGGGCTGATCTAACTTAACTGTCTTTGCTAGATGCACACAGTGCAACGAAACATGCTCCCGCCCAATCTCAAAACCACCCAAATATCACATAGCACCATCAAGGTGCAGCACTTAGGATTGAATCTAAGATTTATAAATATGCTTGATATATACTAATAAGTACAGGAAAAAGAAAATGCCAGCCATCAATTGGACCTTCTTATGTGATTATGCTTTTGCCGACAGTGCCGGGCGCGCGTCGATCATCCGCACGTTCACCTTTATCCGCGCACCCAAACTTCCCTTCCGCTACCCCCAGCTCTTTCTCGCACTCGAATACATGGCTGACCGCAGTGAGACCTTTACGCTGGGCGCCGTCATCACTGCCCCATCCGGGAAACAGATTGCCAGGGTGCAGTTAAAAAGGAAAGCCAAAACCAGTGAAAAAGGGCGTGTGGAAAAAGGGTTTCTTCCGCTGGGGTTTTATAACTGCAAGTTCGAAGAAGCAGGCGAACACCACGTCGAGATCCTGATTAACGACCGCAGTGTGCATTACCTGCCGCTGATGATCCACGTGAAAGAATCAAAACCCTCTCCCAAAATAAAGTCCGTATAGCCAAAGGTACAGCTTATCCGCAACGTTTTCAGTGCTAATCAAGCGACAAACATAATTAATTACTTAGATAGTGCTCTATTGTTATTTTATCTATTGACAATATGCACTTAGTGTGAGATAATAATGATATGAGAGGACAAGGCAGGCGTACACACGGCTTAGGCAGACGGCGCGGGCGGAATTTGCTGCGCCCAACTTTGCTGTTCCTTATGCATCAGGGACCTACCTACGGATATGATCTGGTTGACCGACTGAAATCATTCGGCATTGAAGATATCGACCCCAGTCTGATCTACCGTGCACTGCGCGATATGGAAGAAGAGGGGTATATCCAATCCACCTGGGATGAGGAAAAAACCCAGGGACCGCCACGCCGTGTATATACTCTCACATCAGAAGGCGATCACAACCTTCAATATTATTTAGAAGATCTGCAAACCACCCGCGGCCGAATCGACCAACTACTGCAGGCGTACGCCCTGCATATGCGGGAAGGCAGCGGACAATTTCATAAAAAGTAAAGGAGAAAAAATTATGCCAGCAGGAGACGGAACAGGACCAAATGGTGAAGGACCGCGCACAGGGCGCGGAGCAGGAGACTGTGGGAATGGCAGTGGAACCGGATCATCCCGGCGAATCCCATCCCGCAGAAATACAGCCGTCCGCCCAATGGACGGGCGCGGCGGGGGCAGGCGGGGAACGGGGACCCGCCGACGATAAGTATCAACTAATTTAGATTCTTTGAAAGGAGAATATTATGCCAGCAGGAGATAGAACAGGACCACAAGGAATGGGCCCAAGAACAGGAAGAGCCGCGGGTTACTGCGCGGGTTACGATAGGCCAGGATATGCCAACCAGGGATTTGGCGGCGGTTTTGGCCGCGGATTTGGTGGCGGTTTTGGCCGCGGATTTGGTGGCCGTGGATACCGTAATTGGTACTATGCCACCGGTCAGCCGGGATGGATGCGGTATGGTGCAGCCCCTGGAGCATATCCATACGCCGCACCGGCACCCATGACGCCGGAGCAGGAACAGGATGCGCTTAAAGCGCAGGAGGCGTGGCTGCAGGGGCAGCTGGACGCAGTACGCGGCCAATTGAATAAAGAGCAAGGTAAAGAATAACCACTCATTAAAAAACCAGGCAGTTGAAATTAATAAATACACCCGCCTGGTTTTATGTAATCATCTATCATTTAACAAGGAAGATACAATGCATATAGCAATTACGTTAGCAGATAATAAAGGGTTGGAATCAAGCATAAGCTCCGTTTTCGCACGCTGCCCATTTTACATACTCATTGATCCCAAAACTAAAATTTTTACGATCGAGGAAAATCCCGCCCAAAATGCATCCGGTGGAGCTGGTGTGAAAGCCGCCCAATGGATGATAGATAAAGAGGCTACCGCGGTGATCACCGGAAATTTGGGGCCAAAGGCGCATGACGTCTTATCTTCAGCAAATATGCCCGCATTTAAATCCCAGGGCGGAAATATTGAAGAAACGCTGAAAGCGTACAACGAAAAAGAATTAGAGAGCTTTTTTGAACCCAACGTGGATGCCCACTCGGGCATTCAGAAATGATCATCCCATAAAATGATCATCACAGTTGCCAGCGGAAAAGGCGGCACAGGGAAAACAACAATTGCCACCAACCTCGCATGGACTATCAGTCATATGCAGGAAGCGGAAAAAAAGAGCCCAACATGGCTGATTGACTGCGACGTGGAAGAACCGAATGCCGCTTTATTTATCCATCCAACATTTGAAAAAGAAAAGAAGGTTGAACGCCAGCTGCCGATCATTAATCAGGATCAATGCACCGGCTGCGGTGTTTGCGTGGATGTGTGTGAATACAACGCTCTCGCGGTGGCAGGAGGAAAAACTCTTTTCTTTAAAGAACTCTGCCACGCCTGCGGAAGCTGTGTGTTGAATTGCCCGGAAGGCGCTATTCATGAAATATCCGAAACGATCGGATTATTGCAGCGGGGAAGCAGCGATTTACTTAAATTCGCTCATGGTATTTTGGAAATTGGTTGGTCCTCACCCACACCAATCATACGTGACCTGAAAAAATGGATCATTCCAAAGCAGCCGCAAGTGAACAGCACCTACATTCTCGATGCCTCTCCGGGTACGACCTGTCCGGTCGTGGAGAGCTTTCGAGGTGCTGATTTCGCGCTCCTGGTAACAGAACCAACGCCCTTCGGGTTGCATGACCTCGCGCTTGTCGCGGAATTGATCTTTAAGGAATTCAAAATTCCACCCGGGATAGTGATCAATAAATCCGGGCGCGGCGACGAGATCATTGAAAAGTTCGCATCAGAAAAGAAGATACCGATTCTTATGAGAGTTCCCTTATCACGTGACATCGCGGAAGCATACGCTAGAGGGACACTCCTGGTGGATGCGTTTCCGAAGTATAAGGGCCAATTTATTGACCTGCACAAGAAGATCAGTGAAATGATCCGTGAAAGGCAGCCAAAACGATGAAACAGATTTTAGTGATCAGCGGAAAAGGAGGCACGGGGAAAACCACCGTATCAGGCGCACTGGCAGATCTCGCGTCACGTGAAAAACGGATAGTGCTCGCTGATGCTGACGTGGATGCCGCCAATCTTGAGCTGCTGCTTGAACCTGAAAAACAGGAAACATTTTCTTTTAGAGCAGGGAAAACAGCCGTGATCAATCAAGACCTATGCATCCAATGCGGCCGCTGCGAGGAAGTCTGCCGCTTTGAAGCTGTAGAACACAATGAAGACGGATCGTATATTATCAATGAAAGCATGTGTGAAGGATGCCTGTCCTGCGTGCACCAATGCCCCGTGGATGCAATTGACGTCCTGGAGCGGAATTCCGGGGAATGGTACCGCTCACTTACCCCATATGGAACCCTTTTCCATGCTTTCTTATACCCGGGTGAAGAGAATTCCGGAAAATTAGTTACCCAAATTAAAATCGACGCAAAGAAGTACGCGGATAAAAACCACGCGGACTTGCTTCTCATCGACGGTCCGCCCGGTATCGGCTGCCCCGTAACTGCTGCCTGCCAGGGCGTAGATGCCGCAATTATTGTCAGTGAACCAACTGTATCAGGCCGCCATGATCTGGGCCGGGTTAAACAAGTAACTGATTATTTTCACATACCATCATTTTTAATCTTGAATAAATGCGATCTTAATCAAGCAATCAGGGACCAACTTATTAATTTCTCAAAAGCTGCGGATACCCCCCTGCTCGGTGAGATCCCTTACGACGAACGCATAATTTATGCACAGGCAAAGGGCAAACCGGTCACTCAATCTTTGGATAGTACAATATCACATTATTTCTATGAAATCTGGAACAAAATAAAAAAAAGGTTATGAATTATTTACAAAATTTAATTTTCCTAAGCATGCCTTGAAGTTTTATTAAGGAGGTACCTACCATAATGGATGTATTTGGTCCCGTCGAGTCCCGCCGCCTGGGGTTAAGTCTCGGCATAAACCATCTTCCCCCGAAAACCTGTACTTATTCCTGTGTGTACTGCCAGCTGGGCCGTACCAGTTTTATGACAACAACCCGCGCTGCTTTCAGTGAACCGCAGGAAGTGTTCCAGGCGATAAACAATCGCCTTAAGGAATTAGCTAAAGAAGGCATTCATCCCGACACGATAACGTTTGTCTCCAATGGAGAACCCACGCTTGATAAAAAACTGGGAGAGGCAATTCACCTCGTAAAACAACTCGGGGTACAAATAGCAGTGATCACGAATGCTTCCCTTCTCTGGCATCCCGATACCCGCGCTCAGTTGATGGAAGCGGATGTGGTTTCGCTAAAAGTAGACAGCGCCGTGGAAGATACCTGGCATAAGATCGATCGGCCACATGGGGCTTTACATCTGGACGATGTTCTTAACGGAATCCGCTGGTTCGCTCAAAAGTACAGCAGGAAATTAATAACTGAGACTATGCTTATCGGCGGTTTGAACGATACTGACGCAGAGGTAAAGGCAGCTGCTGCCTTCATCGCGAGCCTGCACCCCAACACTGCGTATTTAGCTCTGCCGCTGCGCCCACCCGCTGAAGAGTGGGTCCATCCTCCTTCTGAAGAACGCTTGATGGCTGCATACCATATTTATAAAGATTATATTCCTCAGGTGGAGTTGATGATGGATCTGCCAGAAACTGATTTACAGGCAAATGAGGAACCTATTCAAGGACTTCTTAACACATTAAAAGTCCATCCATTGGGAAGAAAAGAAATCGAAAAATACCTGCACAGCAACCAATTGGATTGGAGAGTAATGGATGAGACCATCCATCAAGGTGTTATTAAATCAATTCCCATTCGGGGAACGGAATTTTTTATCCGAAAATACCCCAAAAAGAATAATTCACAAAAAACCAACCTTAAAAATTCTTGAATTCAGGTCTTTGGTATGCTATCATATTGTCATACCAATTCAATGAAAAATGGATATACGCCGGTTAAACGGCAAGCAAAGCTCTCCCACCAGGTAGCTGAACAGATCCAACAGCTCATCCTTTCACGCGATCTGAAACATGGAGACCGTCTTCCCACAGAACGTGAATTAGGCGAAACTTTCAAAGTCAGCCGAACAGTAATACGAGAAGCAATTCGTACTTTGGAAGCTCATGGTCTTGTTACCTCACAAACGGGATCTGGCACATATGTGCGCGCTGTGCAGGGTAAAGATGTAGTCAATTCACTGGGTATGTTTATCAATTCCCAGCATAAACCCTTCTCTTTAGACGCGCTTATGGAAATTCGGCAAGTTTTAGAAATCGAAATGGTGAAATTAGCCGCCCAACGTGCAACCGAAGATAACATCAAGCAGCTGGAAAGCAATCTGGATATGATGTGTAAAACTATCGATGACGCAGATGAATTTCCTAAGTGGGATCTTAAATTTCACCTTACACTTGCAGACGCCTGCGGCAATCAATTATTTGGCATCGTTTTGGAACCGCTCACAGAATCCCTGTTCGAATTGATCTGGACCGGCACGACTATCCCAGGTGCTGCGCAGGACGCGTGCCAGTACCACCGGGATATCTTGGATTGCGTAAAGAATAAAGATTCAAAATGCGCTGTAAGGGTCATGCGCGCACATCTTGCCCAGGCTTATCGAGTTGCCGCAGAAGGAATAAAGCACCGACCTAAGAAACCGAGGTAAAAAATGACAACAAAATTGATCTTTTTTGGATATGCTGGCTATAAAATCATCACACCTGATAACAAACACATCGTCATAGACCCATTCCTGAAAAATAATCCCGCTGCTCCCTTCACACTAGCAGAATTAGAACAGGTTGATCTTCTGTTGATCACCCATAATGCCTATGATCATTTCGGCGATGCGCCTGAGATTATTGAACGCTACAAATGTCCTGTAGTTTGCGCTTTGGATGTTGCCCATCGGCTAAAGACAGTTCACAAAATAAATCCCGATCTGATTCGCGTGACCATATGGGGAATGGAAATGAATGTGGTCGGGATTCCAGTTCGCCCGGTGGAAAGCCATCATTGGTCGTTCACCATAACTCCTGAAGGGAATCTGCTTTCTGGACCCGCAATGGGCTATATAGTAGAAACCGAACCCGGGGTTCGTATCTACCACCCCGGGGATACAGCAATTACTCGGGATATGAAATTATGGGGTGAACTTTATAAGCCAACTATCGGATTAATGCATGTCGCGCTGCCAGAGAATTCCATGCCCCATATGGAATGTTATTTATGCGGTGAATTGACTGAAGAAGAAGTTATTCTGGCAAGCGAATGGCTTCAGTTAGAACACATTGTCGCCAGTCATTATGTCTCAAAGGATTCACCTGGCGTAAAGTCATTTATTCAAAAAGCGGATATTGCTAAGAAAGAGGGACGCCTATCCGCCAAAGTAAGTGTAATGGATCCAGGCGAAGTACTGGAATTATAAAAAATTTTTTGGAGGTAATAAATGCCTAACAGAAGAATCAGCATGGAAGAATCTCTTACCAAGCTGAAACAATTCAAGAAAGAGGTGATGAGTGAACTCAAGGCACCCGCAGATCTTTCCAGAGATCAGATCTTGGAGATCTATCGCAAGATGGCACTCATCCGGGAATTTGATACCAATGTCAAAGACCTTTGGAAACAGAATTTTATTTATGGATTAGCTCACGCATATTTGGGAGCAGAAGCGGTCGCTGTTGGCGCCTGCGCTGCCCTCAAAAAGGGTGATACCATCACCAGCACCCACAGAGGGCACGGCCACGTGATCGCTATGGGTGGAGATGTGAACAAAATGATGTCAGAACTAATGGGTAAAGCAGATGGATACTGCCACGGTAAAGGCGGTTCCATGCATATCGCATCGGTCGATGATGGAATGCTCGGTGCCACCGGAATAGTCGCCAGCGGTATGCCGATCGCGGTTGGTTCTGCTTTATCCTCTCAGGTGCAGAAAAAAGACAACGTCACCATATGTTTTCATGGGGATGGTGGTACCAATCAAGGAATTTGGCATTCTTCAATTAATCTGGCCGCCGCCTGGAAGCTGCCGGTCATCTTCCTGTGTGAAAACAATCAGTGGGCAATCTCTATGCAGTACAGCAACGCGACTGGCAACCCAAAAGTGTCCGATCGCGCAAAAGGTTACGGCATACCCGGAATAACTGTAGATGGATTCAATCCATTTGCAGTATATGAAGCAGTGCGTGATGCCATTGCTCGGGTACGTAAGGGCGATGGACCAACCCTGATTGAAGCCCGCTACTACCGCTACATCGGCCATTTTGTTGCAGATGACGAGCGCTACCGCGACATTAGTACAAATAACCCCTGGCAGGAAGAGATGGATCCTCTGAAACGCATGCGCGAATATCTAATTTCATCTGGAACAGCAAGCGCGGAAGAGGTTGAACGAATTTATTCATCGATGATTAAGAAAGTGGAAGCAGCAATTGAACATGCCAAGAAAGCACCTGAACCCTCAACGGATACTCTATGGGATGGATTATATTCTCCAGAATTTATGAAAAAATACGGTGGTGAATAATGAGCAGAGCAATAACAGTTAAGAAAGCGATCAATGAAGCCCTTCACGAGGAATTTAAACGCGACCCATCTGTGATAATAATGGGGTGTGATGTAGGAATTCGAGGAGGTACTTTTGGCGTGACAGCTGGTCTCTATGATAAATTTGGTGCAGAGCGCGTACGGGACACGCCCATCTCCGAAGCCGCATTCATTGGAGCATGCCTCGGCGCAGCAATTACTGGGCTGCGCCCAATTGGTGAAGTTTTATTCTCCGATTGGATCACCATTCCCATGGATCAGATCGTAAACCAGATCGCGAAGATCCGCTATATGTTCGGCGGAAAGATCAATGTTCCGCTGGTTATTCGCGCCCCGGTTGGCGCAGGCGGCGGACAGGCAGCGCAGCATTCGCAGTCTTTTGAAGCATGGTTCAGCCATGTCCCCGGGCTGCAGGTTGTCATGCCCATCACGCCGTATGACGCAAAAGGACTGCTTAAAACCGCTATTCGAAGCAATGACCCGGTTTTATTCTTTGAACACAAACGCGGTTACGAGATCCAGGGAGAAGTGCCCGATGAGGAGTATACAATCCCATTTGGCCAGGCGGTCGTGCGCCGTGAAGGCAGCGATGTGACCATTGTCGCAACTTCCATCATGGTCCATAAAGCATTGGCAGCTGCAGAAGAACTCGGTGCGCTTGGGATCAAATGTGAGGTGATAGACCCGCGGACGATTTACCCGTTTGACTATGATGCTGTTCTCAAGTCAATCAGCAAGACGCATCGGCTGATTGTTACCCATGAAGCAAACCGGCGCTCAGGTATTGGCGCTGAGATCATATCACAAGTAGTTGAACGCGGATTTGAAGAATTAGATGAGCGACCAGTCATCGTAGCAGGTTTAAACGTTCCCATGCCCTATAACCACACTTTGGAAAGCATGGTCATCCCCAGCGAAGAGAAAATTAAACAAACTGTTCTCAAGATGATGGATAAAGTATAAGAATTGAGGATTAAATGGCAAAATTTTTTACCATGCCAAAACTTGGCATGAACATGACAGAAGGGCACATCACCAGTTGGTTAGTAAAAGAAGGTACTGCCATTAAAGAAGGTGATCCCATCCTTGAAATTGAGACTGATAAGGCAACAAATGAAGTAGAGGCGCCAGCGAGCGGTATTTTAGCAAAGATACTGCATGATGTTGGCGAGGATGTTCCCTGCAACAGCGTACTGGCGGTTATTTTAGAGAAAGGGGAAAACCTACCGTCTGATATCCCAGCGGTAATAGGTCAGGAAGTAGCGCCAAAAGCAGAGGTGGTGGTCAAATCAGAAGAGAAAAATGTTAAAAATAAATCTGGCAACTTGTCAGCACCGAAAGCAAAGCGCGTTCGGATTTCACCTTCCGCAAAGAAGCTCGCGCGTGAATTGGGGGTTGACATAAACTCCATCGCGCCGAGCGGATCACAAATACGAAGAGAAGATGTTCAGAAAGCATTTGACGGATTGGATAAATCTGAAATAACAAAACCCGCTGGTGTGACTGTGAAACCATACTCTGGTATGCGTAAACGGACAGGCGAAGCGATGACCACTTCAACAAGCGCAACAGCGCAGGTCCCATTGTTCCTTGAAGCTAATGCTGAAGGGCTGCTCAAACAGCGGAAAGAGCTGAAAGCTTCAATTGGAAAGATTTCTTACAATGTTTTACTCGCCAAACTGGTTGCAGAAGCATTGGTCGAATTTCCATATATGAACGCTCAACTATCCGGCGACGAGATATGGGAATTTTTGAATGTGAACATTGGCATTGCAGTAGATAGTGAAAAAGGACTTTTTGTCCCTGTTTTAAGAAATGTCGATAAAAAGTCAATCGGGGATTTGCATATAGAATTCCTTGCTGCTGCAGAGCGTGCTCAAAATGGCAAGGCCTCACCTGACGACTTGAGTGAAGGAACGTTTACGATCACAAACCTGGGCGCTCAGGAGATTGAATCATTTGTACCCATTATTAATTATCCACAGTGCGCCATTTTAGGGGTTGGAGCAATCAAATCCAAAGCCATTGTGATCAATGGAAAAGTTGAATCCCGTCATATGATCGGTTTGACATTGGTATTTGATCACCGCCTTGTAGATGGTGCTCCAGCAGCCCGTTTCCTTCAGAAGATTAAGCATTTAATTGAAGAATTAGATAAATAAGGAGAGAAAAATGAAACCAAAGATTGGATTTATCGGTTTAGGGATCATGGGGAAGCATATGTCCTCCCACCTGATTGATGCCGGATATGAAGTATCTGTTTATGATATAAACCCGAGGGCAGTTGAAGACTTGTCCGCAAAAGGTGCCACTATTTGTAAGAATTGCAGTGAAACTGCCGCAAATGCTGATGTTGTAATCTCAATGGTTCCCGATTCACCTGATGTTGAAAAAGTTGTCCTTGGAGAAAAGGGCATTCTGGAATCAGCTCGAAAAGGACTAATTTATCTTGATATGAGCACTATTGCACCCGGAACTGCCGTCAAAGTATCTGAAGTGTTAACCGAAAAAGGCGTTCGCTGTCTTGATGCACCAGTTTCTGGTGGAGAAACAGGTGCAAAAAATGCCACGTTATCCATCATGGTCGGTGGGCCGAAAGACCTTTTCGATGAAATGATGCCGATCTTCGAGACAATGGGGAAAACAATCACTTTATGCGGGCCCAATGGCGCTGGCCAGACGGTGAAAGCATGTAACCAGATCCAAGTCGCGTTGAATTTCATTGGTATGGCAGAAGCGTTTGTATTAGGCGCCAAAGCAGGTGTTGATCCTGCCATCATTCTGAAAGTGCTCAGCGGCGGATACGCCCAGACCCGTGTTATGGATGTACGTGGGCCAAAAATCATCAAAGGGGAATTTGAACCTGGGTTTAAGAGTAAATTCCATTATAAAGACCTGAATATCATCATGGATACAGCCAAAAGCCTGAATGTTCCTCTCCCAGCAACCGCAGTCGCCCATGAGTTATTCAGCGCGCTTCTCGCATCCGGCCGCGGTGATTTGGATCATTCAGCCGTGATCAATATTATTGAAGACCTGGCAAAAGTGGAAGCACGAACGAAGGGTATATGATCAAAATGGCTGATCAAATAAACTCAAAAAAACTTGTCGAACTGTATAAATTGATGGTTCGGATTCGATTTCATGAGGAAGCCGTCAAAGTATTATTTACTCAGGGAAAGATCGGTGGTACAACTCACCTTTGCATCGGGCAGGAAGCAATTCCAGCAGGTGTGATCGCGCAGCTGCGCCCCGATGATTTTATCTCCAGCACACACCGCGGGCATGGTCACATGATCGCCAAAGGTGGAAAATTAAAACTCATGTTAGCTGAAATTCTCGGTAGGATTGATGGATACTGCAAAGGTAAAGGCGGCAGTATGCACATTGCAAGCATCACATTAGGCAACCTTGGTGCTAATGGCATTGTCAGCGGCGGTCTCCCGATTGCTGTAGGCTCGGGTTTGTCCGCAAAGATGCGGGGAACAGACCAGATAACCGTTGTCTCCTTTGGTGATGGTGCAGCAAACGAAGGGAACACACATGAATCAATGAATCTTGCTTCAGTATGGCAGCTTCCCGTATTATTCCTGTTTGAAAATAATAGATATGCTGTCTCAACGCCTACAAGCAAATCAATGGGCGGCAGTATGGAAAAACGCGCAGCAGGATATGATCTCCCTTTTAAAAAAGTAGATGGGATGGACCTCGAAGCAGTTTATATAGCGGCAAAAGAAGCTATTGCGTATGTTCGCTCCGGAAAAGGCCCTTACGTGATGCAGTGCGAAACATATCGCTACGAAGGGCATTATTATGGAGATCCAATGATCTACCGCAGCAAGGAAGAGATTGATGAATGGCGGAAAAAGGACCCCATTCAGCATGTCGAAGGCATTATAGTCGAACGGAATATCCTGACAAAAGAAGAATACCAAAAGATTAAAGAGGATATCCAGGCAGAAGTGGACGAAGCAGTTGCTTTCGCAGAAGCAAGCCCTCAGCCGCTGATTAAATCAATGTTCGAAGACGTTTATACGGAGTGGCAGTCATGAAAGAGAGAACATTAACCTATCGGCAGGCGGTTGCAGAAGCGATTGCGGAAGAGATAGCACGAGATCCTCATGTATTCTTAATGGGAGAAGACGTCGGCTTACACGGGGGAGCATTTGGTGCAACAAAAGGCCTTTTTGAAGAATTCGGACCCGGGCGGATAAAAGATACACCTCTGACCGAATCAGTTATCGTTGGCGCAGGAGTTGGAGCAGCTTTAACTGGCATGCGCCCTATTGTAGAAATAATGTACATGGACTTTATGTGTATGGCAATGGACTCGATAGTTAATCAAGCGGCAAAAGTAAAATATATGTTTGGAGGACATGCACGTGTTCCCCTGACAATACGAACCGCCTTTGGCGCAGGGCGCGGTAACGCTGCTCAGCACTCACAATCCCTCGAAACCTGGCTGACAGTAGTTCCAGGACTTATAGTTGTTATGCCTTCCACTCCCTATGATGCGAAGGGATTGCTGAAGTCGGCTATTCGTAATGACAATCCAGTTATAGTAATCGAGAATAAGCTTCTGTATGGCGATTCTGGGCATGTACCTGAGGATGATTATTTAGTACCGATCGGAAAAGCAGCAGTGCGTAAAGAAGGAAAAGATATAACCCTCATCGCAACCAGCCGCATGTGTAACTTTTCTTCGAGCGCGGTGGAAAAGCTATCTTCCGAGGGTATAGATGTCGAATTAATTGATCCACGTACAATAAAACCACTCGATATGGAGACAATATCAGCATCAATCGCTAAAACACATCGGGCAGTGGTAGTAAATGAAGGTCCCACAACCGGTGGATTTAGTAATGAAGTATCTTCCAAGATCATGGATACATGTTTTTACGATCTGGATGCGCCTGTCGTGCGCGTCGCCGCTGAAGATGTTCCCATCCCTTACAACTCAATTCTGGAAAATGAGGTAATTCCTGGTGAAAAGGATATATTAGCAGCCATTCATAAAGTAATGGAGGATTAGTTTTCCTTTACTTGAGGAGAAAATAATATGAAAGCAGTTGTATACTACGGAATTCAGGATATTCGTTATGAACCAGGTTGGCCAGAACCGCGACCGCTGCGAGCAGGCGAAGCGCGCATTGCAACTGCCTGGTGTGGCATTTGTGGAACAGACTTGGAAGATCTGCGTGA
>Ga0307421_1001032_pt1 | contig 17515 bp, 18 predicted proteins | sample SalMarWE160270MG_FD_202163 | JGI IMG/M metagenome (GOLD analysis project Ga0307421, IMG submission 202163) | Salt marsh sediment microbial communities from the Plum Island Ecosystem LTER, Massachusetts, United States - WE1602-70 | ecosystem: Environmental > Aquatic > Marine > Intertidal zone >...
GCTGGGCATGCCCTTTACCGAGCTACTCACCCCCCAATCCCAGAAACTGACCCTGGCCAGGTACCAGGCCAGGCTGGCCGGCAAAAAGGTGCCCCCCGTTTACGAAATTCAAGCGGTAACTAAGGATAAGAAAATCCGGGATATTGAAATAAACGCCGCCCTGACCGAATACGAAGGGCGTGCTGCCGATGAGGTAATTATCAGGGACATCACCGACCGCAAGCAGGCCAGGGAGAGACTGCAGTCAATCCTAAAAACAGCCCTTGACGGCTTCTGGCTCACCAACCTGGAGGGGAAACTGCTTGAAGTAAACGACTCATACTGCAAGATGATAGGTTATACGCGAGAAGAGCTGCTTAAAATGTCCATATCGGATTTAGAAGCTGCAGAAAACCCCCGGGAGGTTGCTCAACATATTGCCAAAATAATAGAGCAAGGTCATGCCAGTTTTGAGAGCCTGCACAGACGTAAAGACGGCAAGATAATTAATGTTGAGGTAAGTGTAAATTACCTTGATGTGGGCGAAGGGCAACTTTTTGTATTTGCCCGCGATATCACCGACCGCAAAAAGGCCAGGGAGGCACTCCAGACCGAAAAGAACAAACTGCAATCAGTAATAGACGCCATGACCGATGGTCTCCACATACAAGACAAAGACTACAACATTATTTATCAGAATGAGCCGGTAAGGAAATTTTATGGTGACCACGTCGGGGAGAAATGCTACCGGGTCTATGAAGGTAGAGAAAAGATATGCTTTGGCTGCCCGGTAGAAAAGGCGTTCAAGGACGGCAAGTCACACACCTCGGAGAGGAAAGTGGTATCGCCTTCAGGGGAGGTTACCTTCTGGGAAAACACGGCCAACCCCATCAGAGACGCAAAAGGAGAAATAGTTTCCTGCCTGGAGATTGGCAGGAATATCACCGACCGCAAGCAGGCGGAGGAGGCGCTAAGAGAGTCGGAGGAAAAGTTTTCCAAGGTTTTCCACTCCAGCGCTCATGGAGTTTGCATCACTTCGCTAAAAGACGGCAAAATCATTGAAGTTAATGAAAGTTTCACCCGTTTTACCGGCTATACCCGCCAAGAGGTAATCGGCCGCAGCACTGCTGAACTCGGCCTCTGGGCGAATGAAAAAGAGCTGGAACAATGGCTAAATAACCTGCAGGAAAACGGCCGGGCTTATAACGAAGAAACCCACTCCCGCATGAAGTCAGGGGAGATACGCGTAGGCCTGGCCTCGGCCGAGACAATAAATATCGGGGGTGAACCTTGCCGAATTACCGTGATAGCTGATATCACCGAGCGCAAAAAGGCGGAAGAGGCACTGCGGGATTCGGAAGAGAAGTCCCGGAAAATGTTCGAATCGGTCTCCTGTGGCATATCAGTCGTTGATTTAAACGGTGTCAACACCGAGGTAAACCGGAGAACGGTGGAGATGCATGGCCTTGGTTCCAAGGATGAAATATTAGGCAAAAGCGCCTTTGATATTGTTGCCCCCCCCGACCGTGAGAAGATAGCCAAAAACATGCGGCAAGCTGTAAAACAGGGAACAATTAGAGGCGTGGAATACGCCCTGGTCAAATCTGATGGCTCCGAGTTCCCCGCTGAGCTAAGCACCAGCGTCCTTAAGGACGCTTCGGGTAAGGCGATTGGCCACATCACCGTCTCCAGGGACATCACCGAGCGCAAAAAAGCCAAGGAAGCACTGCGGGATAGCGAGGAATTCAACTCCAGCCTGCTGACCAACTCCCCCAATCCCCTGCTAGTTATTAATAAAGATACCTCAATACGATATATCAACCCGGCGCTGGAAAAGCTAACCGGTTTTTCTCCTAAAGAGGTTATCGGTAGAAAAGCGCCGTACCCATGGTGGACAAAAGAAACATTGCATAAAACGGGTAATGACCTGGAACAAGCTATGCAACAAGGAGCAACAAGGCTTGAGGAGCTTTTTCAGAAGAAGAATGGGGAGCGACTCTGGGTGGAGATAACCTCGGTGCCGGTAACAAGCAATGGAGAGTTCAAGTACTACCTGGCAAACTGGGTTGATATCACCGAGCGCAAGCAGGCGGAGGAGAGGGAAAAGGAACTGCAACGGGAACTCTACCTATCCAGCCGGCTGGCGGCTATCGGCGAACTGGCCGCCGGTGTTGCCCACCAGATAAACAACCCCCTCACCGGGGTACTGGGTTTCTCCCAGCGGCTGCTCAAAAAAAGCACCGACCCGGAAACCAACCAGGACCTTCAAAGAATCTACAACGAAGCCGAAAGAGCCGCCAAGGTAGTCCAAAACCTCCTCACCTTTGCCCGCCGCCGCCAGCCCCAAAAGCAATACTCAGACATAAACGAAACTTTAGAAAGCGCCCTGGAACTCCGGGCTTACGAACTAACAACCAGCAATATTGAAATCGTAACCGACCTCGCTCCCGACCTCCCCGAGATAATGCTCGATTTTCACCAGATAGAGGAGGTATTTTTAAACATCATTCTAAACGCCGAACAGGCTTTAACCGAGGCCAACAGCGGCGGAAAGCTCATTATCAAAACTGAAGAGAAGAAAGGATATATCAGGACCACTTTTAATGATAACGGCCCGGGTATTCCCGCTGAACACCTTGACAAGATCTTCGACCCCTTTTTCACCACCAAGGGGGAAAAGGACGGCACCGGTTTGGGCTTAAGCGTCTGCCACGGCATTATAAGCGAGCACGGCGGCAAGATATATGCCAAAAGCAAACCGGGTAAAGGGACTACATTTTTTGTCGAACTGCCCCTAACCCGTAACTAAAGTACTAGAATATTGTTAAGTAGAGTTAAAATAAGTCATCTTGACAGATAACATAAATGTGTCAAATAATGGACTTTAGTTGACAAAAGTGCAAAAATGTGTTATAAAGTGACCCTTGTCTGCATACTGGGTGGGGTAACGGGAGGCAGATAAATGACATTTGGCATAGCAAAGGGGCAAGAGAATATGACACCGCTGCAGGAAAGATTCACCCGGTCAGGCTTCGGGAGCTTGACTGACCAGGAAACCATTGAATTACTACTCAGCCTGGTGCTACCCCACCGGGAAGGCAAGAAAAAGGCCAAAGATTGCATAGAAAATTTCACTAACCTCAGAGGCTTTTTATCGGCATCTCACCAGGAACTGGAGCAGATTGGTATTACGCCACCCTGCATGCTTTATATCAAGCTGCTGCACGAATTACCGGCCGAGGTCCTCCGGCAGAAGATCATAGAACAGCCTTCCTACAAATCATCCAAGGATGTTTATGACTACCTCAACTACTCAATGCGAGACCTAAAGAATGAGATATTCAAGGCTATCTATCTAAATAACCGCAACCAGATTATTGACATCGCCGACCTCTTTGAAGGCACGCTGGACAGTATCCCCATCCGCCCCCGTGACATTGTCGAAAGTGCCATCAACCACCGCGCCACCGCCCTAATCTTTGCCCACAATCACCCCGCCGGCGACCCCACCCCCAGCAAGCAGGACAAACAGCTAACCAGAGACCTGGTCTTCGTCGGCAGTATCCTGCAGATTAAGGTGCTGGACCATATTATAATCGGCAACAGCCACTATTTCAGCTTCGCCGACCAGGGACTGATTGAAAAGTACGAAGACAGCTTCTTAAGCATGAAAATAAGATCGCTTTTTGAAAAACAGGTGGACTACTCCATAATCAGAGCCCGATTTTCAAGATCCAACTAACCTTTTACCGTCGTTTTCGTTTATAATGATAGTTAATTAATAGACAAGGGGGAAACTTAGTGAAAAGGCTCCTGATTTTGATGCTGGTGGCGGCCGCCCTTACGGTGGCCGGTTGTATTGGGGTGGCCGAGACCCATACCGACCCCGGCCAGACGGTAAATATCGGCGTCAACCAGGAATTTATTATCGCCCTCGGCTCTAACCCCACCACCGGCTATGGCTGGCAGGAAAGCCACGACCAGACCATGCTTGAGCTGTTGGAAAAGAGCTACAAGGAAGAGGCCAAAGAGGATGTGGTCGGCGCTGGTGGTATTGAGTATTTCCGCTTCAAGGCACTAAAGGCGGGACAGACCGAGATAACCCTGACCTATGAGCAACCGTGGGAAGGCGGCGGCGTAGGCGAAACCAAAGTATTTACCGTCTACGTTAAGTAACCACCCTGATTAGCCGCAGACTCCAGCTGTAGAAGATATCTCTTTTTGGCCACTCCCTCACTGTAACCACCCAGCTTACCATCCTTAGCCACCACCCGGTGGCAGGGAACGATGATGGGCAGAGGGTTTCTGGCCATAGCCTGCCCCACCGCCCGCCCCGCCCCGGCTTTACCCAGCTTCTCGGCCACCCAGCCATAGCTCCTGGTCTCACCGTAAGGGATAAACCGGGTGAGCCGCCAAACCCCCAGCTGAAAGGCAGTAGCCGCAGAAAAATCAAGCTCATCGTTAAATTCCACCCGCCGACCGGCAAAATAGCTCCTCAGGCGCTCCATTAAATCAGCGAAGAAATCATCAGACCGGATTGCCTCCCTTACCCCACCACCCAGCTGCCGTTCCGCCTCCCGCGCCGTACCCTGGGGCAGAGTGGCTTCAAGCAGCCCCAAGTTAGAGCCCAATACCCCCACCCAACCCACACCAATATTGGAGACAGTATATCTTAGCTCTTCGGTCATATCTCCCTGGCCAGCGTCAGCCCCCACACCGAGGCGGCTCCGGCTCCTTTCAGTGCCCGGGCGCAGGCATCAAGTGTAGCCCCGGAAGTGGAGACATCATCTATCAGCAAAACCTGCTTGCCCTCCAGCCACCGGTGGCGGCAGGCAAAGGCATCGGCGACGTTACCCCTCCGCTCAACCACACTGGAAGTCCTGGCCTGAGGCAGGGAATAGCGCTCCCTCACCAGACAATCGTCCACCACCGGCAGACCGGCCAGTTTGCCCAGCTCTTTAGCCAGAAGGCGGGACTGGTTGTAGCCCCGCTCCCGTAATCGTTTGGGGTGCAGCGGCACCGGCACCAGAACCTCACCGGGCACAGGGTTATCGAGCAGATAGTCGTTGAGCAATCGGGCGAGGAGCCCGGCCAGGGCTCTCAGGTTTCTATATTTCAACTCGTGGATAGCCTGGCGCATCACCCCGTCAAAGCGGAACGGCGCCCGGATGCCGTCTATCTCAGCCTGCCAGCCGAGGCAACTGGAACAAAGATTAGCACTGGAATGAGGCAGGCCGCACCTGGGACAAAGCGGAGGTATAACTCTGGGCAGTGACTTCTGGCAGGAGGGACAGATAAAATCCCCTTCTCGGCCACAGCCAACGCACCAGCGTGGGAACAAGAGGTCAAGTGCCATCCCCTTGATTTTGGTCAATTGAGGAAGCACATCCAGCTCCGTTAACTTAAGAGCTTAAAAATAAAACGGTAAACTATGAGCGGGAGCGGGCGCTATGCATCGTCCCGCTGATAATGGGTTCGTTAATATAGACATCACCGTTCCTGATTTTCAGGTTGAAACCGCAATCAGGATTGGTGCAAACCCAGGCCTTGTAATGAATAGCCGCCCCCTGACTGCCAAAGTCAGATAAGGGCACCAGGTCTCCAGCCTTGCACTTCAGACACTTGGGGAAATTGGATTCTTCCATGAGGTCCTCCTCCCAACCAAAAATTAAATTAAATCTTAAGCAGTATACACCATACTCTGGCCGTTGACAAGGGTTTATTTCAGGGCCGCGGCGCTAATCCGACTATAAATAGCACCCTCCCTGGTCAGCTGGCTCTTCATAAGGCTGATAGCCTCCACCGGGAAACTGCGAGTGGCCTCAAATTTAGTGCCGGTGATAAGCTCGCCCAGTCCTTCCCGCTCATCTAACGAAGCCCGGTCGCGCACACGGGCCAGGGTCAAATGAGGTGTAAAACGCCTCTTCTCCGGGGCAAAGCCAAGCTGGGCCAGATTAGATTCAAGCCGCTGCTGGAGATGAGCCAGCTTGTCCACCTCACCACCCACCCCCACCCAGACCACCTGGACCCGCCTCAGGTTGGGGAAAGCCCCCAAATCCTCGACTTTCAAGGAGAAAGGAGCTATCTCCTGAGCAGCCTCTTCCATGGCGGCGGTTATCGGGGCAATCTTAGCCGCATCAACACTGCCCAGGAACTTCAAGGTCAGGTGAATGCTGTAGGGGTCAACCCACTTTACCGAGGCCTGTCCCCCCGACTTCAGTTGAGCCTGGATGTCCTTAAGCCCGGCTCCTACCTTGTCAGGGAGCTCTATGGCGATAAAACAGCGCACCGGCTCCATAGCTATTTACCCTTGATACCGAGAAGCCTCAGGGCATTACCCGCCAGCACCAGGTTTTTTGTCTCCTCAGGCATATCCAGCGTCTCAATCTCGCTAAGTAAGCGACTTTGTGTCAACAGGGGATAGTCGCTGCCGAAGAGAACTTTGTCAGCGCCCACCAGCTTAATGACCTGACTATATACCTCGGGCGTATAGAGAAAAGGCGAAGCGGCGCTGTCAAAATAGACATTGGCCATCGCCTTTTTAACCTCGGGCATCAGGGCGTAGAAGGGCAGGCCCCCTCCCCAGTGGGCGCAGACTATGGTCAGATCGGGGAAGCTGGTGATAAAGGGGTAAAGTACATCGGGAAACATGACTCCCTTCCCCGGATAGTTATGCCCTATCGGCTCCGAAGAGTGAAGGAGTAGGGCCAGCTTATGCTCTTTTAACACCTCAGCCAGGGGCTCCATTATCATCTCGTCGCCGAGGTCAAAGAGCTGTATATCCGGCCTCATCTCACCCACTCCCTTTATTCCTGCCTTGGCACAGCGTTCAATTTCGGCGGCGGCAGCTTTGGGAGAGTTGGGCTGGACGGCACAGAAGCCCACCAGCCGCTGGGGGTAGCGGGAAACCGCATCAATGATGTAGTCGTTAGTTTCTACACACAGCTCGTGGGTTGTCCAGCCGATATTGAGGATGACCGAGATATCAACCCCGGCTTCATCCATGCTGGCGATAAGCTCATCGGCGGTGGCTATTTTGGCTTTGGGGTCGGAGTAGAGGATAGCAAAACAGGGGTCACGCTCGATATACTTATTGCGGTTTTTCTTTACATCAGGCGGGAAAACATGGGTATGGAAATCGATAATCACAGCCCGATTATAGCAGAGGTTCTATATCAGCTTCAAGATAGGCGGAGGCTCACTCAGCCGCTTCTTCTGTTTTCTCCCCGGCTTCCCCGGCCTCTTCAGCCTCAGCTCCTTCAGCTAACTCTTCTTCCGGTACCTCTTCCCCGGCTATCACTTCCTCTTCAACCACCCGCGCCTCGCTCACCCTGGCTATCATCTGGTCGGGGTCGGTAATAACGGTGACGTCCGGGCTCAAAATGATATCTCTGACAAAGATGGCCTGCTCTACCTCCTCCAGCGGGCTTAAGTCAACCGTTATCTGGGGCGGGAGCTTATCGGGCAGGGATTCAACACTCAGGCTGGTAAGGCTGTGAGTCAGGGTGCGCCCCTTTTCCTTCATGGCTGGTGCTTCCCCAATCAGGATGATAGGCACATCCACCCTTATCTTTTCCGTCCTCTTCACCTGATAGAAGTCAACGTGAAGCAGTTCCCCGCTGCAGGGCTCTCTCTGAATTTCCCTGATGAAGACGCTCCGGGGTTGTTTATCACCCTCAACCTCAAGAGCGATAAGCCGGGTCATTCCGGCCCGGGCTATAATCCGCCGCAGTTCAGCCGTATCGCACTGCAGCGATAGTGAATCAATGCCGTGCCCAAAGAGGTGGGTGGGGGTAGTGCCCTCACGGCGCATAAACCGGGTCTTTTTGCCCAGCACCTCTCTCTTGTTGGTCTTTATATTCAAATCAGTCATCTGTCGGCTCCTCTAACCTGCTAATTAAAGCAGAGATAGAGCTAAAAATCAAACCAAGAATGTAAAAATAGAATATTGTTCTGGAAATAAAGCACTTCCCAAATTAACCAAATGCATTGAATATTGACCTATATGTTAGCTTGGCGGGCGATAAAACCGATATGCTGCTTATTTCCCTGCCCAGATAAGCTCCTACAGGAGTGAGAAGGGATAATGAAATGAACAGATGTAAAAAATGCTCTCTCCCGGAAGGGAAATTTAACGTAGTGCTCAATGCCAGTGGTATTTGTAATTACTGCCAGTATTTTGAACAGAATAAAAAGACTATTTTAAACTTTACTAATCGAGAAAATATGCTGGCCAGGAAATTTGAGAAGCATAGAGGAAAATATGAATATGATGCCATCGTAGGTCTAAGCGGCGGCAAGGATAGCACTTATGTTCTCTGTCAGATGGTGGACAAATATAAGCTCAATGTAGCGGCGGTCACCTATGATAATGGATTCCTGACCGACTTTGCCAGAGAATCTGTCGATAATACTATCAGCAAGCTGGGGGTGGATCATTACTACTATAAGCCAAACTGGGATACTCTTAAGAAGTTCTACAGAGCTACTGTCCAGACACTGTTTGACCCCTGTATAGCCTGTTTTATGGGGGGTTATTTTCTGGCGATAAAAAAGTGCTATGACAGGCAGTTCCCCTTCTTCGTTCACGGCAGGTCACCTTATCAAATGTACCGAAACTTCTATAAAAATAGCAGCGATGTATTCTTGACTATGATGAGGTTGAACCTGATGGACCCTTCTCCTACGCCCAACTTCGGCAGCTTTTTGGCTCTCCTCAAGAGCATCCCCTTTAAATCACTGCCGGCTCTGCTCTGGAGAGCACGCAGCACCGGCCTCGGCAGTGAGTCAATTCATCGCTACGCTTACGGCAAGATTAACGAATATGTAACGCAATCTATGAGCAGAATTACAGATAGCGCACAGGATGCCGAAGAAATAACCGGTGAATTCTTTGCTGATTCCAGCCAACTTACCGGAAAATTCGTTCCCGAATTCCTGGCATATTTTCTTTTCGAAGAATACGATGAAGATAAAATCAAGGCATACCTAGAAGATAGACTCGGTTGGAGAAGACCGGCCGATGACAGTTTACTGGGCCACTATGATTGCGCATTACATGACGCATCAACCTATATGTTTAAGGCACTTAACGGGGTTGATGTTATTGAGCCAGATGTTGCCGTTATGTTGAGGTTCGGGAAAATAAGCCAAGAAAAGGCAAATGAATTGATACAGGTCAATCAACCAACGGAAAGGAATGTGGAAAAATCATTGGACGCTTTATGTGCCTTTTTTGATTTTAGCAGAGAAGACCTGGATAAAATTCTTGTTGCTCTTAAACAGGCCAATGTCAGTAAGTTTGGTTCTCGGTAAAAGAACCCGCCCGCTATAAATACCATCGCTCAAAACCTAGACCTACCATCCCCGATTATAGTATAATTATTAAGCGCAGGGGGTATTAATGTCGTCATCGAAAGAGTATAAATTACCGCAAACCTCGGCTGATAGCGCAGAAGCCGAGGTTTTTTCATTATCGGCCTCGCCGGCTGCACTTGCGGCAGCCGCCAAAAAGATACGCCGCCACATCGTCACCATGACCGGTAAGGCCGGCAGCGGTCACCCCGGCGGCTCCCTCTCCGCAGTAGAGATTGTAACCACCCTTTATTTTAAGATGATGCGCCATAAGCCCCATGACCCCCAGTGGCCGGATAGGGACCGCTTTATCCTGAGCAAGGGCCACGCCGCCCCCCTCCTCTACGCCACCCTGGCCGAATGCGGTTACATACCGGTTTCCGAGCTGTGTACCCTGCGGCAGTTGGACAGCTTCCTCCAGGGCCATACCGACTGCACCATAACCCCCGGCGTGGAGATGTCGGCCGGCGCCCTGGGGCAGGGACTATCCTTTGCCCTCGGTGTAGCTCTGGCCGGCCGGCTCAATAAGCAGGACTACCGGGTATATGCCTTGCTCGGCGATGGGGAGTGTGACGAAGGACAGGTGTGGGAGGCGGCTATGGCCTCGGCCCACTTCAAGACAGACAACCTGGTGGCTATAGTGGACAACAACGGCCAGCAGATAGACGGCTGGAACCGTGATGTTATGAACCTGGAGCCCTTCCCGGACAAATGGCGAGCCTTCGGCTGGCGGACTATTGAGGTTGACGGCCACAGTATTCCCCAGCTCACCCAAGCCTTTAAGCAGGCAAAAAAAATTAAAGGCCAGCCGACGGTTATTATCGCTCATACCGTAAAGGGCAAGGGGGTCAGCTTTATGGAGAATAACCCCGATTTTCACGGCGCGGCTCCCAATGATATTGAAGTGGGGCTAGCCTTGAAGGAGCTGGAGTAAAGTGAAACCGGAAGTCTCGCTGCGGGAAGCCTACGGCAAAACCCTGCTGGAACTGGGCATGGAAAACCCGGATATAGTGGTGCTGGATGCCGACCTGTCCCGCTCGACGATGACCCACTTCTTCGCCAAAAAGCTGCCGGAGCGCTTCTTTGAATGCGGCGTGGCCGAGCAGAATATGATTAGCATTGCCGCCGGTCTGGCCGCTTCGGGCAAGATAGCCTTTGCCAGCACCTTCGCCGTTTTCGCCCCCGGGCGCTGCTTTGACCAGATTCGCATGTCTATCGCCCAGCCCCAGCTCAATGTTAAGATTGTGGCCACCCACGGCGGCATCACCGTCGGCGAGGACGGCAGCTCTCACCAGTCTATCGAAGATTTAGCCCTTATTTGCTCCCTGCCCGGCTTTAACGTCATCGTACCCGCCGATGCCATTGAAACCGCCCGGGCGGTAGAGGCAGCGGTCACCACCCACGGGCCGTTCTACATCAGGCTGTGCCGGCCCAAATCTCAGCTGATATACGACGAAGATTACCGCTTCCAGCTGGGCAAGGCGGTAACCCTGCGGAAAGGTAAAGACGCCGCCATCATCGCTATCGGCCTGATGGTCAAAGAGGCGCTGGAAGCAGCCCAAAGCCTGCAAAGTGAGGGCATAGACTGCCGGGTAGTCAACATGCCCACTCTCAAACCCCTCGACGAACCGGCCATAATCAAGGCGGCCGAAACCGGCGCCATTGTCACCGCCGAAGAACACCTGGAGCACGGTGGCCTGGGCAGTATGGTAGCCAGGGTAGTTACCCAAAACCAGCCGGTACCCATGGAGATGGTGTCGCTTAAAGACAGCTACGCCAAATCGGGCAAACCGGCCGAGCTCCTGGAGAGATACGGCCTGACCGCCAGGGACATTGAAAAAGCGGTAAAGTCAGCCATTAAAAGAAAATAACCGGATATCTCCCTTTTCTCCCAAGGCAAAAACAACTGTCGGGAGGTGCATTATGGGAGCCAGGGACATAGTAAAGCTGGTAGTAAGCATTATCGCCTGCCAGTGCGCCGGCTTCATCGGCTCGCTGGCCACCACCCCCAACATCCCCACCTGGTACGCCGCTCTGGAGAAGCCCTTTTTCACCCCGCCCAGCTGGCTGTTCGCCCCGGCCTGGATTACCCTCTACCTGCTGATGGCGATAGCCGCCTTTCTCATCTGGCGCAAGGGGCTGTGGGAAGAAGGGGTAAAATGCGCCTTAATCGTGTTTTTAGTGCAGCTGGTGCTCAACGCCCTGTGGTCGGTAGTCTTCTTCGGGCTCCAGTCGCCCCTCTACGGAATGGTGGTAATTATCGCCCTGTGGATAGCCATATTGCTGACCATAATCAAATTCTTCAGGCTGTCAACGGCCGCCGGGTGGCTGATGATTCCCTATATACTCTGGGTTAGCTTTGCCTCAGCCCTGAATATATCTATCTGGGTCTTAAACTAGCGGCTAAATCCGGTGGGTTACAGGCTGCCTCGTCCGGAGGAAATGGGTAAAGCCCACCAGGCAGGGCAGGGCAACACCGTAGGCGATAAGCGCCCCGGGCACGCCCAGCCACCAGCAGACCAGCGGCAGCGGCACAAACAGAACGGCGCTGGCCAGAATCACATTGCGCCAGATAACCAGAGTGGCTATCGCCGGTATGGCCAGGATGAGCATCGGCTGAGTGATGGTGACAAGGAGCACCCCGATAGTAGTCGCCTCCCCCCGTCCTCCCCTAAAGCGGAGAAAAATAGGCCAGTTATGCCCGATGACGGCAGCGGCTCCGGCCAGCAGTACGGCTATCTGGGGCAGGTTGGCCGCCTGGGCGATTAAAATCGCCAGCGCCCCTTTGCCGGCGTCAATAAGACCCACGGCTATCCCCACCCAGGCCCCCAGCTGCCGGAAGGCGTTCTGGGCGCCCATATTGCCATCCCCCACCTTCCGGATATCAACCTTCTTAAAAATACGCCCGGCGATATAGCCGGTGGGGATGGAGCCGAGCAGGTAACCCAAGATTACTATCAGCCAGGGCATTTTTGCTCTCTAACTGGTGCCGGGGGTGGGACTCGAACCCACAAGGACTAGGTCCGGCGGATTTTAAGTCCGCTGCGTCTGCCAATTCCGCCACCCCGGCGCCAAAATTATTGTAAGTGCTGGCAGTATAAGCGTCAAGCCGATGATATTGCAATCCCCTCAAAAGTATGTCAATCTTACTATAAGAACAGCTATGAACAGGTCAATTCTAAGATGGGAGCTAATCGGCATCGCCGTCATATCCATACTGGGCTCGGCGCTGCACTTCGCCTTTGAGTGGTCGGGGGACTGGCCGCCAATGGGGGTAATTGCCGCCGTCAACGAAAGCGTCTGGGAGCACCTCAAGATAGCCTTCTGGCCGGCTCTGTTTTACGCCCTCTTTGAATACCCCTTCTTTAAGGGCTTTGCCAGAAACTTTATTATTGCCAAGGCAACCGGTATCTACGTCATGCCCATAGCTATCGTGGTGCTTTTCTACTCATATACGGCTATCATCGGCGGGGACATCCTGATTGTTGACATCCTGATTTTCGTCGTGGCCGTGGCTCTGGGACAGCTGACCAGCTACAAGCTGTTAACTATAGGACGATTGCTGCCATGGTTGGATAAACTGGGAATAGTGATGGTAATCTTACTTGCGGTGGCTATGGGGGTCTTTACCTTCTATACCCCCCAACTGCCCATATTCAGAGACGCCCTTACCGGCACTTATGGAATACTGCCATAAAACAGAGCTTCTACCGGACAACATTCAGCGCCGGTTCCGTGAGCTTCAGGTTGTCCTGGTCTCCCCGAATTAGCTTGGCCAGCTTTACCGGGCTGCTGGTCTTACTCATGGCTTCTTCTCTGGAAACAATACCGCTCTGGACCAACTCGGCCAGCGCCTGGTCCAGGGTGCGCATCCCCTCCAGTTTGCCCATCTCCAGGCTGGCCGATATCTCATGTATGCCCTCTTCACGGATAAGCCTTCTGATGACGTTATTGGCCAGCATAACCTCAAAGGCGGCTACACGCCCTCCCCCAATGCGGGGCAAAAGGGTCTGTGAGAGCACGGCTTCTATCACCTGCGCCAGCTGCAGTCTCATCTGGCGTTGCTGAGCAGGGGGGAAGACATCAATGATGCGGTCGATGGACTGGGCGGCGTCAACGGTATGCAGAGTGGCCAGCACCAGATGCCCGGTCTCAGCGGCGGTGATGGCGGTGCTTATCGTCTCCAGGTCACGCATCTCCCCGATAACAATTACATCCGGGTCATGGCGGAGGGCATGGGTTAAAGCGGTGGCGAAGGACTGGGTGTCATCTCTCAGGTCTCGTTGCCGGATGAGGCATTTTTTGTCCTGGAACAAATATTCAATAGGGTCCTCAATGGTAATCACACTTCGAGTCTCGTTCTCATTAAGGTAATCAATCATGGCCGCCAGGGTGGTTGACTTACCGCTGCCGGCGGAGCCGGTGACCAAGATGAGCCCTCTCGGCTTGAGGATAAGCGTCTTACAAACCTGGGGCAAGCCCAACTCATCAATCGATGGCACACTGGACGGTACCCGGCGGAAAGCCAGACTCACGGTGCCTCTCTGCTGCAATACGTTAACCCGGAACCGTCCCAGCCCGGACACACTATAGGCAAAATCAAGCTCCTGTTCCTTATTAAAAACCTCTCGCTGCTCCTCGGTAGTGATTTCCTCAAGTATCCCCTCAATATCCTTGGCGGTAAACGGTGGCCATTCCTCCTGAACAACCAGTGCGCTATCGATACGCAGAACTGGCGGGCTGGGCACCTTAACGTGTAAATCAGTAGCCCCCTGGCTAACCGCCAGTTCCAGAACCCCACGAAATCCGTTCAGTTTACTCACTAAATAAGCCCTCCTTACTACTGGGGGCAGTCAAAGAAAAACCGACCCCACTCTTAGGGCCGGTTTCACCACTTGCTCCCCAGAGCCCAGGTGACCAAATTACGGGCCCTGGTTCATCACATCCCTATTCTTTAAACTACACTTAGTATTAAATGGCTAACTCAAAAGATTAATCCAGGCCCAACTTTTCTCCTATTGGGCTCAGCACTATCATCCTAACACACTCAACTGACGGAGGTAATCACCCAAATAGGCTAATTCCAGCAGTAAATAGTACTAGGAGAAAGGGCTTGGGGGTGACCAGTCGCTTAAAGTGTCACAATTTTGTAACTTTTTTACCCAGTATTTCATAACTCCGTTACTAGCCACCTGCTATTATGGTTATCAAAATAAGAGCGGCCTGGAAAAGGCAGGGAGGAGTGATATGTATAAAAAGATACTGGCCCCGCTGGACGGTTCGAAACTCTCTGAATGTAGCCTGGACCACGTTACAGCCATAGCTAAGGGATGCGCAGTCCCCAGCGTAGTCCTGCTACACGTAGTAGAGCCCCCTGAGGGGTACGCCGCCGAATATACCAGAATCAGCGCAGAGGCGATTGACAAGGTAAAGAAGGAATTCCAGGCTAAAACCGAGAACCGCCTGGCCAAAGTGGCCGATAAGCTAAAGAAAAATGGCGTAAACGTCAGTACCGTTACAGTAGAGGGCAAACCCAGCGACGAGATACTCAACTACGCCGACAAGAACCAGGTGGACCTGATTATTATGAGCACCCACGGTAGCTCCGGCCTTACGCGCTGGGCTTTTGGCAGTGTGTCTGACAAAGTTATACGGCATTCGCCGGTGCCGGTTCTGGTAGTAGCCCCACCTGGCTGCCGAAAGTAAATCGAACGGTTACCCGCCAGAAATAACTGGAGGCGACGACCGGATTCGAACCGGTGAATAGGGGTTTTGCAGACCCCCGCCTTAACCACTTGGCCACGTCGCCTCTATACCCACTTATTCTGGAGCGGAAGACGAGATTCGAACTCGCGACCCTCTCCTTGGCAAGGAGATGCTCTACCGCTGAGCCACTTCCGCCCTCTATAATTATGGTGCCGAGGCGGAGATTTGAACTCCGACGCGCTTTCGCGCACCACCCCCTCAAGATGGCGTGTCTACCTATTCCACCACCTCGGCTTAAAACCCGGCAAAAATAGCATACCACTCGTTCTCGCCCAGCGTCAAGACAGGGTTTGCACCCGCCGACCCCGGCAAAATCTTGACAAATGACCCAGCCACTGATATGTTCCATTATGCCCCGTCATTTTCCAAGGTAAAACCTAGAAAGGCTAAGAAGGTTGGACTTTGCATTTACCGCCGAGCAGGAGAGATTACGGCAGGAAGTCCGTTCTTTCCTGGATAGAGAGCTGCCACCGGATTGGGTGGGCTATCTGGGGGGCACCACCGGCGACCATGTCGTTAACAGCAGCGGCGGCTGGCGGGTATTTAAAGACATAGCCGGCAAACTGGGGAGGAAGGGGTGGTTATCCCTGTGCTGGCCCAGGGAATACGGCGGGCAGGCTCGCTCCTACATAGACTACCTTATCTTCGCCGAGGAAATAGCCCGCCGCGGCTCACCGGGCTATAACCCGATTGCGGTAAAGATGCTGGCCCCAACCCTTATTGACTATGGTACCGAAGAACAGAAGCAGCGCTATCTCAAACCAATCGCCCGGGGGGAGGAGTTCTGGTGCGAAGGTTTCAGCGAGCCGGAGGCCGGCTCCGACCTCGGCTCCCTACAGACCAAAGCGGTAAAAGACGGTAACCACTTTGTAATAAACGGTCAGAAGACCTGGGGTACCTTTGCCAATCACTCCGACTGGTGCTTTATGCTGGCCAGGTCTGACCCCCATTCCAAGGGGTACAAAGGGCTCAGCTTTTTCCTGGTCAACCTGTCAACTCCCGGTGTTACCGTCAGCCCTATAAAGAACCTGGCCGGGGAACCGTCTTTCTGCGAGATATTCTTCGAAGACGCCAGGGTACCTAGGGAAAATTTAGTGGGCAAAGAAAACGAAGGCTGGCCGGTAGCCCAGGCGCTGTTGACCCACGAACGGACTTCAATTGAATTCGTGGCTATGGTGCAAGGCCTGATTACTGAAATTATGAAATATCTAAAGGCCAATCCCCAGCTAGCGCCGGTATCCGCCAGAGAATCTTTGTCCAGACTGGCCATAGAGGCTGAGATTGGGCGCTTACTGAACTATCGAGTTGCCTGGCAGCACGATCAGGGGGTGGCCACAGACCTGTATGCCTCCATAGCCAAACTATACAGCACCGAGCTATTCAAGCACACCGCCGGTGTGGCCATGCATTTAATAGGGCCATACGGCCAGCTTGACAAGAAGGAAGCTATAGCTCCCTTAAGCGGCTGGATTGAGCACATGTATCTGGTCTCTTTCGGCGCCACTATTGCCGCCGGTACCTCAGAGATTCAGAAAAACATAATCGCCCGGCGCGGCCTCAGGTTGCCCAAGGGTTAAACGGGTAACAAAGCAGAAAGGCCAGGCATCCCTTTAATCAAGGAAACCCGACCTCCCCAATTATTCAACTAGTACTACTGGTCTTACGCCTTACCAATCCTGAACATCTTGGTCCCGCATACCGGGCACACACCCTGAGTCGCAGGCTTACCATTCTTCATGGTAATTTTCTTGGCGTCCTTCATTTCCCTCTTGGTCCGACACTTCATACAATAGGCTTGCATCTATCTACCTCCCTTTTTGCTTTGAAGGATATACTGTTCCTGAGGCAATGTCAATAGCCAGCTACCAAATTTTGAACCCAATTCAAGAAAACTGCCTATTATCATACCCTGTATTTTTATTATTTAGGGGAAGCAACCAAAAAATAAAGCAGGAGTGGCAGGATTCGAACCCGCGACCTGCGGTTTTGGAGACCGCTGCTCTCCCAGCTGAGCTACACTCCTAAAGTACAGCCTATATTAGCATAAACTAAGCTAAAAATTAAGTGGTACCCCTGGCGCGACTCGAACGCGCGACACACGGTTTAGGAATCTGTTAGACGGTGCCCTGAATAGTATTTTTACGCTCAGTTTGGTGTTTTTCTATCTACCCCGAAAATCCTAATTTGTGCGTGAAGTAACGTTTTATATTATCCTGTTTCATTCCTTCCGTTAGCTATTTGTTAGCTATTTTACAGTTTTGGTTAAGCTAAATATCTTTTAATCTCTTCGAACTGATCTACTGATCATACAACGTTTTGGCTTGTATTCTATTTCTTAGGGCCAGGAGTTAGTAGCCGGGCTATAATAGACCTGACGGGTTCCGGTGAGGTGCCATAATCTGGCTGGGGAGCTACT
>Ga0307421_1001033_pt1 | contig 17513 bp, 9 predicted proteins | sample SalMarWE160270MG_FD_202163 | JGI IMG/M metagenome (GOLD analysis project Ga0307421, IMG submission 202163) | Salt marsh sediment microbial communities from the Plum Island Ecosystem LTER, Massachusetts, United States - WE1602-70 | ecosystem: Environmental > Aquatic > Marine > Intertidal zone >...
CGGCGTCCAGTCCGTCCACGCCGCCGACGCCATCCTGCTCCATCTCGACGAAGACCAGCCCGCCTGTGACCGGATCCCGGCTGAAGAGCGCCACCGCGTCGTCACCCTCGGCCGCGACGTAGACGTGGTGCCCGTCGGGACTCACGCCAACCGAGGCGGCGTTGGCCAGGCCGTACGCCTTCCAGTGTGTCCTCGCAAAGGCCAGCCCTCCGGCCTGCCTGTTCCGGCTGAAGACCGCCACCGCGTCGTCAGCTGTGCCGGCGATGTAGACGTGGTGCCCGTCGGGGCTGACGGCGACCGAGGAGGCCCCATACAGCCCATCCACGCCGCCAGTGCCGTCCCGCTGCATCTCGACGTAGGTCAGCCCGCCGGTGGTCCCCTCGCGGCTGAAGACGACCACCGCGTCGTCACCGCGGCCCGCGACGTAGACGTGGTCACCGTCGGGGCTGACGGTGATCGAAGCGGCGAGATACAGCCCGTCCACGCCGCCCACGCCGTCCTGCTGCATTTCAACATAAGTCAGCGCCCCACTAACCGAATCCCGGCTGAATACCGCCACCGCGTCGTCGGTGTAGCCCGCGGCGTAGACGTGGTCCCCGTCGGGGCTGACGGCGACCGAGCTCGCGCCGTTCAGGCCGTCGACGCCGCCGACGCCGTCCTGCTCCATCTCGACGTAGGTCAGCGCGCCGGTCGCTCCATCGCGACTGAAGACGGCCACCGCGTCGTCATGCTCTGCCGTAGCGTAGACGTGGCCGCCGTCGGGGCTGACGGCGACCCACTGCGCGCCATCCAGACCATCCACGCCGCCGACGCCGTCCTGCTGCATTTCGACGCAGGTCAGCGCGCCGCTGGCTCCATCGCGGCTGAAGACGGCCACCGCGTCGTCGTAGGAGCCGGCGACGTAGACATGGTCCCCGTCCGGGCTGACGGTGACCGACATTGCGCCATTAAGTCCATCCACACCGCCGATGCCATCCTTGTGCACCTCGACGTAGGTCAGCGCGCCGCTGGCCCCATCGCGGCTGAAGACGGCCACCGCGTCGTCGAGCCAGCCCGCGACGTAGACGTGGTCCCCGTCGGGGCTGACGGCGACTGAGTAGGCGCCGTACAGCCCATCCACGCCGCCGATGCCGTCCCGCTGAACTTCGACGTAGGCCAGGGCGCCGGTCGCTCCATCGCGGCTGAAGACCGCCACCGCGTTGTCGGCGATGCCCGCGACGTAGACGTGGTGCCCGTCGGGGCTGATGGCGACCGAGCGAGCGCCACTCAGCCCATCCACTCCGCCGACGCCGTCCTCCTGCGTCTCGACGTACGTCGTCTCGCCTACCATCACGCCCCGGTCCAAGACGGCCACCCCGTCGTCGCGGTAGCCCGCGACGTAGACGTGGCCGCCGTCGGGGCTGATGGCAACGGAGGCGGCGCCATCCAGGCCGTCCGCGCCGTCGGCGCCGTCCTGCTGCATCTCGACGAAGACCAGCGCCCCGCTGGCTGGGTCGCGGCTGAAGACAGCGACCGCGTCGTCGTAGTAGCCCGCGACGTAGACGTGATCCCCGTCAGGGCTGACCGCGACCGACATGGCGCCGTAGAGCCCATCCACACCGCCGACGCCGTCCTGCTCCGTCTCGACGTAGCTCAAGGTGCCCGTGGCCCCATCCCGGCTGAACACCGCCACCGCGTTGTCGAGGTAGCCCCCGACGTAGACCTGGTCCCCGTCGGGGCTGACGGCGACCGACATGGCTCCCCAGAGCCCATCCACGCCGCCGACGCCGTCCTGCTCCATGTCGACGTAGGTCAGGGCGCCCGTGCCCTCATCCCGGCTGAACACCGCCACCGCGCTGTCATTCCCGCCCGCCACGTAGACGTGGTCCCCGTCGGGGCTGACGGCGACCGAGTGGGCGCCATCCAGCCCGTCCACACCGCCGACGCCGTCCTTCTCCACCTCTACGTAGGTCAGCGCGCCTGTGGCCTCATCCCGACTGAAGACCGCCAGCGCGGCGTCGCCGTAGCCGACAACGTAGACGTGCTCACCGTCGGGGCTCACGGCGACCGAGTAGGCCCCGTACAGCCCCTCCACGCCGCCGACGCCGTCCTGCTCCGTCTCGACGTAGGTCAGCGCGCCCGTCGCCCTATCCCGGCTGAAGACTGCCAGGGCGTTGTCGTAGTAGCCGGCGACGTAGACGTGGTCCCCATCGGGGCTGACGGCGACCGAGCGGGCGCCATCCAGCCCTTCCACGCCGCCGGCGCCGTCCTGCTCCGACTCGACGAAGACCAGCGCGCCCGTCACCGCATCCCGGCTGAAGACCACGACCGCGTCGTCGAGAAGGCTCGCGACGTAGACGTGGTGCCCATCGGGGCTGACGGCAACCGAGCGGGGGCCGTCCAGCGCCGTGTCGTCAAAGTGAGCTTCGACGAAAGCTAGGGCGCCAACCGCCGCACGGGCAACGGGAATAGAGCCCAGCCCGGTCAGCAGGGTGACAACGCACAGCAGGCGAATGGTCTTGCCTGGCCGCCGGAGCAATTGTGTTCTATCCACCTTCCGTTCCTTTCGGGGTCGTCAGGCGGCCAGGTGTATGATCGTGGCCGACGGAGTGCCTGAGCAAACCCAGCTCTCTAGGGGTTCACGATTCTGACGTTCAGGGCCTCCATGCGTATCCCTTGCCCAACACTCCCGGCTATTCCCGGTGTACCGCTTTCGTCAGATTGCCAGGAAAGCCATCCCAGGTCCTGGACGTAGGCGCGGTATTCAACGATGGTGCCCGGCGGCCTGTAGCCCAGCCATATCTTGATGGCTTCTATGCGTCTGCTCTCTCCAATAGTACCTGCCGTTTCCCCGTCGCATACCCAGTTCATCCAGCCAATGCCCTGTACGTGAGTCTCGTAGCAGATATGCATCCCCGAAGGAGCGTCGAGCAGCTCTATCTGGACGGCCTCCAGCCGCCTGCTCTGTCCAGTGGTGCCGACGTACATGGACGCTGAAGAAGGATTCGCTATCCACAGCATCCACCCTAGGTCTTGCACGTACCCCCTGGCGCGCACGCCTATCGGCGGTGTCTGAGTCGGCGTAGGACTAGCCGTGCGGGTAGGAGTGTGAGTGGCGGTGGGGGTCGGAGTGGACGGAGTCGGAGTAGGTGTTGGCGTGTCCTCCGGGGTAGGAGTAGGCGTATCTGGCGTCGGCCCAGTCGCTTCGGCCGATTCAGGGACTACGATTCGCACGTGCAGCGTGGCGCCAAAGCCCACACCGGCATCCGACCGCATGCGCCAGCTGCCCTGGTAGACGCCGGGCTCAGCGGGTGACTTCAGGTATATCGTCAGGTCGGCAGTCGTGCCCGCCCTGGTGTGAGGGACCGCAACCTCAGCCCGGCCCCCCATCTGATCGCCGCCGGCAAAGACGAGCTGGTAGCCGGAGGTCCAGTCGCAGGTGCCATCGTTTCGAATCCGCCAGGTCTTGACGAAGTCGACTCCCGGGCCAAGCTCCGTTCCGTCCGGGATCGTCAGGTCGGCCACGTACTCCGAGTCTACCCAGCAGGCAGGTTCAGCGGTCGGCAACTCCGGCGCCGAGGGCTCCCCTGTCGGCGTCGCAGACGGCTGCGGCGTGGTGGCCGCTGCCTCCCCGGCAGCAGCCACCACCTGCACTGTGACGCTAGCCATCTGCGAGAAGGACCCTTCGACGTCGCACGCCACGATGCTGATCGTCGCCTGCCCCGCTTGCTCAGGCATCCAGCGCTGTGCGATCGGGAACGAGGCTGGATTCCCGCTCGGCGGGGCGTCGCGGCGGACGACCGCACCGTTCACGGAGAGTTCCACCCAGGCGATCCCCGCCTCGGCCTCCGCCAGAGAGGAGATCTCCACAGCCTCCCCCAGGCTCACTATCGTCCCTTCAGCCGGCCCGTTGATGGTCACACTTGGCCCGTCCCCATTACCGCCCAGCGCCCCGCAAGCGAGACCAGTTACCAAGACCAGTGCAACCAGAGCCACAGTCCGCAGCTTCCTGCCGTTCACGTTTGTGTACCTCCCCGGTTAGATCATCTGCTGGGCGGACCGCTGCGGGCCCGCGTCAGCGCTCACTGCTTCCTACTATCCTCTGGGCCGCGCCTGCTGTTCCTCCAGATGCGAAACCAAGAACGCCGTCAGCGCCTCCAGACTGGCGAAGTTCAGCCGTCCCCGGTTGGCAGTGCTCTCGAGCGACGCACGCCAGACCAGTTCTCCATTTTCCTCTGCCTGCCAGACTCGCAGCAAGTAGGAAGCGTAGCGGGGCTCTTCTCCGGCCATCGCCCTCTAGTTTAGCAGCACGCCGTTATGGAATCGTTGCCCTACCGTTTGGTCAGGGCGGCTCAGGCAGGGCTTGTCCAGCTACTTGACGCAGAGGCTCAAATCGGCGATACTAGGGTTGAGCGGACCGGCTAGCAGGACGACTGGACACCTGACCCGTAGGCCACCTCTGCTCATTCGGTAACTCCCAGCCCTGGCCACATCGCTTCGCCGCGGAGCCTCTCGGAGCCGGAAACCGCTCGCAGCTCGTGTCTTCTCGCTGTGCACGGGAGGGTGCCACGCGCAACAGGCATGCTGGGCAGCAAGGTTAAGCTATCGCTCTCACTATTGGGACCACCCCAGATTAGGTTAGGCGGGAAGCCGCCTGCGGCGCCGCTGACGGCCAAGGCACAGGCGCTGCTGGCGTATCTCGCCGTCGAGGCGGCCATGCCCCACCAGCGGGACGCACTGGCCGGGCTGCTCTGGCCTGACCATCCCCAGGAGGCCGCCCGCAGCAGCCTGCGCCAGGCGGTTCACCAGCTGCGCGGAGCCTTGGGCAAGTCCTCTCCGCCCTTCCTGCTGATCACCCGCCAGACGGTCCAGTTCAACACAGCCAGCGACTACTCCCTCGACGTGGCCAACTTCAGCGCTCTGATCCGCCAATGTGACCACCACACGCACCGCCGCCGTGAGGCCTGCCCCGTCTGCATCGAGTGCGCGAAGTCCGCCATCGAGCTTTACCGCGGCGACTTTCTGGCCGGGTTCTTCGTCAAGGACAGCGCGCCTTTCGAGGAGTGGGCTCTCGTCAGGCGCGAACAGCTTTCGCGCCAGGCTCTCTCGGCGCTGCACAGCCTGGGCGAGTACTACGCCCTGCGCGGGGACTTCCGGCTGATGGAGCAGGTCGCCCGCAGGCAGATCGAGACCGATCCGTTCCGAGAGGACGCCCATCGGCAGGTGATGCGCGCGCTGGCGTGGAGCGGACGGCGCAATGCAGCGCTGGCGCACTACAAGTACATGCGGGAGATGCTGGCGCGGGAGCTGGGCGCTCCGCCGGAACGGGCAACAACGGCGCTGCAGGCCGAGATCGAGTCGGATTCACTCGTGCCACCGGAACCGCCGCGCTTGCGCAACTGGCCTGCCTACCTGACGCCGTTCGTCGGACGCGAGGAGGAACTGGCGCAGATCTCCGAGTACCTCCAGGCTGCGAACATACCCCTCTTGACCATCGTCGGTCCCGGAGGCATCGGCAAGACAAGGCTGGCCCTGCAGGCAGCTGCGCAGGAGGTCTACGCCTTTCGCGACGGCGTCTGTTTCGTACCTCTGGTGGAGATCAGCGATCCGGAGTCGGCCGTTTCCGCCATCGGCAGCGCGCTGACCATCTCCTTTCACGATTCGGCTGAACCAAAGCAGCAGCTACGCAGCTACCTGGGCGGCAAGGACATGCTGCTGGTGCTCGATGGCCTGGAGAGCCTGGCTGGGAGAAGCGAGCTGCTAGGCGAACTCCTGCGCGCCTGTCCGACGATCAAGATCCTGGCTACTTCTAGCGAAGGCTTGAACTTGAAACAGGAATGGCGACTACCGATCCAGGGACTGTCGTGCCCGGATCCCAAGGCTGCGGCGGACCCGGAGGCCTATGACGCAGTGCAGCTGTTCCTGCAGCGAGCTCGTCAGCTGCGGCCTGAGTTCGAGTTGGCCGTGGCCGACCAGCCAGCAATGGCCCGTATCTGCGAGCTGGTGGGCGGGATGCCCCTCGCTCTCGAGGTGGCCGCAGGGTGGATTAGGGCGCTCTCGTGCGTCCAGATCGCAGAAGAGATAGAGCGCAGCATGGACTTCCTGGTCACCGGCCTGCAAGATACGCCCGACCGGCACCGCAGTGTGCGCGCCGTGTTCGAACGCTCCTGGAACCTGCTGAGCGACGAGGAGCAGCAGGTGCTGCGGCAATTGGCGGTCTTCCGCGGCGGGTTTGGCCTGAGTGCTGCCGAGGAGATCGTTGTCCTGAAGGCGCCAGCCGGCCCCGACCAGCCGGGCCAGGGGGCGCACGCGCCGACCGCCCACCCACTCCACGCGCTGCTCTCGTCCCTGGCGGACAAGTCGCTCCTGCAGATCATGCCCTCCGGCCGATACGAGCAGCACACGCTAGTACGCCAGTACGCGGAAGGGAAGCTGGGCGAGTCAGCCGAGGAACAGGAAGGGGCCAGGGAGCGTCACGCCAGCTACTACGCTTCCATGCTACAGCGCTGCCAAGAGCAGTTAAGGACTGGGGAATACGCGCAGGCAGCCGCGGAGATAAGCCGCGACGTCGAGAACGTACGAGCGGCCTGGCGCTGGGCAGTCGCTGGGAATCGCTGGCGCGAGATCGGGCGATGCCTGGGGGGCCTGATGCTGTTCTACCGGGCGCACGGTTGGTGGCTCGAGGGAGAGGCCACCATGGGCCAGGCGGTCGCCGCGGTTGAGGAGGGCGGGCCGGACGCGATCGCCAAAGACCCGCTGAAAGCACTGGTGCTGGGTAGTACATCGGCCTACCAGGGGGTCTGCTGCGTATACCTGGGCCAATACGAGAAGGCGGAAGCGCTGCTACTGGACAGCCTGCCGCTGCTCCGATCTGCCGCGGCGGGCAGCACCAGCCTGGCCATGGCGCTGGGCATGCTCGGATTGGCCGAGTTGCTCCAGGGCAAGCACGAGCCCAGCGGGGAGCACCTGAAGGAGGGGCTGGCAGTGGCCAGGCAAAGCGGTGATCCCTGGCACGTCGCTATGCTGCACATGTTCTCGGGCCACCACGCGCGGACGAGAGACCCCGCGCAGGCTGGGCAGCACTATCGGGCCAGCCTTTCGGGCTTCCAGGACCTGGGGGACCTGAGGTCAATAGCGAGCGTGCACCACTCCCTGGGTCACGTTATGCGCGTTTCAGGGAACCTCGCAGAGGCCCGGCGGCACCTGGAGGAGAGCCTGGCCCTGGCCCGCCAGGCCGACGCGCGACAGGTCGAAGGCTGGGGTCTGGCAGCGCTGGGCGACGTGGCTTGCCAGACGGGAGACCTGTCAGAGGCACAGGACTGCTTCGAGCGGAGCTTCGCCATTGCCGGCGAGATCGCGGACGTTCGCACGGTCGTGGATGCTCGCCTGGGGCTGGGGCGCGTGTCGTGTGCTCTGCACGATTACGGAGCAGCGAAGGAACACATGCTCGCAGCGCTGCGGATGGCCGCCGAGGCCCGGGCCTGGCCGCAACTGGTGACGGGCATGAATGACTGGGCAACGTGGCTGGCCGGGCAAAGCCAGCCTGAGCAGGAGCGGGCTGTTGAACTACTGTCCCAGGTACTCTCCCACCCGCAACCCTGGCAGGAACACCAGCGCGAAGCCAGGAAGGCACTCGACGGATTGCAGGCGGCCCTGCCTGAGGGGTCGTTCAACGAGGCGTTGGAGCGTGGTCGGGCAGGCACGCTGGAGGAAGCCGTCGAGGAGATCACCGGCATCCGATGCGCGCCCTGAAGAAGCAGAACCAACCTCGACGCTTACGGCTGATCCAGGAACTCCAGTATACTCCTGTTCACCAGCTCGCTCTGCGCGAACCACATGTCGTGTCCGGCCTCGGGGATAATCCCCGTCTGGATGTGAGGCGCCACTCTCTCGATGCGCAGTACGGCAGCTCGAGGGGAATAGAGCATTTCGTGCTCGCTGACCAGGAACAGCGTCGGCACGCTGATGCTTCGCAGCTCCTCATCAGCCAGCACCGTCGGAATCACAGTCCGCCTTCGCTTGAAGCAGCGCCTGGCCAGCCGCAGACGTCTGGCCGCTCCGTCAGCCGAGGACCGGCTCTTCTCGTCCCTCGCCCCCAACATCCAGCACATGAAGTTCCTGGCGAAGAAGGGATGCGGAAGGCGGCTCACGATCACCCGCAGCCACAGGTCCCGCCGTATGGGAAGCACTGTCGCTGCCGGCGCCAGCAGCACGACCTTGCTGACCCGGTCAGGAAAGCGAAGGGCGTACAGGGAAGCCAGCCACCCTCCGTAGGAGAGACCGACGAGGTCGACCTTGTTGCCGGGCTCTAGACCAGTGAACAGCTCGTCGAGCCAGTTGACGAACCCGGCCGGGCCGTAGATGTGCCGCGTGTATACGCTTCGCCCGTAGTCGTAGATGTTGTCGACAGCATAGGTCCGGTGGCGCTCGGAAAGGGCGGCGATGTTCGGCAGCCAGGTCAGCGAATTGCCGCTTGCTCCGGGCAGCAACGCCAGCGGTGGAGCGTGGTCCGGCCCGCTGACGCGCACGAAGGTCTCCCCGTACGAAGTAGCCACGGTCGTGGACTGCGAGGCGACCGGCCACAGTTCAGCCCGCTTGTCGTAGTGAGCCAGGTATTCTGTCCTCGCCTCCGCCGAGCGAAAGGGATGGTATGGCGAGAGCTGCATCTTCACCTCTCCTGAGCTTCAACCCGAACTGTTTGGCTCCTGGACATGGGGCCGCATCTCAGCTCTTGTTGCCCCCGCGCTTGGGCGGCGGCCTCCGCCGCTCTGCCGCTGGGCGCCCTAGTCAAAGGTCACGACGTGACGCCGGAGCAACTCCTCTACCTCGTCTCTGTGCCGGGGAGGGACAGGTACGCTCGTCTCACGGAAGAGAGACGGCCGCCCTCTCACGTGCATCGTGAGCGTGGTTCTCCTATCGGGCTCCCATCCGTAGGACTCAATTCTGTGCCACGGTACCAGGAGCGCGAAGCTGAGCAGCCCCTCTTCCCTGACCTGCACGCCGCTCAGGCTGTAGCGGAGAGCGAGAAGGCCGCCCGTTATGCGGAACGCCGCTGTTGTCCACTCGTGCGCACGAGCGCTTGGCTCCGATAGGCCCCGGTAGATTGACGCCAGGCTGGATACCAAGAGCAGCAAGCCAGCAGTGAGAGCCAGAAGATGACGAGCGTTCTTGCCGAAGTCGACAAGCACCGGTCCGGCCCGCCCTCGCCTGGCTGGGTACGCCACAAAGGCAGTGAGCAACGCCAAGACCGAGAAGGCCAGCCTCCAGGCAACTCCCCACAGCTCTCTCAGAGAGGCCGGGATCAGATACCAGACAACAGACAGGGGGATGGCAACCAGAGCGCATAGGAGGGTAGTGACGACCAGGTGTCTCAAGCCCGCCCTGTGCCCAAGCAGGCGCCTGTTCAACAGGTATAGGGCAGCAAGGGCGCCCAGCAGGAAGACAGCAAGACAGATCCAGCGTATCAAATCGGACATCGCCGCTATCAACCTCCTAGCCCAAGGCTATCAGTGCACTGCAGGTGCTGGCGTTGAGTAGATGGTGGTCAGAGCTGGCGCACCGGGTCATTCATCCTGCTTGAGGCGGTCTGCGCCCAAGCCCACCATAGAGCTGACACCCTCTCCCGGTGGCCAGTTGACGGCCCTCCCCTGCCAGAATCAGGACGTTCTCTCTATTAAGTCCTCGGAAGGAACGATCGCCAGGTCGACCTCTCCCCTGACGGTGGTGGTGAAGACGACGAACCGATCAGAGCCGCAGAAGCGAGGGTGCGGATCGATGTGGTAGCTGGCGCCGGCGTATCCGCCCATCTCGGGATTGCTCAGTACGTGCAGCTGCCTCCCGGTCTCACGATTCAGGAAGTTGACCGTAGACGGACATCCTCTGTAGAAGCGATCGTTGTGGTCGCCGACGATGTACTTGCCATCCACGCTGCTGAACGAATGCCAGGTTCCACCCGCCCACACGATCCGCTCCACCTCGGCCGTCTCGATATCGACCAGCCAGACCCCCTCGTCGCCTCTGATACACCAGATGTGGGAACCATCCGGATCCCACCACTCGTGTGTCACCCGGGTGGGCGTGGGGAAGACCGGCCTGGCCTCCTCTCCCCGCCGTATCAGCCACAGCCGGTCTTCGTAGGGGATGCGGATGCCTGTGATCTGGTCCCGGTGGTTCTCCTGGGCGATCAGCGCCAGGTCAGGATCGACCGGGCTGAACTGAGCGTGGTTATAGTTGCGATCGAATCGTTGCCAGAGCTCGAAATCGCCGCCGTCAAGGGGCAACGTTCCGTGCAGCCACTGCAGCCCAACCTCCGCATCAGCGAAGAACTCCTTCCCGTCACGTGAGCGGCTCAGGTGGGTCGCCGGGCGGGGTACGGAGCGGTTCTGCACCAGGTCTGCCGGCAGTGAGTTGATCAGTTCCGTCTCGTCGTCCGCTCCAGGCCCCCGACGCCGGATTGCAGTCCCTCCACACCAATAGGCCTGCCCCGAATCGGGATCGACGAAGGGGGAGCCGTACTGGAACTGCGTCTCGGGGAAATGCCGGACCTCCTGCTCCTGCAGATCGGCCACCCCGAGCGTCCGGCCGCTCTCGCTGGAGCCAGAGGGCGGAAAGGCGCAGTAGAACCACAAGTAGCGCCCATCCCCGCTCATCCCGTCGTTGACGAAGTAGAAGCTCTGCTGGAGCGGGGCGACCTTGCTGGTCAGAAGGTAGACGGTCACCTTGGTTGTGGCATCGGCCCACGGCGTAAACAGCTTCGAATCGGAAAGATCAACCACGTCTCACACTCCTCGAACCGTAGACAAGCAGACCGTACTCCCAGGCGCCCAGCCGCCGCTCAGCCTGCGGTCTCCACGTAATCTACCAGGTAAGTTCCAGGCGCGCAAGTCGATCCAGTGTATGCGCCAAGACGTCCTGCGCGGCGTTCCTTGCGCGTTTCGCGTCCGCTGGTACAATGGCATCGGGAGCTGGGAACGGAGGCGCGCACGCGGCAGGGGGCTCACCAGCCCGCTTCTCTTCAACCCTCTGCCCGGCCGAGCCGCGTGTTGCAGCTCGGCCCCGCGGGCCGCCCTTGCCCTCAGCCACGCGCCGCCAGTGCGGGGCCGGGCCGTCTAGCCAAACCGGAAGCAGTCCTGGTCCCACGCTGACCCTGTGGCACAGGAGACCAACAACCCGGGTTGGCAGCCGCCCGCCACTATTCCCGTGAGGAGAGCGAGCAGGCCGGAGCGGATCTGATACCGGGCAGGAGCGCAAGAGACCCATGAGAGTTGTGGCGGGAGCGCTCGGCGAATGCGTGCACGTGGCAGGAGTGTTGAACTTCCTGCAGCTGGCTGAGCGGGCCGGCTGGCAGACCGTCTTTCTGGGGCCTGCGGTGCCGGTCGCCCAGTTCGTGGAGGCCGCCCGCAGAGAGAAGGCGGACCTGGTGGGCGTCTCCTACCGGCTCACCCCGGAAACCGGCGAGCGGCTGCTGGCGGAGTTCGCCGAAGAGGCGGACGACCTGCGTCAGGCTGGAGTGCGCTTTGCCCTCGGCGGCACGCCACCGGTTGCCGCCAGGGCGCGCGCTTTCGGCTTCTTCGAGCGGGTCTTCGACGGCAGCGAGCCTGCCGAGGCGACACTGGCCTACCTCAAGGGACATGACTCCGCCGGGCAGGCCGGAACCCCCTATCCCCAGACTGCCATCGAGCGCATCGCCTGGAAAGCTCCCTTCCCCCTCCTGCGCCACCACTTCGGCCTGCCCACAATGAAGGCCACACTCGAAGGGGTCGCTCGTATCGCCGAAGCAAAGGCGCTGGACGTTATCTCGCTGGGCACAGACCAGGAAGCCCAGGAGAACTTCTTTCGCCCGGAGCGGCAGCGTAAGCGCCGCAGTGGAGCGGGCGGAGTCCCGGTGCGGTCAGCCGACGACTACCGCGCGCTGTACGATGCCACCCGCCGCGGCAACTCTCCCCTCCTCCGCACCTACTCAGGCACCGACGACCTGCTTCGCCTGGCCGAGATGTACGTCGAGACCGTCCACATCGCCTGGTGCGCGGTCCCCATCTTCTGGTTCAACCAGATGGACGGCCGAGGCCCATTCGACCTCGAGACTTCCATCCGCGAGCACCAGAAGCTGATGGCCTGGTACGGGGAGCGCGGCATACCCGTCGAGCTGAACGAGCCTCACCACTGGGGCCTGCGCGAAGCGCCGGACATAGTCTTCGTGGTCTCAGCCTATCTGGCAGCCTACAACGCCCGGGCCTACGGCGTGCGCGACTACATCGCCCAGATGATGTTCAACTGTCCGCCCGGTATCAGCGACGCCATGGACCTGGCCAAGATGCTGGCTTGCCTGGAGATGATCGCGCCACTGGCGGATAGCGCTGCGCCGGCCCGCACCGGAGTGCAGGAAGCTGCTTTCCGCATCTGGCGCCAGACGCGCACGGGCCTCCTGAGCTACCCTCTGGATGCCAGCGCTTCGCGCGCCCATCTGGCGGCGAGCGTCTACCTGCAGATGGCTCTGGAGCCGCACATCGTACACGTGGTGGGCCACACCGAAGCAGACCACGCCGCCACAGCGGACGAGGTGATCGAGGCCTGCAGTCTGGCCCGGCGGGCTGTTGAGAACGCCTTGAGGGGACAACCTGACATGACGGCCGACCCTGCGGTCCAGGTGCGGAAGAACGAGCTGGTTCACGAAGCCCGGGTCACACTGGGCGCCATCAGCGCCCTGGCCGGTCCCGGTGTGGACGACCCGCTCGCCGATCCGGCTACCCTCGCGAAGGCGGTGACGGCGGGGATGCTTGACGCGCCGCATCTGCGCAACAACCGCTTCGCCCGTGGGGCCATAGCGAGCAGGATAGACGCGCGAGGGGCCTGTGTCGCGGTTGATCCACAGACGGGGCGCGCGCTGCCGGAGCAGGAGCGGATCTCGCGCTGCGCGGCCGATCACATGGGAGGGCTGCGGTGAGCAAGAAGACGGAATTCACAATCGTCGGCGCCGGCAATGGGGGCAGGGCCATGGCAGGCCATCTGGCTTTGATGGGGTTCCCTGTCACGCTGTACAACCGCACGCCGTCACACGTGGAAGCCATCAAGGTCCGCGGCGGCATCGAAGTGACCGGCGACGAGCAGCAGCCGCACGGCTTCGGCCGGCTGCGGCTGGTCACGTCGGATATGCGCGAGGCGCTGGAGCAACCGCGAATTGCCATGGTAGTCGTACCTGCCACAGCCCACGCCGACGTGGCCAGGAAGATGGCCCCCCACCTGAAAGACGGCCAGACTGTCGTGCTGCACCCTGGGCGCACCGGCGGCAGCCTCGAGTTCTACCACGTACTGCGCCAGTCCGGCTGCCAGGCTGACGTGACGATCGCCGAGGCGGAGACGCTGGTCTACGCCGCCCGCTCCGAGGGTCCGGCCCAGGTCCGTGTGTTCCGCATCAAGGAGGCGGTACCGCTCGCCGCGCTGCCAGCTACACGCACCCGGAGCGTGCTGCAGGCGCTTTCTCCTGCCTTCCCCCAGTTCATCGACGGGCTGAGCGTGCTCCACACCGGCACGAACAACATGGGCGCGATCTTCCACCCCGCCCTGGCCCTGCTCAACGCCGGGCGTATCGAATCGGAGCAGGGTGAATTCCAGTTCTACCTGGACGGGGTAACGCCCTCGGTGGCCCTGGTGCTGCAGGCACTCGATCGGGAGCGTGTGACCGTCGCCGCGGCCCTGGGCATCAGGGCCCGGACGGGCCTGGAGTGGCTCAGAATGGCCTACGACGCCAGGGGCGCGACTCTCTACGAGGCGGTGCACAACCAGCCCGGCTATCGCGGCATCAAGGCTCCGGCGACGCTCAATCACCGCTACATCACAGAGGACGTTCCCATGAGCCTGGTGCCTATTGCCGCCCTGGGCCAGCGCTACGGCGTTCAGGTGCAGGCGGTGGACAGCATCATCAGTCTTGCCTGCATCGTTCACGGGACAGACTACTGGCGCCGCGGCCGCACGCTGGACAGGCTGGGCATCGATCGCCTCAGCATACCTGAGGTGATGCAGTACGTGACGGAAGGAAGAGACTGACAGAGCGACAGGCCAGGTCCCTGCTCGCCCTCGACGGCAGCGTCGCCGGACGCGGCCAACGCTTGCTGGGGACCCCGTCGACTGCGGCGCCTGCGACCGCCGCCCTGTGACCAGCCCGGGCGGCTAGCCTGGAGAGCCGGCGGCTTGCACGTATGGCGCTGCGAAGCGAAGCACCCGCTCCCCTCCGGCGTGGCCTGCGTCCACTTGCGTCGCGCGGCCGTCTGGGTACAATGACCGCAGGAACGGGAAGACGAGACAAGGCGAGAGAGCAGATATGCAGGGGATCGACGAAAAAGGCAAGCTCTACCTGGGCCGCGCCTACGACCTGAAGAAGGGCACAGTCACGTCGGAGCCCGTTCTCTACAGTGCCCGCCACCTCACGACGCACGGCGTGATCCTGGGCATGACCGGCTCGGGGAAGACCGGCCTGGGGGTCATACTCCTTGAGGAGGCGCTGCTCTCCTCCATCCCTGTGCTGGTGATCGATCCCAAGGGCGACATGACCAACCTCCTGCTCAGCTTCCCCCAGCTGCAGCCACAGGAGTTCCTGCCCTGGGTAGAGCCGGAGGCTGCCCGCCGCAAGGGCATGACCCTGGACGAATACGCCGCCGAGGAGTCTGCCCGATGGAGAGAGGGGCTGGCCGACTGGGGAATCGGCACCGAGCGCATGTCCCGCCTGCGCAAGAAGGCGGAGTTCACCATCTTCACCCCGGGCTCAGAGGCGGGGCAGCCGGTCGACGTCCTGCACTTCTTCGACGCGCCGGACCTCGACTGGGACGAGCACGAAGAGGGCCTGCGCGAACGTGTCGGGGGAATGGTCTCCGCCCTGCTGGGCCTGATCGGTGTGGAGGCGGATCCCCTGCAGAGCCCAGAACACATCCTGCTCGCGCGCATCATCGAGCACACCTGGAGAGCCTCCGCAGAGCTCGATCTGCCCACACTGATCCAACTACTGCAGGAGCCTCCCTTCCGGCAGGTGGGTGTCTTCGAACTGGAGACTTTCTTCCCCCAGAAGGAGCGGCTCGGGCTGGCACGCCGCCTGAACAACCTGGTGGCCGCCCCCGGTTTCGAGGATTGGCAGCAGGGCACTCCGCTCGACGTTGGTTCGATGCTCTATACCGCCGATGGGCGCCCGAGAGCAAGCATCTTCTACCTCTCCCATCTGGACGACGCCCAGCGCTCCTTCTTCGTGACCATGCTATTGGAAGCAGTGCGCGACTGGCTGCGGGCGCAGTCGGGAACCACCGATCTACGGGCGCTGCTCTACTTCGACGAGGTGTTCGGCTTCTTCCCGCCTCATCCGGCCAACCCGCCCAGCAAGAGGCCTCTTATGGCTTTGATCAAGCAGGGGCGGGCCGCGGGCCTGGGAGTGGTGCTGGCTACACAGAATCCGGTCGACGTCGACTACAAGGGACTCACCAACGCCGGCACCTGGGCCATAGGTGCGCTCCGAACCGAGCGCGACAAGGAGCGCGTGCTGGAGGGTCTGGAGAGCGCCAGCGCCGAGGCCGACGCCGCGCTCGACCGCCGGACACTAGACAAGGCCCTGGGCGGGCTGAAGCCTCGCGTCTTCCTGCTGCACGACATCAGGGAGGGCGCGCCGGTCTTCTTTCACACCCGCTGGGCCATGTCTTACCTGCGCGGTCCGCTCACGCGAGACCAGGTGCGGCAGCTTCAGTCAAGCTCCCCGGCCGCCGCAGAGCCGGCCATAGAGAAGGAGAGGCCAGCCAGGAAGCGCCCCGCCGCGGCGCGGGAGGGCCTGAGCGCGGCCCCCGCCACGCTGCCTCCCAATATCGGGCAGGTGTTCCTGCCCCCTACCCTCACCTATGAGATGGCCAGGAAGCAGCACGGCGCGGACGGCAGATCCGCCTCGGCCAAGAGCCACCAGGTCGTCTACACGCCGCAGCTGCTGGCGCTCGGGACCGTGCGCATGCTCGATCGCAAGCGGGGCGTAGACGAGCAGAGCGTCGTGGCCCGACTGGCACCACCGGGCGAGAGCGCGCTGGGCATCGACTGGGATGCTGGCCGCGCCGCGGTGGACGAGGTTGAGTTGTCATCCAGCCCGCTGGGCGAAGGGCTGTACGCACCAGTGCCCGCCGGGCTGGCCCGCCAGCAGCAGATCAAGAGCTGGAGCAAGGACTTCGCCGACTACCTCTACTACAGCATCAAGACCACGATCCTCCACAACCCGGCGCTGAAGCTCGACGGCGAGGCCGGCGAGAGCAAGATCGATTTCCAGAAGCGCTGTGAGGAAGTGGCGCGCGAGAAGCGGGACGAAGAGCTGAAGCAGGAACGCGCCAAGATGGAAAAGAAGATGGCCGCCGTCCAGATCAAGCTGCGCCGGGAGAAGCGGGAGCTGGCGGATGACGAGGACGATCTGGCCTCGCGTAAGCGGGAGGAGCTCCTGAGCCTCGGCGAGTCCGCCTTGAATCTGATCACCGGCAGGCGCTCCTCGCGGATGATCTCCACAGCCAGCCGCAAGCGCCGCATGACGAAGACCGCCAAGGCGGATATGGAGGAGTCGCTGGCCGCGATCGAGGACTACGAGAAGCAGCTGGCTGACTTGGGCGAGGACTGGCAGGACCTGGCAGCGGACATCAACGACCGCTGGGCAGAGACGCTGGAAGTCATCGAGGAACTGGAGGTCTCACCCCGGCGCGAAGACGTTCGGGTTGCCTTCTGCGGCCTGGCCTGGGTGCCATCATACCGGATCACGCTGGAGGACGGCTCCGCGCTCGACCTGCCCGCCCGCGCCGGCTAGGCCCAGCTGGCCGCCCCCCCCGCCTTGACTCACTGAACGTGTAGGCCCGCACAGCGAGGGGCAGCCTCTCCGTCGAGGCCGCCCCTCTTCTCACGGAGGGCACGTTGCTGGCGAAGCTAGGCCGGCCGGACTCCCTCCAGCGCCCGCAGCTCTCTGTACGTCAGCGTCCACACGGTGGACTTGAAGACCTCGGCGAAGCCGGCCAGTACCATCAGAGGCAGGCCCACGACGATGATGAAAGCCGGGGCAGCGACAAGACTGCCGATGATCCACGGCGTAGCCCCGTCGGTGGCCAGGGCCAGCAGTGAACCGGCCACAAGCCCGGGCACGCCGCCGAAGACCGATGCGACCAGGACGAGCAACCCTGTCGCGATCCCTAGGGCAATCATCCACACCAGCCCGAGGGCGAGCATGATCAGCCACATCAGCGCAGCGTCCTTGAGGTTCGCCCTCAGCACCCGGTAGCCCCGGGAGATGGAGTCGAGCACTCCCAGCTCCTCTATGGCGCAGGCTCTCCGAGCCAGATCGACCAGCACCGAAAGCGCCGCGCCGATGAGGATCAACAGGAACAGCACGAGGAAGAACAAGCCTATCGCCGCCACCGTTCCCACTGCGCGCGCCGCAGTGCTGTCGACCAGCCACAGCAGCAGCGGAGCACCGGACAGGGTCAGCAGTAGAACGGAGAACACGAACATGGGGATTCCGGTCAGCAGGTCGATGCCCAGGAAGC
>Ga0307421_1001036_pt1 | contig 17498 bp, 14 predicted proteins | sample SalMarWE160270MG_FD_202163 | JGI IMG/M metagenome (GOLD analysis project Ga0307421, IMG submission 202163) | Salt marsh sediment microbial communities from the Plum Island Ecosystem LTER, Massachusetts, United States - WE1602-70 | ecosystem: Environmental > Aquatic > Marine > Intertidal zone >...
TTCTTCTGGCTTTGATTGAGCAGCCGGAAGGTGCGATTTCACAAGTATTACAGAATCTTAATATCCAACCTGCCGATTTAAGTGAGCGGCTGGATATTATTCTGAAAAATACCCAAAAAGCGAGTATATTCGGCAACCGAGGTGCAGGCCAGGTATTTATTACACCCCGCGTTAAACGAATTGTGGATGTGGCCAATCAAGAAGCCAATCGTTTAAAAGATGAGTTTATCTCTACAGAACACCTCTTCTTAGCAATTTTGGATGAAAAAAACACCCCGGCAGCTCGTTTGTTGAGTGATGAGGGAGTGACAAAAGACCGGGTCTATCAGTCGATTAATCAGATTAGGGGCGGTCAGAGAGTAACAGATCCAAAAGCCGAGAGCCGCTATAAAGCACTGGAAAAATTCTCCCGCGACTTAACTAAATTAGCCCGGGAAGGTAAACTTGATCCGGTGATTGGACGTGATGCAGAAATCCTGCGTGTGATCCAAATCCTATCCCGCAGAACAAAAAATAACCCGGTGATAATTGGGGAAGCGGGAGTGGGAAAAACCGCCATCGTGGAAGGTTTAGCTCAAAAGATCGCTGCCAATGACGTGCCGGAAATCCTTTCCGGGAAACGGGTTGTGTCGCTCGATTTGGGCGCAATGATTGCTGGGTCCCGTTTCCGGGGTGAATTTGAGGAGCGGTTGAAAGCTGCCATTGATGATGTAAAAAAAGCAGAAGGGGAAGTGATACTCTTTATCGATGAGCTCCACACTGTGGTAGGCGCTGGTGCTGCCCAGGGTGCGATGGATGCTTCAAATATGCTGAAACCGGCTCTGGCCCGCGGTGAGCTCAGGTGTGTAGGGGCGACAACTTTGGATGAATATCATAAATATATTGAAAAGGACAGCGCCCTGGAAAGGCGGTTTGCTCCGGTATTCATTGAAGAACCCTCAGTTGAAGAAACGATCCAGATGCTGGAAGGATTAAGAGACCGCTACGAGGCTCATCATAAAGTCCGTTTTTCTGATGAAGCCCTGCGGACGGCTGCAACTTTGGCTGACCGTTATGTCACAGACCGTCATTTACCGGATAAAGCCATTGACCTGATGGATGAAGCAGCGGCCAAGTTACGAGTTGCCCTATACTCTCTACCTCAAGAGCTGAAGGAAAAACAGACTGAAATTGAGCACCTTAAAAACGAGGAAGAGGTTGCCGGTCAGGAAAGAGATTACGAGAGAGCTGCTACCATGCAGACTCAGCGCGTTCGTTTGGAAGATGAATTTTTTAATGAGCGTGAAGCTTGGGAAGCAGAACATGAATTAGATGAAGTAGTGGATGAAAGTGATGTGGCTGAGGTAGTTTCCCAATGGACCGGCATCCCTATGACCCAGATGCTGGAAGCTGAAGCTGACAAACTGCTGCATATGGAAGAAAGACTTCACGAACGGATTATCGGCCAGGATGAAGCAATCACGGTTATTTCGGATGCAATCCGCCGCGCCAGATCAGGCCTGAAAGATCCCAAACGTCCTATTGGATCCTTTATCTTTGTTGGACCGTCCGGTGTTGGAAAGACTGAATTAGCTAAAGCGTTGGCTGAGTTTATGTTTGATGATGAGGATGCTCTTTTGCGTCTGGACATGAGTGAATATCGGGAACAGCATACAGCCTCCCGGTTATTTGGCGCTCCTCCTGGTTATGTCGGTTATGAAGAGGGCGGACAGCTGACCGAAGCAGTCCGCAGACGGCCGTACCGGGTGATCCTGTTTGATGAAATTGAAAAAGCCCATCCGGAAGTCTGGAATGCACTGCTGCAGATCCTGGATAATGGTCGGCTGACGGATGGTCAGGGGCGGCAGGTTGATTTCCGCAATACCGTCCTGATTATGACCAGCAACCTGGGAACAGAATATGCCAGCCGTTCTGGCAGCTTGGGTTTCATTGACAGTGCTGCTAGCGATAAAGACATCGAAGCCAGAGGTAAAATCGACAAAGCGCTGAAGGATGCGTTCCGTCCGGAATTTCTGAACCGGATTGATGAGATAATACTCTTCTCTCCGCTGACCAGGGAACAGATGGTGAAAATCGTTGACCTGCAGCTGAAAGATGTTGAACAGAGGCTGGCTGATAATGGATTGGATGTCTCCTTGACCAAGAAAGCCCGCGCGTGGCTGGCCGAACATGGCTACTCTCCTGATTTTGGAGCCAGACCATTAACCCGGGCACTCCAAAAATATATTGAGAGTCCCCTTTCTAAGAAATTATTGGAAGGAAAGTACAAACAAGGTGGTGTCATAGTCGTCAATATTGACCCGGAAGATGAGAGTCAACTGATCTTTAAGGATAAGAAATCTTAATATAAAATTTTTTCTCACTGATCACTCTTGAGAAAACCATCGATCCGTAATCCTCCAAGGATTGCGGATTGTATGATTAAAAGGCAATGGATGCCTCTAAGGCATCCGGCATGTTGTCATTCTGATTAATATGCGCTACACTCATATAATAGCCCAGAAAATTCCGACTTACATTCAGGACGCTCTATGTTATTTAAAGATACAGTCTTTATCGGCATTGACCCTCCTTCCAGTGAGAAATCAGTTACTTATGCGGCGCTGGATCAGGATTTAAACCTGATCGCAATGTCCAGGGCTGATATCAGCGCAGTCTCCGCGTTTGCTGGAGGGCAAAAAGCAGCTTTTATCGCGGTTAACGCTCCCAGAAGGCTGAATCAGGGATTAATGAAAAAAGAGTCGATCCGCAATTCTCTTTCTCCCCAACCCAATCCCGGCCGCTGGACAGCTTTTCGTTTGGCTGAATATACCCTTTTCCAAAAAAATATCCGCATCCCTAATACGCCGGAAGACCTGGACTCCTGCCCAGGCTGGATGAGGAATGGATTCACGCTTTACCACAACTTAATAGAATTCGGATATCGAGATTTTCCGCTGAAAAAACATGAACAGCAGATGCTGGAGGTGTATCCTCATGCTGCTTATACCGTTTTATTAAAAAGGATTCCCTTTCTTAAAAAGACGCTGGAAGGACGGCTCCAGCGTCAGCTGATCCTTCATTCCCTATCAGTTGACGTTCCTGATCCGATGCGTATTTTTGAGGAATTTACCCGCTACAAGATCCTGCAGGGGCAGCTGCCTTTGGAAGGATTATTATCTGTAGAAGAATTAGAGGCTTTAATTGCAGCCTATACCGCCTGGAAAGCAGCCGTTGAACCGGATGAGATCACCCGGGTGGGGGATCCAAAAGAAGGTGAAATTATTCTGCCAGGTACAGACCTAAAACTGAAATACTACTGACAAGTACCCAATAGGAGATGAGTATTTTTCATCTGTTTATTTAATTAATCTGAACCTTTAGAAAAGCGAGTGTGCAAATGGATCAACCAAAAGTGATTTTCATTATAAATCCTAATGCAAATATGGGCCAGGCCTGGAGACAAGCAGCGGATTTACGACCAATTATGCAGGAGTTTGGAGTGGCAGATTGGACTGGTTCTGTCTATCCAACTCATGCTATAGAGCTTACTTACAAAGCTGTTGAGAATGGGTATGATCTGATTATCGCTGGCGGTGGGGACGGAACAGTTCATGAGGTTGTTAACGCGCTTATGTCTTTCCCGGAAGAACGCAGGCCTGCTTTGGGCGTTGTCCCTCTTGGATCCGGCAATGACTTTTCATATTCGATAGGCATGGAACCGGAACCATGGAAAGCCTTAAGGCAAATTTTTAACGGTCAGGAAAAGAGGATTGATATCGGGGAAATTGAGGACGATTCCGGCCGGACGGAATATTTCGATAATACAATCGGCATTGGTTTCGATGCGATTGTGACAATTCACTCCCATAAAATGCCAATCCTTCGTGGATATCCGATGTATATTGCAGCAGTGTTAAAAACTATTTTCTTCAATCATCATCCAATCGGGATGAACATAACCGTCGATGATCAAAAAGAATGGCAGGATAGTCTGATGATGCTTGTCCTGTGCAACGGGGGCAGGGAGGGAGGCGGTTTCATGATTTACCCGCCTGCGGATTTGGCGGATGGAATGTTTAATTTTGTAGCAGTTCAAGAAGTATCCCGTTTGGTTTTGCTTCGTTTGGTGCCTGCATTTATGCAAGGGTCTCACTTAACTCACTCCAAAATTGTATCAGGTGATTTTAATAAGATCAGCATCCAGGCAGATCAACCTCTTTTTATCCATTTGGATGGGGAAATCTTTTCAGGATTTTCCAGCGATGTAAGAAATGTCAAAGTGAAACTTCATCGCAACGCGATCCGCGTTCTTTCCTGAGTGAATCATTCATGCCGGATTTGAGAAGCAGTCTTTCTAGGATGGATTTTAACCAGCTCAAAATTGTGGCGGAAAAATGGAGACTGCCATTTTCTGCGCCTGATGCCCGGGAGGGGGTTAACCAGCTGGTTGATCACTTGCTGGACTTTGGGGCCCTGCAAGAGATCCTGGAGACCCTCACTTCTCCGGAGAAAGAAGCGCTGCTGTGGTTGGATTCACTGGATGGGAAAGATCCCTGGCCTCACTTTACCCGCCGGTTTGGTGAAGTCCGGGAAATGGGTGCAGGACGGGTTGACAGGGAAAGGCCGGATAGGGATCCAATCTCGCCAGCAGAAGGATTATGGTATCGGGCGCTGGTTGCCAGGGGGTTTTTTGAAACGGATTCAGGTCCCCTGGAATTTGCCTATATTCCTGAAGATATCAGGGGCTTGATGATGGTTGTTTTAAACCCAGAGAATTCTTCTCAGTCTCGGGAGTTCATTTGCCGCAAAGCTGTCCCACGAGAAAGGAAACACCAGTTGCTTGCTTCTGATATTTGTCTGGATCATACCTGTACCCTTTTATCTGGGTGGAGGATGAACCTGGATCCGGATATTCATTTACCTGGTGTATCTCAGAATGAAGTGGATTTTTACCGGACACTATTTTCAAACATGAGCCTACTGGCAGATAACGGAACCCCTGCCCCGGAGAAAATCAGGAATTTCTTTGATAAACAACTGGAGGAAAGATTTTTACTGCTCTGGCAGTCCTGGCGGACAAGTGATACCCATCAAGATCTTTCTCTGACTCCGGATATCCAGATTGAGAGAATATTGGAATTGAATCCTGGACGCGTTCGGGAATTGGTGATTCGTTTATTAAAGGATCTTGATCCGGAGACCTGGTGGAGCATTGAATCGTTTATCTCCCAGGTTAAAGAGAAGTACCCGGATTTTCAGCGCATAGGGGGAGAATATGATTCCTGGTATATCAAGAGTAAATCAACAGGAGAATACTTAAGAGGGTTTAATCACTGGGATGATGTAGAAGGGGAATTATTAAAATACTTGCTTGCAGGTCCAATGCATTGGCTGGGGCTGCTGGATCTGGGATTGATTGAGGAAGAGGGTCAACCAGCAGCATTTCGATTTTCCGCTTACGCTGGCAATTTGATAAATAACCAAGTACCGAGTTTAACTGGCAGAAACACCGAGAAAGTTCAAATCCGCTCCAAAGGGGAAATCAGGATGACAACGAATGTTCCTCATAATATCCGCTACCAGGTTTCTAGATTCTGTGAATGGTATCCTGTCAAAGCAGAAGCTTATCTATATGCAATATCGCCGGCTTCCCTGAGCAGGGCAGAAAAGCAAGGACTGCGGGTGGCGCATTTATTGTCTCTACTAATGAATTATGCTGAAGCTATACCACCGAATATTCTTGCAGCCCTGGAGAGGTGGGAGAAACAGGGAGTGCAGTCTTCCATTGCTCAAAAAACCATCTTGAGATTGGGTTCCCCGGCTGTGCTGAAGTCACTTAAAAAATCGAAAGCCAGCCGGTATATCCTGGAGCAGCTCGGTCCCACGGTAGTTATCATCCGGGAAGGCAGTGAAGATAAAGTTGCAGAAGCTCTGGTTGAATTGGGATTCTTTTCGGAGATTGAGGATTAGACAGGTTCCCAAACCTGATATATGCTTAAATCCCCCTCTCTTCCATCAGAGAAAAATGATTCTTTAATCCTGAAACCGGATTCATCTGCCAAGAAGGATAGTTCATCGGGGAAGAAATGATGTACATATCGGGTACCCATCCCACCGCGTCTCCAATCAAGAAGGTAATCTCCCTCATCAAGGTCTGTTTCAGAGAAGCCAGCTTCTCTCCAGGGGATGATTCTTCGCTGAAGCCGAGGACTTCTTAAGAACTGCCAGTTAGAATGATAGAAGCATCCCTGATCACAAATATGCCGGCGAATATTCTTGCACATATTTATTCGTCCTTCCTGGCCCGGGACATGATGGAGGACGGCAAACGATAAAATAATATCAAATGGGGTTTTTGGAAGCAAACCAGACCAGGATGGCTTTGAAAGGTCCAGCTCCAAAAACTCCGCCGGGAAATCAGCAGGAATTCCATGACCTGCTTTTTGAAGCAATTTGGAACTGAAATCTGTTCCGAGGTAAGAGCAGGAAAAACCTTTCCTGGCTAATTCGCGGGCAAGTTCACCATTGCCGCAACCTAAGTCCAAGATGCTGCTCTCTGGCTGAAAGCGGTTAACTAAGCTCAGAACACCCGGTTGAAGTCGCTGCCTGGTTTCAGAAAAATCTTCAGCGAAGCTTTGGTAAAATTGATAATTAAGGGAAAGAATTCTACTGGCTGTCTCAGGTTTCATGGTTCTATTATACGATATGGTTATGGCAGCCCAGCCAGTCTCAATCGTTACCTAATCCCCGTTACTGGTAAAAAATGATATGACTACTAAAAAGAAAAAGGAAAATTCCCCAGAACTGTCTGCCTATAGTGAAGCTGAACTCTATTTGGCTGAGCTTACATTAAGGGATATCGAAGCTGGGAAAGATGTATTCAAGGCAATCCGGAGTCATCCGTTGCCGGGCGGAGCTGGGTTTTTAAGCAAACATACCCTGATCACTTCCTATCGGAATCAAGTAAGAGATGGCACCCGCCAGCATGACCGTGATTTACTGAAAAAGATCCGACTTAAACCCATGCGGACATTATCCGGGGTTACGACAGTAACAGTGCTCACCAAGCCTTATCCCTGTCCGGGACAGTGTATCTTTTGTCCAGATTACGAAGAAATGCCGGTGAGTTACCTGCCCGATGAGCCAGGGGCGATGCGGGCCCTTTTCCATCATTACGACCCTTTTTCGCAGGTCTCCTCTCGAATTGAAGCGCTTCACGAAATTGGTCATCCGACCGATAAAATTGAACTTCTGGTTCTGGGTGGTTCCTGGACTGCCTATGAGGATGATTACCAGACCTGGTTTATCAAACGCTGCTTTGATGCTATGAATGGAGTTGAGTCTGAGACTCTTGAACAGGCTCAGGATATAAATGAACAAACGCGGCACAAGAATGTTGGATTAGTATTGGAAACCCGACCGGATTTAATCACATTGGCGGAACTCTCCCGGATGAGGCAATTAGGTGTCACAAAAGTCCAGCTGGGTATCCAGAGCCTTGATAATCACATCCTGGAATTGAATCAAAGGGGACATACCGTTGAAGAAGCAATGAGTGGTGTAGCTTTACTGCGGGCAGCCGGTTTCAAAATAGTTTTGCATTGGATGCCCAATTTACTGGGTGCGACAATAGACTCTGACCGGAGAGATTTTGCCCGGTTGTGGCAAGATTTTGCCCCGGATGAAATAAAGATTTATCCCACGCAGCTGCTTAAAAATACGCAACTGTACGATATCTGGAAAGCGGGGGAATATACTCCCTATTCAACGGAAGAATTAATTCAGCTAATAGCTGATATTAAAACTACTATTCCCCGTTATTGCCGTGTTAACCGGGTGGTGCGTGATATTCCTTCCCAGAATGTTGTGGAAGGAAACAAACGCACCAGTTTGCGCCAGGATATCCAGCTTGAGTTAAGCCGCCGGGGTGAGAAATGTCAATGTATCCGCTGCCGGGAAATCCGGGGGCAGGAAATTGACATCAATAGCCTGGAATTGAATGACCAGATTTATTATTGTAATGGATGTGAAGAACATTTCCTCTCCTACGATACACCGGATGATCACCTGGCAGGCTTTTTGAGGTTATCCCTTCCCGGGCCAGATGTCGTTGATACCGGAATAAAAGACCTTGAGCAAGCGGCGATTATCAGGGAAGTTCATATATATGGGGAATCTATCCCTGTTGGGCAGGAAAGGGAAGGAGCTGCCCAGCATGTAGGTCTAGGAACATCACTGCTGATAGATGGAGAAAAGATTGCTGCCGAAAAGGGTTTCCAGAAAATCGCAGTTATTTCTGCCGTGGGTACCCGCCGGTATTATCTTGACCGCGGGTATCAACGAGGGGATCTTTATTTAGTAAAGCAGTTAGAGGTGTGAATGGATGCTGTTCTGAGTCAATTTAAGGGAATACTTATTATCCTCTTCAAGGTGGGAAAAAGTCTATAGGTACAGGAAAAGCTTGTGATTGAAAAAGGATTAATATTCTTATTTGGAGGGCTGACTGGGCTCCTGGTCATGTTTTTATTCCGGAGGCGTTCTGGCATTTCAAGTGGGGAGACTCAACTGGATGAGGAAATTTCCCAAAACGCAGATAAAAAAACTAATCTGCAGGGGGCAACCAGCCCAAACACCAGTCCTGATGAGAAAATAAGCATCTCAGCTGCCAGTCTGCAAATTCTATACGATCTTGACAAATCGCTGGGCTCCACATTGGATATTTATACAATCATTGATCAAGCCTTATCCTCGGCAATCTCGATCACGGAAAGTAAAAAAGCGGATTATTTCCGGTACCAGGCTGAGGATAATACCCTTAACTTGGTCAGATCGATTGGACGCGAATTAAATGAAATTGAAGAGATAAATAATAACCTCACCCGGGGGGAGGTTAAGACTCATTTGAAGTGGGTGCTGGAACATAAAAAAAGCATCCTGATATCAAAGGCCGGAAAGGATCCCTTCTGGGAGCAAAATGATAGTTCAAAGGATCAAATATCATCCATTCTTACTGTTCCGGTATTAATCGGGCAGGACTTGGATGGCATGATTTCCCTTTTGCATACAGACCGGGATAATTATTCCCGCGAGCAGAAGGATTTACTGACGGCAATAGCTCATCAGGTCGGTTTGGCAATAAATAATGCCCAGCGATTTGTAGAAGTGGCATTTTTATTAAATTCATTAAAGGCAAAACAGGAATTACAGGATAAATTATTTGAACATATACCTGTGGGTGTGCTTTTGTTGGATAATCGATTTAATATTCTGTCGGGAAATCAACAGGGATTAGATTTAGTAAATATTCTTCAACCTGACTTTAACCGGATTTCAATTTCCAGGCTTGGTGAAATAACGATCAATGAATTGGTTGATCGTTCTAAAGAACTTCTTCCCGTTGAACTTAGAAAAGATGAAAATGCTCCAGAGATCTTTGAGGTTCAATTACGGAGTGCTCAAACGATCGAGGGGCAGTACTGGATTTTAATGATTTCCGATGTTACAGAGGAACGAGGGATAAAGAGCCGGATTCGAATCCAGGAAAGGTTGGCAACCCTGGGCCAGTTTGCTGCTGGCATCACGCATGATTTTAATAATATTTTATCTGCCATTCTAGTTTATTCAGATATGATTATTCGTGATTCTCAACTCTCGGAGCAGAATAGATCAAGAATGAATGCCATCAAGGAACAATCAAAACGAGCAACTGATTTGATTAGCCGGATCCTGGATTTCAGCAGGAATCAGCCGGTGGAACAAAAATCTTTTGATTTAATTCCGTTTTTGAAGGAAACCCGCGAGCTGTTGACCCAGGTTTTTCCTGAAGATATACAGATCCGATTGCAGATCAGCCCAACATTGGAGATTCTTCCAATCCTGGGTGATCCTGCCCGGTTGCAGCAAATGATCATGAACTTGGCCCTGAACAGCCGGGATGCAATGACCAAGGGCGGGTTAGTAGAAATTTTGGTTGAACCTGTTGATATTACCAACAACAATAGTACGAAATTCCCCGGGATGGAACCAGGAAGATGGGTTTTAATTCAGGTTAAGGATAATGGAATTGGGATTGCCCCTCAAGATCAAGCCAGGATATTTGAACCATTTTTCACCACCAAGTCCGCCCAAGGCGGAACAGGCTTGGGATTGGCGCAGGTGTATGGGATTGTAAAACAACACCAAGGATTTATTGACTTAAAGAGTGCTCCAGAAAGGGGAACAACTTTCAATATTTACTTGCCATTATTCTCGGGGGAGGTCGAAAAAACCCTAGAGGCGCAGCCGGAAGTGAAATTGGATGGTAAAGGGGAATTGCTCCTGATCGTTGAAGATGATGAAAGTTTGAAAGAAGCTTTGTGGAATCTATTTGAGGATCATGAATTCCAGGTACTCCAGGCAGCAAACGGGGAACGAGGATTTGATATTATAAAGCAGATTGGGGAAAGAATTCCCCTGGTGATATCGGATGTAGTAATGCCAAAGATGGGGGGAGTGGAACTGTATCAGAAAACCCGGAAAAGCTATCCGGAGAAGAAGTTTATATTTATCACCGGGCATCCATCAAAAATCATAGACGGGGCAATAGATCAGGATCCGTATACCCGGCTGCTTCAAAAACCGTTCTCGATGACTGATATCCTGATTCTAGTTCAGGAAATAAGAGAAGCAGACGAACTCAATTCTAAGTAGTAGATGATAAGAAGAAAACTATAAGATCAGTATTCTATTTCACTGATGATATTCAGTTTGTCAAAGTTGTGTTTTGCGTTGATCCATCTGACAGTGCCGGTTCTCCCGCGGATGACCAAACTCTCGGTTTCACCTCCATGTCCGGTATACCTCACACCGCCGAGTAATTCTCCATCGGTTATCCCAGTTGCAGCGAAGAACACATCATTTGAGGATACCATGTCATCCATCGTGATAACTTTGTCGAGGGAATAACCCATTTTTAGCCCCAGTTTTTCTTCTTCTTCGTTTCTGATAAAAAGTTTTCCCTGCAGTTCTCCCCCCATAGCTCTGATAGCACAGGCTGCCAGGACACCTTCCGGTGTTCCCCCTATACCAAGTAGGGCGTCAATGCCTGATTCCGGCAGGCAGGTCATGAGGGCACCGGCAACATCTCCATCAGGGATTAACCTGATCCGAGCGCCAATCTCTCGAACTTCCCGGATGAGCTCATCATGCCTTGGCCGCTGAAGTATTATCACAGTCAGGTCATTGATGGATTTATTCTCCGAAAGCGCAATCTTTTCCAAATTTTCCCGCAAGGGTGCCTCGATATTTATAAGTCCTTTTGCCTTGGGACCAACAGCAATTTTATTCATATAGACAAAAGGGCCGGGGTTAAACATGGTTCCCCGGGGAGCAATTGCCACGGTAGCGATTGAATTCAGAAATCCATTTGCAAGCGGCCTAGTACCGTCGATGGGATCTACTGCGAGATCTACCAGGGGCGGTTTTCCTGTTCCAACCTTTTCCCCATTGAATAACATGGGCGCTTCATCTTTTTCACCTTCTCCGATCACAATCAAGGCATCCATATCAATGGAATTAAGCACCAGGCGCATGGCGTCCACTGCGGCTTTATCAGCAACTTCCTTTTCTCCACGCCCCATTAATCGTCCTGCTGATAAGGCGGCTGCTTCAGTTACCCGGACGAGTTCTAAGGCCAGGTTTCTAGTTGGTTTTTGGGAGTCCATAGTCACCTCACTAAAGGAATATGTGAAGAATTAAGTAATAACCGATTGGTGCTGCCCAAAACTGGGAGTCAAGCTTGTCGAATACACCACCATGCCCGGGAAGAAGGTCGCCAGAATCTTTGCTGGAAGCCTGCCTTTTTATCATGCTCTCGGTTAAATCGCCCAGAGGTATGGCAGCGCTGATGATTAACGCTAAAAATGCTGCTTCTAAGAGAGTAATATCTATCCCGGCACTAAAAACCTGTTGATAAAGATAAGATAAGCCAATCCCGCTCAAAACTCCAACCAGGATTCCGCCAAAATATCCCTCCCAGGTTTTATGGGGACTGGTTCTAGCAGCAAGTTTATGTTTCCCGAAATGTGTTCCGATCAAATATGCTCCACTGTCAGCAAACCAGACTATTGGCAGGACAAGGAAAGTCCACCACTTGCCGTTTGGGAGCATCCGGAGAGAAATTAGATAAGATCCCAAAAATCCGATGTAAAGAAAAATACTGAGGGTAGCGCCAAAATCTGCTGCCGGATTCCCGATGTTGCGTTCATGCTGGAGAACATAATAGGCTGCTGTCCCAAGTAAAAAAAGTGTCAAGAGGATTGAGTTGTAGGAAAAATTGAAAAAAAACCGGCTCAAAGCTAGCAGAATTACCCCTGCTAATACCAGCAGCACTGCTGGTTTAAGGTTGATAATCCTCAATAACTTTATATACTCCCAGGCTGTGGCGACCAGCAGGACAGTGATTAGACCCAGATAAAAATATCCGCCTAAGTGGATAAAAAATAATGCGAGCGGAGTGATAATAACGGCGACAATTGTTCGTTGGCGCATAATTGGTTATTTTTCCTTGCCTTGTTTTACTTTTCCGTATCGCCGGTCCCGCTCATTATAAGCCACCAACGCCTGATAGAGTTCATTTCTATTAAAATCAGGCCAATATGTGGGGGTGAAATACCATTCAGCATATGCATTTTGCCAGATTAGGAAGTTACTGCACCGGAATTCCCCAGAAGTGCGGATGACCAAATCTGGATCGGGGCTTTCGGCTGTGTAAAGATACTTCGCAAATTGATTATCATCAAGATCGTCAACATTAACACCGTTGGCGACTATTTGTTTTACTGCCTGGAGAATTTCATCTCTCCCGCCGTAATTGAAAGCCACATTCAGAATAAGAGTCTGATTGTCTTTTGTGAGCTCGATGGCTTCACGAACTTTTTTCTGTAATTCCTTGCCAATCCCGTCCAATCGCCCTATATGCCTGAGCTGAACCCCGTTTTTATGCAGATTATTCAGTTCCCTGTCCAGCATGGTTTTGAAAATTTTCATCAATCCCTGGATTTCTTCCTTTGGGCGTTTCCAATTCTCAGTAGAAAAGGCGTAGATCGTGAGATATTTGATCCCAAATTCTGCGCTGGCTTCGATAACCTCACGCAGATTTTCAGTTCCTGCCTTGTGACCTGCAATCCGTGAAAGTCCTCTTTCAAGGGCCCAGCGCCCGTTCCCATCCATGATGATTGCGACGTGCGCGGGTATTTTTTGAAGGGTTTCAAGAATTTCTTTACTCATAGAAGATTGCAGCAGCGGTCTGCAGATATATCAAGCTGGTATTTTGGTTTTGTTTTTGATAGGTTTGATAAGGATATTTTAACTTTTTAACAGTAGATCAAACTTCCATGATTTCCTTTTCTTTTCTTTCACAAACCCCGTCAATATTTTCAATAAACTTATCGGTGATTTCCTGGACCTTGTCCTCTCCCCGGTGCAGGTCATCTTCTGTGATAATTTTTTCGTCCTCAAAATCACGCAAGTTTCGGATGCTTTCCCGGCGGATATTACGAATGGATATGCGGGCATCTTCACCTTTGGCGCCTAACACCTTAACGAGCTCAAGCCTTCTCTCCTCTGTGGGAGTTGGCAAAACCAGACGGATATTTTCTCCGTCATTATTAGGATTTAATCCCAGCTCTGAGGTTAGGATCGCTTTTTCAATATTTTTTAGGGATGCTGGATCGTACGGTCGGATAAGAAGAGAGCGGGATTCCGGTACGCTGATGCTGGCTAATTCCTGGAGCGCGGTTTGAGTACCATAATATTCAATTGGCAGCATTTCTACCAGGGAAGGATTTGCACGTCCTGTCCGTATTGAATTAAGTTCCTGGATTAATGCATTAATCGTATTTTCCATCTTATCTTCAGTTTCTTGATAAACATCCTTAAGCATATTGAACCTCCAAAATCCAACCTCGCTATTAAGACACGGTTTTCCCGATCTATGAACAAGGAACGCTGAGGTGTCAGCGCTACTTAATACTATACTCGATTAACCATTCTTGATAAAGGTAGATTTTCCAAATGGGGCCATTCCCAATTTTATAATAATAACCAGGCAGGGAGCAAGTAGAACAACCTATTTTTAAGGTGCGAATAAGAGAACCTTCAAAAACGATCAAAGACTTATATCCCTGTTATTCAATATTTCCGGCAGGAGTGCTATACAATGGGGAGTTAGCGTGGTTCTTCAGAAACCAGTGTACCTATTTTTTCTCCCAGAAGTCCTTTTTGCAGAGTATCATGATCCCACATATTTACGACCAGGATGGGCAGTTTATTATCCATACAAAGGGATAAAGCCGTGGTATCCATTACTTTCAGACGGAGGTTTATTGCGTCAATATACGACAGGTTATCAAATAGAACTGCATCAGGGTTTTTCTCGGGATCCGAGTCGTATACCCCATCAACTTTAGTCGCCTTGATTAAGATATCTGCATCAATTTCCATGGCGCGCAAGGCGGCTGCTGTATCTGTGGAGAAATAAGGGTTTCCTGTGCCGGCTCCAAAGATTACTAACCGCTTCTTTTCAAGATGGCGGATTGCCCGCCGGCGGATATATGGCTCTGCGACAGCTCTCATTTCAATTGCTGATTGCACACGGGTGATTACTCCCTGGCGTTCCAGTGCATCCATCAATGCCATAGCATTCATGACTGTTCCCAGCATGCCCATGTAATCTGCAGTAGCTCTGTCCATACCCCGTTCCAGTCCCTGTCGCCCCCGCCACAGGTTACCGGCACCGATGACGACGGCAATTTCAACCCCTAAATTATATACAGCTTGGAGATGCTCAGCCAGATCTTCTGCTCGAACCGGGTCTATTCCGAATCCATTTGGTCCCGCCAGAGCTTCACCGCTGATTTTTAGCAGAATACGCTTATATGCCAGGTTTTTGTTCATAGATAATCCTTGTTAGTTAATTCTTCTGGTTATTATTATATAAGAAAAAAGCCAACCTGCTGGTTGGCTTTTTATTTTTATCCTATGCTTTCACCCCGTTCCCACCTCTCGAAACGGCGGATAACGATATTTTCACCGAGTGCTGCGATTTTTTCATGCAGGAGCTCCTGCATAGTGAGGTCATCATCGCGGATATATGCCTGTAGTACCAGGCAGTTTTCTGTTTTGAATTTCTCAACCATGCCATCCAAGATTCGGTCAATGATGTTATCCGGCTTTCCTTCCTCTTGATATCGAGTACGGGCAATTTCTTTTTCGTGCTCGATTACTTCATCCGGAATCTGGTCTTCCTTAACCCACCTGGGAGATGTAGCGGCAATTTGCAGGGCAACTTCATGAGCAAATTGCCGGAATTCTTCTGATCGGGCAACAAAATCAGTCTCGCAATTAATTTCCACTATTACGCCTACCCGGCCATCTCCGTGAGAGTACAGCTCAATTACACCTTCAGAAGCATCCCGGTCAGACCGTTTGGCAGCTTTTGCCAATCCTTTTTTCCGCAGGTAATCGACGGCTTTTTCAAAGTCGCCTTCTGCGTTCTGAAGCGCTTCCTTAACATCCAGAATACCTGATCCGGTCGCGTCACGTAATTTTTTGACTAATTCTATAGATATTTCCATTGTATTTAGGCCTTCTCAGAATCTTCTTCTTTACTTTCTTCAGTTAGCGCATCGTTAGAATCTTCTTCTTCACTTTCTTCAGTTGGAGTTTCGTCAGATTCTTCTTTTTTTTCTTCAGCTGGTGTATCGTCAGATTCTTCTTCTTTGTCCTGATCCGATTCGTCAGCTTTATCATCTTTCATCTTAGCCAAAGTGGATGCCCCCAGCAGATCCTCGTCACTTAATTCGTCCCGGAGTTGTTCCGGCAGCTGGGCTTCGGTATCCGCCGCTTCCAGATCCGCTTCGTAGTCTTTCCGCATATTGATGCCTTCGCTGACCGCCTGAGCGATGATCGAGACGATTAATTGAATGCCCCGAATTGCATCATCGTTGGCAGGAATAACATAGTCTATTTGTTTCGGAGAGCAGTTAGTGTCAACCATTGCCACAACCGGGATCTTTAATAAGTTCGCTTCATGAACAGGAATTTCCTCCCGGGAAACATCAACCGCAAATAACAGACTGGGAATTCCATCCATTTCACGGATGCCGCCTAGGCGGCTTTCCAAACGTTCAATTTCCCTGGTCATTCCCAATGCTTCTTTTTTCGTTCTGATTTCAAATTCGCCCCGATCGCGCATGCCTTCCAGGCGTTCCAGCTCATGGATCCGTTCCCGGATGGTTTGCCAGTTGGTGAGTGTACCTCCCAACCAGCGACCAATCACGTAGGGCATGCCTACCTTTTCGGCATTCTTTTTAATGATATCCTGCGCTTGGCGTTTGGTGCCCACAAAAAGGATTGATCCTCCACTAGCGACGGTTTCGCGGACAACTTCGTAGGCTTCTTCCAAAGCCTGTACAGTTTGCTGGAGGTCTATGATATGAATATCATTCCTGGCAGCAAAAATGTACTCCCCCATGTATGGATTCCATTTCTGGGTCCGATGACCGAAATGCACTCCGCTTTCCAATAGTTCTTTCATCGATACAATAGGCATATTCAGCTCCTTGCGTTTAGCCTCCGTTTCCGTCTTTCCTTCCGGCACCAGAGATTAATCTCCGGCACGCACCGTTGGGTCGAGAAACGTGTGTGATACAAAATTTGTCCCGCATGATTGCGGGATCGAGAGCAGTATATCATGTGGGAGGGATTTCGTCTAGATGAGGGAAACCCCAGATGAGGGGAAGCCCGTGAGGGGAAGCCCGGATCGATATTCAGAAGGATTAATTTAAGCATGACCAATTCTTATGTTAGACTATTTCTAGAGCGGTTGAATCTTTATTATTTTTCTAAAATAAAGAGGAGGGAATGGATGAGTGAGGAACAGGTGAGGAGAGAGGAATTTAAAGTGAGCAGTGAAGTCCTGGTTGATAAAATCAAGGAATTAGCCCATGAGGGCAATATCCGCCGGATCATCATCAAGGATAAATCTGACCGCACCCTGGTTGACATTCCGCTGACATTTGGAGTGCTCGGAGCCCTGCTTGCACCCCAGCTGGCAGCTATCGGTGCTATCGCAGCATTGGTTACCAAGGCAACGATTGTGATTGAAATTGTAGAAGAGATGGGATAATTTAATTAAGGCTCCCGAAGCTATTAAAGCTCCGGGAGCCTTATAAGTTGACGCTTTAGTGAGAGGGTAGTATACTAAGGTTTGAAAATTGAATAAAAACCTTCGGGGCAGGGTGAACGAAAGCAATTCCCAATCGGCGGTAAAGCCCGCGAGCGTCAGGAATGGCGCAGGATCCGGTGGAACTCCGGGGCCGACGGTATAGTCCGGATAGGAGAAGGTGTTTCAGGTTGTTTTAAACCTGCGTGGTACTCTGAAAGCCCCGAAAGCTAACAAGCTTTCGGGATTTTATTTTCAGAAGACCTTTTCCCATCCTGTGACGCCCCGCCACCACCGGCGGGTTTTTGGTTAG
>Ga0307421_1001040_pt1 | contig 17443 bp, 15 predicted proteins | sample SalMarWE160270MG_FD_202163 | JGI IMG/M metagenome (GOLD analysis project Ga0307421, IMG submission 202163) | Salt marsh sediment microbial communities from the Plum Island Ecosystem LTER, Massachusetts, United States - WE1602-70 | ecosystem: Environmental > Aquatic > Marine > Intertidal zone >...
CAATCCTGAATGAGGGTCTCCAGATGAAGCTGCCGTTCCTCGATTCGGTAGTAAAGATGTCAGTTCAGACCGAGAAATATGAAACCGGAGCGGCCTCGGCATCCCGTGATCTTCAAGATGTCAACACAACCATTGCCCTCAACTGGCGTTTGGAGCCAAGCCAGGCCGCCGAGATTTACAGGACACTGGGGCTGGAGTATATTAACAGGATCGCCGCTCCGGCCGTCCAGGAGACTATCAAGCAGGTCACCGCAAAATACATTGCGGAAGACCTTATCCTGAAACGTGAGGCGGTCAAAAACGAAATCCAAGATAATCTGTCAAATCGCCTCTTGGAGCGTGGCATCATCACTGAGACAGTATCAATAACGGAATTCCAGTTCAGTGCCACCTTCGTTGCCGCTATCGAAGCCAAAGTGGCGGCAGAGCAGGCAGTATGGGAGGCTAAGAACAAACTGGAGCGTGTTAAAGTCGAAGCCCAACAGGCAGAAGCCCAAGCTAAAGGGGAAGCAGACGCACGAATAGCCAAGGCGACAGGTGAAGCCGAGTATATACGTATTGTCACTGAGGCCCAGGTTGCCGCCAACCAGTCCATCTCTGAATCTCTGACGCCTGAGATATTGCAGTATATCCTGCTCGATAGACTCGGAGAAGAAATCAAGATCATGGTCATACCATCAGGCCAAGGCCTTGATCTTGTGCTGCCGGATATGAGCCCATAAAATAGCAGCAACGGTTTAAAGGAGAATAATAATGGAGCAGATATGGGCGCCCTGGCGAATACAGTATATCCGGATGGAAAAGCCAGAGGGGTGCTTCCTATGTGAAAAACCCAAGGAAAATAAGGATGTGGCTAACTGCATCCTTTACCGGGGCCAGAAAAACTTTATTATCCTCAACAGCTACCCCTATAACCCGGGCCACCTGATGGTAGCCCCCTACCGCCATGTTGCCAGCCTGGCTGAGCTGACTGAAGAGGAGCGGCACGAGCACTTTGAAATGGTCAGCCGGGGGGTTGAAGTGCTGAAGAAAGTTTTTAAGCCCGGCGGTTTTAACATCGGTATTAATCTGGGCAGGACAGCCGGAGCCGGGGTAGCCGACCATATCCATACGCATATCGTACCGAGGTGGGTGGGGGACAGCAACTTTATGCTGGTGGTAGCCGACGTGAGGGTGGTGCCGGAAGCCCTGGCTGAGACCTATGACAAGCTGAAGGGTAAGTTCTAAGCATTACTCCGAGGGTTTTCTGAACTTGGCTTGCAGCTCTTCTATCTGCTGTCTCTGCTTCTCTTCCTGCTGGTGTTGTGCCTGTAGCTCTTGCAGCCGTTCCTCATTGATGGGCTCAAGAGACTTGACCTCGTTGTTTTCTATCCTGATGTAGAAAAGCTCCCGGCATTTCCAGCAGCGGTAGGGGCCCTGGTAGTTTGGCTCGAGCAGAGACTGGCTGCCCTCGGTGCCACAGCTGGGGCATTTTATGGTTATCATCATGGCGGCACCTCCCTGTTAGATAATTGGTGCCCCCAAGGGAATTCGAATCCCTGTTTACGGCTTGAAAGGCCGCTGTCCTAGGCCTCTAGACGATGGGGGCATTATGCCCAAGTATAGCAAAGACAGCCCCGGCTGACAATGTAATGTGCTAAAATATCTTAAGATGGGCGGCACCGAGCAGGACAAAGGGGAGGCGAGGGGGGGCTGGGTAAGAAACAGGCTTCTTCCCATACTGGGCCTGGTCCTGGTTATCGGCATTGTTATCGGCGCCTTTTTCTTTTACCGCAGCTACCCGGAGCGGATTGAGGCCCTGCAGGGTTACAGCTATCTGGGTGTATTCTTCATCAGCGTGCTCCTGAACGCCACCATAGTCCTGCCCGCCGGTAATTTTCTGGTGCTGGCCACCATGGGCGCCGTACTTCCTTCGGCCACACTGGTGGGGCTGGTGGGGGGATTGGGGGCGGCTGTAGGCGAGCTGACCGGATATGCCGCCGGCTACAGCGGGCAGGCCATAATTACCCGGCAGAAGGTCTATGCCCGGCTGAAGGGGTGGGTGGCGAGGTGGGGGATGTTGACTATCTTTATCCTCTCCGTGGTGCCCTTTGTCTTTGATCTGGCCGGAATAGCCGCCGGGGTGATGCGCTTCCCCCTGTGGAAGTTCTTCATCGCCTGCTGGCTGGGGAGAACTATTTTGTATCTGGTTATCGCCTGGGGTGGGGCTCTGGGCTGGGAAGCGCTGCTGAATTTCCTGGGTTAGCCGGCTCCCTGATTTTAAAGAGCAGCACCGAGCCGGCGATAAAGTAGACCAGGCAGGCCGCCAGCATGACCTGGTAGCCCAGCCCGTGGGTGTAGGCATTTAATGGGTCAATGGCTATGCCGATAAGTCGTGCCAGCGCCGCCCCTCCGGCGGTAGCCAGATTGGCCAGCCCCAGGTATCTGGCCTCTTCGCCTTTGGGGACTAAATCGGTGGCCAGCGCCCAGTTGCTGCTAAAGAAAGCCCCGCCGGAAATTGCTATCAGCGCCCCGGAGACCAGCAGGGCGGCGTAGGTATGGATTAAGAACAGCAGCAGAACGCCCAGGGCGCCCAGCAGGCCGGAGGCGATGATTATCGGGCGGCGGCCTATCCTATCCGAAAGCCACCCGGCGGGATAGACCACCCCTATCAGGCAGATGCCGGCCACTATCAGCAGGTCACCGGTGATTTGGCTGGGGTTGGTTATCCCCACCACGTCTATCAGAAAGTAGAGGGCGAATGTCTGCAGGGTGGCCATGGCCATGACGATGAGCAGGCGGGATATCAGGAAGGTGCCGAAACCGGGGGTGACTTTGGTGTCAATCTTAAAGCTTTTGTACAGGGTGGGCAGCAGGGGGGGAGGGGAAACGCGCGCCCAGGGGCGCTCCTTGACGGTGAAGATGGTGGCCAGCAGGGCGCCGAGCAGGACGACATCGAGCAATGACAGGGACGACCACAGCCAGAGGTCGCCCTCGCCGGCGAAGTAGCGGCCCATGAAGCTGGCCAGCAGGCGCACCAGGACGAGCCCGCCGGTTAGCTCCAGCAGCCCCTTTACCCCGGAAGCTACCCCGCGCTTCTTGCCCGGCACTAGGTCGGGGATAAAGGCCTGAAAGGGGCCCTGGGCCGTGTTGCTGCTGACCTGGAGCAGGCAGTAAACAATGAGCAGGGTAATAAAGCTATTGGCCAGCCCGATTCCGGGGAGGAGGATGATGACTAGAGCCGTGCCCACTAGGATGTAGGGCCGGCGGCGCCCCCAGCTGAAGCCCCAGCGGTCGCTGATGGCGCCGGCGATGGGCTGAACCAGCATGGCTAGAATCAGGCCGACAAAAGTAAGCAGGCCGAGGTAGGTATTTTTCTGCGATTCGGCGACAAAGTCCAGCACGCGCAGCGGCAGGACAAAGGTGTGCAGGCTGCTCCACATGGCGGTGAGGGCGAAGCCGAAGATGGTAATTTTGATGTAGTCTATGCGGTGGAAGGCGCTGTTATTGCTCACTATCTCTCTTTCAGCATAGCAGAGCCGACTTCAAGAGGCAATTTTTTGAGTGCGTTTTTCTTCCCACCCAACCCACCCTACAGAAGTGATACTTCTATCAGTTTCTTTCTGGGGGCGGGGGAAGAAAGTTAAGGAGGCGGAGCCTTTTTGGGCGGGTGGGGGAAGGTAATCTCCCGCCCCTGGGGGGAGGGGATAAAAGGGCTTTAGCCCTTCCTTAAGGGTGGTGGGTGGGAAAAGATAATAAAAGGGGTGGGGAAAAAAGAACCGTTAAAAAAACGGGGGGGGTGTTCGCCTATAAAAACTAGAGGGGAGTTGCCCCTCTTTTGTCCTGCCGCGGGGGGTTGTGGTATAATCTTGGCGGTTATTTTTTGCTTAGGAGGGGAAAATGCCAGTAATATTTTGGGTTGTGCCGGTCTCTGGAGTAATCACTGTTATCTTTGCTATTTTCTTAGCCCGTAATGTGCTCAAGCGTTCCATGGGCACGCCCAAGATGAAAGAGATCGGCGATATTATCTTTCAGGCCGCCTGGGCTTTCCTGAAGCGCCAGTACACCACCATCGCTATCTATTCGGTGGCTATTGCCATAATCATCGGAGTGCTGGTGGGGTTGCTGGGCGGCACCGAGGTGGAGGGCTTGAGTGCCCTTGATATCGGCTGGCGCACCGGCGTCGCCTTCCTGGTGGGCGCCTTGTGCTCCGGGGTGGCCGGTTTCATCGGCATGTACATTGCCGTTAAATCCAACGCCCGCTGTGCTGCCGCCGCCCAGAAGAGCCTGACCGAGGCGGTCAACGTGGCCCTGCGCGGCGGCGCCGTCTCCGGTTTCCTCATCACCGCGCTATCCCTCATCGGCGTTACCGTTATCTTCTTCGCCTACGGCGGCGCTACCAATCCCGAAATTGCGCCTCACCTTATCGTCGGCTTTGGCTTCGGCGCCAGCTTCGTCGCCCTTTTTGCCCAGCTCGGCGGCGGTATCTATACCAAGGCGGCCGATGTGGGTGCCGACCTGGTGGGCAAGGTTGAATCCGGCATTCCCGAAGACGACCCGCGTAACCCGGCGGTTATCGCCGACCTGGTTGGTGATAATGTCGGCGACTGCGCCGGCCGTGGCGCTGACCTCTTTGAGTCCACTGCCGCCGAGAATATCGGTGCTATGATACTGGGTATCGCCGCCTATGCGGCTACTGGCAATATAGCCTGGATACTGTTCCCTCTCTGCGTCCGCGGCTTCGGCATGATAGCCAGCATGATAGGTATCTTCTTCGTGCGGGCCAAGGAGAACGAGAGCGCCATGAGCGCCCTTAACCGCGGCTATTTCGTGGCTATCGCCCTGTCCGTGGTCGGCCTGGCGGTCACTGTCTACTTCATGCTGGGTAACTGGTGGCTCTTCGGCGCCGGCGTTGTCGGCATTGCCGCCAGCGTGGTCATTATCTTTGTCACCCAGTATTACACCGAGTGGCGCTACAGGCCGGTGCGCAGCATCGCCGAGGCTTCCAAGACCGGTCCCGCCACCAATATTATCATGGGCACGGCGGTGGGTTTTGAGACTACCCTGGCTACCGCCCTGGTTATCGGCGTCTCCCTCTTGCTCTCCTTCTGGATGGGCGATATGAGCGGCGTCCACGGCGCCTTCGGCACGGCCGTGGCTACCATGGGTATGCTTATGACCTGCCCTTACGTTCTGTCTATGGATACCTTCGGTCCCATCACCGATAACGCCAACGGCATCAACGAGATGGCCGGCGCCGGGCCCGAAGTCCGCAAGGTTACCGACCGCCTGGATGCCGTGGGCAACACCACCAAGGCCCTGACCAAGGGCTACGCCATGGTTTCGGCCGGTCTGGCCGCCTTCCTGCTTTTCCAGGCCTACCTGGACCGGGTCTCTTTTATCAAGTTCGGCGAGAGCGGTCTGTATAATATCGTGGACATTGCCCGCATCGAGGTCTTCGTCGGTGCCCTGCTGGCGGTGATGATTGTCTATCTCTTCAGCTCCTGGGCCATCAAGGCGGTGGGCAAGACCGCCTCCAAGATTATCGAAGAAGTGCGCCGCCAGTTCCGGGCCGACCCCGGTATTCTGGCCGGCACCAGTAAACCCGACTATGCCCGGGCGGTTGATATCACCACCCGCGCTGGCTTAAGGGAAATGATTGCCCCCGGTCTGCTGGTGGTGCTGGGGCCGATTATCATCGGCGTTGTCTTCCGCTTTATCCCCGGCTATGACGCCGCCATGGCGGTGGCCGCGGTGCTGATGGTGGGCACTATCGGCGGCATCATGATGGCCTCCTATATGAACAACGGCGGCGGCGCCTGGGATAACGCCAAGAAGATGATCGAGGATGGCCAGCTTAAAGATGACGAGGGCAAGGTCATCAGCAAGGGGAGCTTTGCCCATCAGGCGGCGGTGGTCGGCGATACTCTGGGCGACCCGCTTAAAGATACCGCCGGGCCTTCACTGCACGTGCTGGTAAAGCTGCTGGCCACGGTTACCCTGGTGATGTGCCCGCTGTTTATCGTCCTGTAATCAGCTGGAAGATCTGGAAGATAAAGTTAATCCCCCTCTTCTCTATCCGGGAGGAGGGGGATTTTTGTTTGGGGTGGGGTGGAATCAGGGGTAAACGGGCAGAGCCTCTAAGCCCATAGTCTCCGGCAGGCCCAGCATCAGGTTCATGTTCTGGATGGCCTGCCCGGCGGCTCCCTTGACCAGGTTATCAATAGCGCTGATAACCACCAGCTTGCCCGTCCTCCGGTCAACGGTGGGATAGACCAGGCAGAAGTTACTGCCTAGAGCGTGTTTGGTGTGGGGTGGGGCGTCGGCTACCCGGACGAAGGGGGCATCTTTATAGAAGTCCGTATAGAGCTTCTTTAGCTCTTTATCTCCTATCTTGCCCGAAGCCAGCGTGGCGTAGGCGGTGGTCAGGATTCCCCGGGTCATCGGTATAATATGGGGGACGAAGGTTACCGCTACTGGTTTTTCCGGGTTAAGCAAATTTAGCTCCTGGGTGATTTCGGGCAGGTGGCGGTGTCCCTCCAGGGCGTAGGCGGCGGCGTCTTCGTTGGCTTCCGAGTAGTGCGTGGCCAGGTTCAAGGTCCGGCCGGCCCCGGAGACGCCCGATTTGCTGTCAATGACGACATCGGCTTCAATCAATTTTGCCTTCACCGCCGGCGCCAGCGCCAGTATAGCCCCGGTGGGGTAGCAGCCGGGGTTGGCTGCCAGCTTGGCCGAGGTAATTTCAGCTCGGTGCAGCTCAGGGAGGCCGTAGGCGGCTTCTTTGAGCAGCTGGGGGGCGGGGTGGCTAAAGCCGTACCAGCGCTGGTATTGGGGGGCGTCTTTCAGTCTGAAATCGGCGCTGATATCGACCACCTTGACGCCCTTCTCCAGCAGGGGGATGACCTCCCTGGCGCTCTCCTTGTGGGGCATGGCCGAAAAGACCAGCTCTACATCCCCCAGTGTGGCTTTAATGGTCAGGTTGATGCCGGCCAGGTGGGGGAAGACCTCGCTTAAGCTTTGCCCGGCGGCGCTGCGGCCGGTGACTGAAGCCAGCTCTACCTGGGGGTGCTGGTGCAGCAGTCTAGCCAGCTCGACGCCGGCATACCCGGTAACGTTGATAATTCCAGTTTTCATTTTTCTTTTCCCTCGAATAAGCTTTCTAAGGCCGCCAGCCGCCCCTTGGTGCCGATAACAATCAGGCGGTCGCCGTCTTCGATAATCTCATCTCCCGGCGGGTTAGCCATAAGTTTACCGCTCTTTTTCCTCATTGCCAAGACGGTGATGCCATCCTTGCTCCGGGCCTGTTCCATGGTTCGACCAACCAGGGAAGAACCACCGGCTACATCCACGTTTTCCAGTTCCAGCTGGCGGCCGCGGCCATAGGTAACCGTGTCAATAAAATCGACCACCGCCGGGCGCAAAGCCAGCATGGCCATGCGGCGGCCGCCGATGGCGTGGGGCGATATGACCCGGTCGGCACCGGCCCGGCGCAGCTTGCCTTCTGATTCGGGGCTGGAGCTGCGGGCTTCGATAAACAGGTCCGGGTGCATCTCCCGCGCAGAAAGGGTGATAAAGGTGTTATCGGTATCGCTGCCCACCGCCGATACCAGGCCGTGAGCCCGCTCAATACCGGCTTCCTTGAGCACCTCGTCGCTGGTGGCGTCGCCCAATATGCAGAGATAGCCTTCCTTCTCTGCCTTGGCGATGTGTTCCTCGTTATTGGCGATGATAACAAACGGCACTCCTTCCTCGCTGAACGCCTGAGCTATCTCCTCCCCCACTCTCCCGTAGCCGCAGAGAATGAAGTGTTCCTTTAGCCTGGCAATTTTGTTTTTCATACGTCGCCTCCCCACGGTTATACCAAATTGCCCTTCAAGTATATACCCCATGACGGTGGTTAGAACATATAATGCCCCGCCAACCCCGCCGATAATTATAAAGATGCTGAAAATCCGCCCGGCGTCGCTAAGCGGGTGAACCTCCCTGAAGCCCACCGTGGTTATGGTGGTTATGGTCATGTAGATAGAGTCGAGGAACCCCCACCCCTCGATGACCTCGTAGCCGATAGTCCCGATGACGACAATGGCCATCAGGGCGCCGATGCTCCATACCAGTCTTCTTAGTGAGTCCATTAGTTGCTTTATGCCTGCTGGAAATTATATAATATGAATATCCATATATAATATACTAGCATATATTAGCATATAATTGGCTCTCCTTTCCCCTCACATAGGGTTTTTTTATTCCTTGCTAAAGTTGTTGACATATGCTATTATCAATCCTGCCGATTTATCAGACCGAGGTGGGGAAATGGCTAAGAAAGAACAAACGCCGAAGATTTACTTGCTGGATGTTACCAACCGTGACGGAGTGCAGACGGCCAAGCTTGGCCTGTCCAAGCTGGAAAAGACTATGATAAATATCTACCTCAACGAAATGGGGGTCTTCCAGTCCGAGTTCGGCTTCCCGACTACCCGGCACGAGGCCCGCTACCTGGAGGCTAACCTGGAGCTGGCCGAGACGGGGGTGCTTAAACCTATCCGTCTGGAAGGGTGGATAAGGGCTATCGTTGGGGATGTGAAGACGGCCTTTAAGTTTGTGCCCAATATCAAGCATCTTAACCTGTCTATTTCAACCTCAGAACAGATGCTGAAGGGTAAGTTCCGGGGTAAGAAGAGCGAGGACGACATCATCAAGGAGATGACCGACGCCGTCGATGCGGCCAAGGCTCTTGGTGCCGAGAGCATCGGGGTTAACGCCGAGGACGCTTCGAGGACCGACCTGAGTTTTCTGGTCAAATTCGGGCTGGCGGCCAGGGAGCACGGGGCGGCTAGGCTACGCTACTGTGATACGCTGGGCTATGATAACCCCTTCACCATCTATGACACGCTGAAAGCGCTGGCGGAGAATGTGGATATACCTCTTGAGGTGCATTGCCACAGCGATTTGGGGATGGCGGTGGCTAATTCTCTGGCCGGGGCCAAGGGGGCGGTTGACGGCGGTCAGGATGCCTATATCAATACCACCATCAACGGTATAGGGGAAAGGGCCGGTAATGCCGACCTGGTGGCTACCGTGCTGGCGTTGACTAAATCAAAGGGCTTCGCCAAGAAGTACCAGCTGGGTAATCCAATAAAGTTAGCGGTGGCGGCCAAGATAGCCGAGTTCGCCAGCTATGCCTTTGATGTGCCCATTCCGATAAACCAGCCCGGCGTGGGGGCCAACGCTTTTGCTCATGCCTCCGGTATTCACGCTGACGGTGTACTCAAAGACCCGGAAAACTATGAGCTTTACAGCTACAAGGAGCTGGGTCGGGGTACACCCAAGTTCGTGGAGACAGGCCGAGAGATTATCTCCGGGCAGTATAGCGGGGTAGCCGGTTTTAAGCACCTGATGGGTAAGATGAACGTGTCTTTTGCCTCTAGAGATGAGGCCGGTGATATTCTGGAGCTGGTGAGATATGCCAATGTTCAGTCGCATAAGCCTCTGGTTGAAGACGAACTGCTCTTTATCGCCAAGTACCCCCTGATTGCCCAGAAGGTGTTAACCCAAACACCTCTGGTGCTGGAAACGATGTAGCCAAGCTTATCACCGATTAAGGGGCTGTTTGTAACCGTTAGCCTCTTCTGGTCTCAATAGATAAAGCGCAGGTCAGGTAAATGGCTGAGCAACCACCCGGCATGAAGCTGAAAGCCATCGGTATCATCAGGAACGAAGTCAAGCAGCCGGTAAGGCATGGCTGGAGTGAAGTCGTTTCCGATATCGTTATTGATAGCAATCTGGCCGAAGCCCTGGATGGCCTGGACCAGTTCTCCCACCTCATCGTCCTTTACTGGATGCACCGGCTTACCCCAGGCCGGAAGCTGCCGCTCAAAACCCACCCTATGGGCAAGACGGAGTTGCCCCTGGTGGGCCGCTTTGCCACCCGCTCGCCAAGCCGTCCCAATCCGGTGGGGCAGGCTACCGTCCGGCTACTGGAGCGGCGGGGCAACATACTTAAAGTTAAGGGGCTTGACGCTATTGACGGTACGCCGGTAATTGATATCAAGCCCTATCTACCGGGCTACGATTCAGCCGATGACGCTAAAGCACCCCGATGGACGACCAATCACTAGGGCAGGCCTTAATCGATATCTACCGCCGCCTTTTTGACTGCTTCGGCCCCCAGCACTGGTGGCCGGCCGAGGAGCCTTTTGAGGTAATCGTCGGGGCTATCCTTACCCAGTCCGCCGCCTGGGGCAATGTGGAAAAGGCCATTGTCAATCTTAAAGAGGCCGGGGCGCTGTCGCCGGGTAAGCTGCGCCGGCTCCGACTTCCCCGGCTGGCCAGGCTGGTTCACCCCTGCGGTTACTATAACGCCAAGGCGCTTAAATTAAAGTCCTTTGCCTTCTGGCTGGGTAACCAATATAGTGATGACCTTGATAGTTTATTTGCCTCTAGTACCGACGACCTGCGCCAGCAGCTGCTCTCCGTCCACGGCATCGGGCAGGAGACCGCCGATTCCATATTGCTTTATGCCGCCGGTAAGCCCGTCTTTGTCATTGACGCCTATACCCGCCGTATCCTCGGCCGTATCGGCTTAACCCCGGAAAAGGGTAGCTATGCCGGCTATCAGGCGTTTTTCATGGAGCACCTGCCGCCTGCCGCCGCAATGTTCAACGGGTACCACGCCCTGCTGGTCCGTCTGGGTAAGGACATCTGCCGCCCCCGCCCCCTCTGCCCCCGGTGCTGCCTTAATGATATTTGCCGGTTTTATGCGGCTAACCCGTCCCCATAACCCCATTTTAACCGTTGTTTTGCGTCCCACCCTCCCACCCTACAGAAGTGATACTTCTATTAATTTCTTTTTGGGGGTGGGGTAAAAAGGAAGTTTAAGAAGGGCGAAGCCCATTTTGGGTGGGAGGGTATGGGAAATAATAGAATTGTTGAAAATGGGGTAGAGTGGGAAGAAAGAGAATAAACTTGACGCCAGTCCAAGCGTTGGGTAATATTGGGGGGCGTGAAAACTATGCCTTATTCCACCATTATTTACACCACTAAAGACCACGTCGCTTCTATAACCCTCAACCGCCCTGGGGCCGGCAACAGCATTAATCTGGAGATGGCTCAGGAGCTGGCCGAGGTCTGCCGCCTGGTAAACCAGGACGAGGCGGTTTACGTCGTTATTCTTGGCGGGGCCGGGGATAAAGACTTCTGCAAGGGTAGCCAGCCGGAGAAATCGGGCGCGGTCTATAAAGTTGCTGCTGCCATCGCCGCTATCGAAAAGCCGGTTGTCGCCGCCATAAACGGGGATGCCCTGGGGCCGGGGCTGGAGCTGGCCTTGAGCTGTGATATCAGGTTGGCCTCGGATAGGGCCAAATTCGGCTTTCCCGGGGTGGCTAAGGGGTTTATCCCTACTGAGGGGGGCACCCAGCGGCTGCCGCGCATCGTGGGGCGGGGTAAGGCTCTGGAGATGATTCTTACCGCCGGGACTATCACCGCTGGAGAAGCCCTTGAAATCGGGCTGGTGAGCAGGATAGCGCCCCGGAAAGAGCTTATTACCGAAGCCGATGCCTTGGCCGAAACTATAGCCGCCAAGGGGCCGATTGCCCTCAGGTTTATCAAGGAGGCGGTAAATAAGGGGCTGGATTTAACCCTGGAGCAGGGGCTGCGCCTTGAAGCCGACCTCTACTTCCTGCTCCATACCACCGAAGACAGGACAGAGGGCATCACCTCTTTCTTGGGGAAAAGAAAGCCAAAGTTCAAGGGAAAATAAGAGGGCGTATTACTTCCCACCCTCCCGCCCTACAGAAGTGATACTTCTATAAGTTTCTTCTTGGGGGTGGGAAAGACTAAGCTCCCCTACGTTGGGGGTGGGGATAAAAGGGCTTTAGCCCTTCCTATAAGGGCGGTGGGTGGGAAAAGATATAAAACGGGGTGGGGAAACCACTAAACTTAAAGAAAATGAGCGATTTTGAAACGATAATCTACCAGAAGCAGGATAGCATCGCCTATATAACCCTTAACCGCCCTCAGGCCTTAAACGCCTATAACATAAGGATGAGGGACGAGCTCTACCAGGTGCTGGGGGCCATCAGGGACGATGCCGATGTCAGGGTGGCCGTATTTCAGGGTGCCGGGGAAAAAGCCTTCTGCGCCGGCGCCGACCTGACCGAGTTTCTCACTGCCCCCTCCCCCCTCATCGCCCGGCAGGTACGCTGGGAGAGGGATATCTGGGGGCTTTTCCTGAGCCTGCCCCAGCCGCTCATCGCCGCCCTTCACGGCTTTGTGCTGGGTTCGGGGATAGAGATAGCCCTCTGCTGTGATATCAGGCTGGCCTCCGAAGATATCCAGTTCGGCCTGCCCGAACCGCAGCTGGGTATTATCCCGGCCGCCGGCGGCAGCCAGACCCTGCCCAGGGTTATCGGCGGGGATAAAGCCCTGGAGATACTGCTCTCCGGCCGCTGGATTAAAGCTGAGGAGGCCAGGCGTTTAAAGCTGGTCAACCGGGTGGTGCCCCGTGAAAAGCTTTTTAATGAAGCTGAAAGGCTGGCCCAAAAAATTGCCGGCTTCGACCCCGTGGCTGTAGCTTCTGCCAAGCAGGCCATCACCAGGGGGCTTGACTTGAGCCTTGAACAGGGGTTGGAGCTTGAGGTCAGGCTGGCCGGAGCTATCACCCGTTGAAACCGGGAGGCGTTTTGGAAGAAGCCAAGCTGGATGCCCTGGCGGAAAAGGTAGCCGATTTGATTGTTAGTGCCAGGAAGCTGGTGGTCTTTAGCGGCGCCGGCATCAGCACTGAATCGGGGATTCCCGATTTCCGCAGCCCCGGCGGCATCTGGGAACGCTTTGACCCCGACGACTTTACCTACCAGAAGTTCGTTTCCGACCCCGAAGCCAGGCGAAAGCAGTGGCAGCTGCTGGGAGAAGGACACCTGACCACCGAGGCTCAGCCTAATCTGGCCCACTACGCTATCGCCGAGCTGGACGAAATGGGCCGGCTGGACTGTGTCATCACCCAGAACGTGGATAACCTTCACCAGAAAGCGGGGGTGCCCGCCGAAAAAGTATTTGAGCTCCACGGTAATATGCAGCGGGCGGTATGCCTGAACTGCGGCCGGCTCTATTCCTTTGAGCAGATTAAGCTCCGGCTGGACGGGGGTGAGGAAATACCGGACTGCGAGGCCTGTCACGGTATGTTAAAGCCTAACGCCGTCCTTTTCGGCGAGCAGCTGCCCTATGAAGTGCTCACCGAGGCCGGCAACCGCTCGTCGGGCTGCGACCTGTTTATCGTGGTCGGCTCGACCCTGGTCGTCTATCCCGCCGCCTATATGCCTATCTACGCCGTCCAGGCCGGGGCCAGGCTGGTTATCGTCAACCTCAGCTCCACCCCTATGGACGGAGAGGCGGACGTCCTGATTAATGCTAAAGCCGGGGAGGCCATGTCCCGGATAGTCAATAAGGTAAGAGAGAAAACCAGCTGATTTATGGAGGTTAACAATGATTATAACCGAGTTTCTCGACCTGTCGGCCATGCTGGTTCCGGAGAGAACCGCCATCGCCTTTGAGGGTAAGCGCTACAGCTATGCCCAGCTCAAGGAGAGGGTAAGCCGCCTGGCCGATTCGCTGAATAGAGCCGGCCTGGAAAAGGGAGACCGCGCCGCCATCCTTGAGGTCAACTGCAACCAGTATGTGGAGGCCTGCTTCGGTGTGGTGAAGGCGGGGGGTATCTTCGTGCCCCTGAACTTCCGCATCAGGGAGGACGAGCTGGTCTACCTGGTCAATAAAGCCGAGCCTAAAGTTCTTTTTATTGGCAGCCGCTATGTAGATATGGTCAACAGCATCCGTTCCCAGCTGCCTTCGGTGGAGCAGTTTATTGTCATCGGGGGCAAGGCTGAGGGGATGACCAGCTATGATGAGCTTATCGCCTCCGGTTCGCCGGAGGACAAGAGCTTTGCCGAGTTGGGGGATGAGGATATCGCCGTGCTTATCTTTACCGCCGGCACCACCGGCTTTCCCAAGGGAGTCCCACAGGACCACAACGCCTACAGCTCCTACGTGCTGAGCAATGTCGACCCCCCCGATATGGAAGCGCCCCCGGAAACCAATGTCCTGGTCATGCCCCTATATCACGTGGCCGGGATGCAGGCGCTGATGGCTGGTATTTACGGCGGCAGGACTATCGCTTTAATGAGGCAGTTCGACGAGAAGGAGTGGTTCGAGACGGTGCAAAGGGAGAAAGCCAACCGGGTGATGGTGGTGCCGACTATGCTCAAGCGCATAGTGGAGTACCCCGACTTTGCTAAATACGACCTTTCCAGCGTGCGGGTGATAACCTACGGCGCCGCCGCCTGCCCCTATGAGGTATTAAAGAAAACTATTGAGCGCTTTCCGGGGCGGGCGCTGATAAATGCCTTCGGCGGCACCGAGACCTCTTCCACTATTGCTGCTCTTCGGGCCGCAGACCAGATAATCACCGGCAAGGAGACCGAGGCGGAGAGGGAGAAGAAGTTAAAGCGGCTGGCGACTTCTATCGGCCTGCCCATGGAAGATGTGGAAATCCAGGTGCGGGACGAAAAAGGGAAAGAGCTGCCCGCCGGCAAGTTGGGCGAAATCGTGGTGAAGGGGCCGAGGATAATGAAGGGCTACTGGAAGGACGAGGAGAGAACGGAGAAGGCCTTTACCGCCGACGGCTGGTACCGCACCGGCGACGTGGGCTATAAGGACGAGGAGGGCTATATCTATCTTGCCGGAAGAGGTGACGATGTCATCGTCCGGGGCGGGGAGAACATCGGCCCCGACGAGGTGGAGAGCGTCCTTTCCACTCACCCCAAAATCGAGGAGGTGGCGGTGATTGGGGTTAAGGATGAGGAGTGGGGCCAGCAGGTGAGGGCGATAGTCAGGCTCAAAAAAGGGGAAACCGCCAGCGAACAGGAAATAATTGATTTTTGCCGTCCCCATTTGGCCGGCTTCAAACGGCCTACCTCGGTAGTTCTGGTTACCGAAGAGTTACCCAAGACCTCCACCGGCAAAACCCTGCGGCGTAAGCTCCGAGAGAAATACGGGAAGGCTTAAACGTTATTCTTCTATCAGGGCGGCCAGCAGCTCGGCGACATCCTTCACCTTGAGCTGTTCCTCGGCGGCTTTGGCCTTGATGCCGTCCTCAAACATCTGCAGGCAGAGCGGGCAGGCGGTAATTACGGTTTGAGCTCCTGTCTCCATGGCCTGCTCGGTGCGCATCTCGTTGATGCGGTTGCCCTCCTGCTCCTCCAGCCACATATGTCCGCCGCCGCCCCCGCAGCAGAACGCCCGCCGCTTGTTCCTCTCCATCTCCTTAAGGCTGATATCGGGGACGGCTTTTATAATCTGCCGCGGCTGATTGTAGATATTGTTGTATCTGCCCAGGTAGCAGGCGTCGTGGTAGGTGACCACCTCGTTTAAGCCCTTCTTAACCTTAAGCTTGCCCTCTTTGATTAGCTGGGCGATAAGCTCGGTGTGGTGGATAACCTCGTAGTTGCCGCCGAACTGCGGGTACTCGTTCTTGAGGATGTTATAGCCGTGGGGGCAGGCGGTAACGATGCGCTTAACCCCGTATTTCTTTAGTGTTTCAATGTTTTTCTCCGCCTGCATCTGGAACAGGTATTCGTTGCCCAGGCGGCGGGCCGGCTCTCCGCAGCAGCTCTCTTCCGTGCCTAGGATGCCGAAGTTGACCCCGGCGCTTTTAAGCAGCTTGGCCACTGCCTGAGCTACTTTGGTGCTTCTTTCCTCCAGTGCCTCGGTGCAGCCCACCCAGAATAGGAAATCTACGTCCTGGTCGTCGGCCAGCACCTTGATGTCAAGCCCCTCCACCCAGTCCGTCCGCGATAGTGTGGTTCCCCGCCAGGGGTGGCCTCTGTCTTCGATGCTGCGCAGCGCCCCCTCGGCCGTTTCCGGTATGGACGACTGCTCCATCACCAGGTTCCGCCTCAGGTCTACTATCTTGTCAATGTGGTCTACCCACACCGGGCAGACCTCGTCACAGGCGCCGCAGGTGGTGCACGCCCAGATTTCATCCAGCAGTATGACATTTTCCGCCAGGGGGACATTGGGGTTGGCCGGGGCTGGTTCCCCTTTGGCTTTGGCTGCCACCAGTTCGGGGCCTACCTTGAGGAGATGATTCTTCAGGTCCTGTATCACCTTCTTGGGGTTGAGCTTTTTGCCGCTTTCGTAAGCCGGGCAAAGCTCCTGACAGTTGCCGCAGACCACGCAGGCGTACAGGTCCAGGTTCTGTTTCCAGGTAAGCTGGTCAATGGTGGTGACGCCGAAGGATTCCGCCTCCTCTAGGTTAATGGGCTTGAGGACAGTGCGGGGCTGGTTGCGCAGGATGCCGTTGAATATGGAGGCGATGACGTGCAGGTAGCGGGTGTAGGGGATAATGGCCAGGACGAAGACCACGGTAAGCCAGTGCGCCCAGAGGAAGCCGAGGTACCAGCCCTCGGTGCCGGCACCGGCGGTGAACAGGTTGCTGACCCAGGCGCTTACCGGGGGCAGAAGGGTATGCCCCAGCCCCGCCGGTGCGTGTCCCAGCGTAATCTTGGCACCTATTTCAAATACGTACGTTACCGGGTGGGTGAGCACGGACAGGAGGATAATCATGGCCTCGGTGGTCTGTTCCCCTTTGAGCCGGTCGGGCCTGATGATATAGCGCCGGATAATACCCCAGGCGGCGCCTACGAAAATAAATACCGCAAAGAAGTCCATTACCCAGACCGAATAGAAATAGAACTGGGTCTCTTCCAGGGCCATCAGGCCCAGACCCTCCGTCAGGATGATGAAGAAGAAATAGAAAATGACGGAGACAAAGAAACCCCACACCATCAGGGCGTGCCCCAGCGGCGCCCAGTCCTTTATCCGGAAGTTCTTGAGCTGGCAGAGCTGGCTGAAGACATAGACCAGCGTATCCCACGTCTGTCTGAGCAAACTTTTCTTGCCGGTTTCCTTCTGCCCCAGGAACATGTACTGCCAGAGCTGCCGGAGGCGATAGGCGAACAGCCCCAGGGTGATTAGTAACACTCCCCAGAACAGTATGTAAAATAGGGGTGTTCCTGGCATAAAGCTATCCACTGACATAGTATCTCCTATCTAGGTCCGGTGAGGACACTGAGATTTTAGCGCAGCCGGGTGACGGCGATAAAGATACCCAGCCCCAACGCTATTATATGATAAATTATACTAAATATTCCAATAGGGAGCGCGCCGAAGAAAAAGGTGACGGCGTAGCTTACGGCGACGGCTATACCGCCGATTACGGCCAGTCCCGTGCCCCGCTTGCGGTTGACCGCCAGGCTGGTCACTTCCCCGATAGCGTAGCCCGCCCCTGCCGCTATCAGCAGGCTAAAGAAGAACACCGGCAACAGCCATGCGATTAATCCCCAGACGGCCCCGCAGGCAAAGGCCATGCCCAGCGCCGTCCCGGCGGCTATCAGATAATATCTGGTGGAAACGCTGA
>Ga0307421_1001041_pt1 | contig 17443 bp, 16 predicted proteins | sample SalMarWE160270MG_FD_202163 | JGI IMG/M metagenome (GOLD analysis project Ga0307421, IMG submission 202163) | Salt marsh sediment microbial communities from the Plum Island Ecosystem LTER, Massachusetts, United States - WE1602-70 | ecosystem: Environmental > Aquatic > Marine > Intertidal zone >...
CAATAAATGATGCAGACTATGATCAGGGTTAAACAGTTGGAGGTGTTTCTCTGCGCCTGTAAATCGCGGCGTATGAGCGCCCCCTGTTTGCCATACGTTACCCGCCGCGCCAAGGCATGGATTTCTTCGCTTTTGAGCAGGCCGCGCCGGATGCGCCTGCGCATGATCGGGTCGGACATGAACTGCAGAATAGGTATTTTGTCCGACAGGACACAGAATTACTGGCTCTTTGGCAAGCTCAAAGACAGAAATAACAGCTCTCCCCCTCGATCCTTAGCGGATATTTACGCACGAAAATGGGAGGTACCCACATTTGGCATTTAGATCTCCCCAAGACTTTTTTTTAGCTCAATATGATCTTCCATCAATTCACCCAGCACTTCGTTTTTTGTGGCGATTTTTTCTTCTAATTTGGTAATTTTCCTTTTCAGAGCTGCGGTTTCTCGTTCTTTCCTTCCCTCAAAGGCCAGGGCCCCTTTCTCGAAAAACTGCTTCTGCCAGCGATAGAAGACGGTTGGCTGTAATTGGTATTGATCACATAATTCTGATACTGGCGTTCCCTCAACTAGATGCTTTCTCAGGATGGATACCTTCTCTTCCGGGGTGTAGTTTTTGCGCTGTTTTCTCATTGTTTTTGGCCTCCGTTTTTATACTATCATGGGACGGCCTGTTTTCCATTTCCGTTTGAAGCAAAACAATACAGCATTTTTTAAGCTGTCTAAATCCGATTTATATCCTTTGAATCCAAATATATATGTTGGAGGTATTAGCTTTGTGTAGAGATGACTATCACCTTCGGGTAACTTTCCAGCTTCCACGAGATTCTTATACACCGTTGTTTTGTTTGTGTGAATTATTTGTTCTTTTACAGATTTACAGTTGTCTAACGCTTCCCTAAGAGCCCCGTTTCTTCCCCCGGTAAGACTCGATTTGATTTCAATAGTCGCAATTATGCTTTCGGCTAGATAAACGTTCGAGATTGCCAAGGTAGATAAGACGGGAAATTCATTCCTGGATATTATGATATCAATTTGCTTAGAAACTTTGTATTCTTTATCAATAATTTGTCCTGTACCGATGGATACTATTTTCGGGAGGAACCTCCGAAGAATTTCTTGTATAAAATACTCTCTGGCATTACCGATGATATCTCCGTGTGTGGCAGCTACAGAGGGACCTTTCTATAGCTTTCGAGTAAAGTATTTACTGAATAGGACCAATTTCTGATCGGATCTAGTTTCTTGTTTTCTGTCATGAAGTCTCATTCGTTAGTACATCAGGTATGAAGTCTACAATATTCCTCTTTAAATAATACATGATAATGAGGATTATCGTGCGAGATTAATCCGGGAAAATTGAGGTTTGACATAATGTTATTTGATTATTATACTGATATCGAGAATATCTATAATTCTCTGAAGAGGGAAAGGGGCTGATTATGAACAGGAACAGGTTTGATGTGGAGAAGGCAGTTGAGGTGTTGTTGTATATCACTGAAAAAGCCAATAATATGTATAACGTCCTGAAAGTCCTATATTTTGCCGACAAAGAACACCTCGGCAAGTTTGGCCGCTTGATATGCGGGGATTCCTATGTGGCAATGAATAAGGGTCCCGTTCCAAGTGGTCTTTATGATATTGTTAAGCAATATAGAGGAGATGGTGCTCATAATTCCGATATTACCGATAAGAATATTCTTACTGTGGACGGTTTTGATCTCATCCCCAACAGAAGAGCTAACACCGATCTATTGAGTGCCTCTGACCTTGAATGCTTGGATAACTCGATAAACATCTATGGCCATATGTCCTTCGGTGAATTGTACGATAAGAGCCACGGATCAGACATGGAAGCTGCTGACGAGAATGATTTTATAGCTCTTGAGGATATTATCCAGTCCATTCCGGAAGATATCCTACCGGATCCTGAAAACCTTATTGAACACATCGCGGGGTAATACATGGGAAGATTGGGGGAACATTTTCCTGGACCACTACGACAAGAAAGACTACGAGCCCAGTTGACGCCAGGGAAAGTCCTCTATCTTTATTGTCCATTTACCCACCCCCCCAAATACAAATATATTATCTTGGCACATGTTGGTTCAGAAACTATCTGTTTTGTAATAAATTCCGAGATCAACAAGTTTACAAGGAATCGCCCCTGGCTATTACACGGACAAGTAGAACTAGTAAAAACCCCTACCGATTATCAATTTTTGGAGCATGATTCTTACGCAAGTTGCGATAGAGCTCGTAATGATTTTTCCTTTGATGACATTTTCAACCAAATAGACCAGGACATGAGTCTTATAAAAGGGGAATTAACTCAAGCCACAATAAAAGAGATTATTGAAAACGTAAAACAATCTACGACTATCAGCCAATCTCACAGGGAGTTGATAATATCTTCTCTTTCTAAGGCGATTATTTAATATTCTCCCTAGACTTACTCACGCTGATATCCAGGAGGTGGTGTAGATAATCAGCAGCTATAAGCCTTACCGTCCAGAGGGAAGTCGATGGTGGCCGGGTCCATAGTGATCTCGGAATAGGCCGTCATTGCCTTGGAGTAGATGGTTGAGGTTACATTACCGGCTGTTTGATCATTCACACTGACATATATGTCCCATTCAGACGCTGTGCCATCAGCCTCTACCGCCATCTTCCCCGGCGTGAAGAATAGATTCCATTCGCCCTGGTCAAAATGACAACGACATCAAGGATTTTGAGTTCTCATTTTGTCAGGTCTTACATACGCAGGAACGACCTCTGATATAATAATTCCATACCCTGTTGGATTTCCAAGAACTATCCAGGTGCGATTGGTAGAGCGGAATATTGCCCTGGTATTGTGGATCTATCAGCTTCGGTAAATTTGCACGGCCATTTCGCCTTATTGGCAGTATCAAAATCGTTATCCACTACTCCAAAAACCTGACACAGAATTGTGTAGGAGGCACTGTGAAAACTGTCGTTTCCTGTGCTTTGGGGGAATGCGTCCATGTAGCTGGCGTATCATACAGGTTGACCCCTGAGAACGGGGAACGATTGCTGGCCGAGTTCGCTGAAGCCGCCGATGAACTGCACTCCAGGGATGTACGCTTCGTGTTCGGCGGCACGCCGTCGGTTGTCAAACTGGCCCGCAAGCTGAATTGTTTTCGTATAAATTAACGCGTATGTTATTTGTGAGAAAAAGTTCATGAAACCCAAAAGTATTACGATTTTTTTTATGTTCTATGAAGAAGTTAATATAAAGGAGTAAAAGTTGTGAAAGCGCTGATGCTTGCAGCCGGGGATGGTGACAGAATGGGCAGTTTTACCAAAGATAAACCCAAAGCGTTGGTTCAGCTCCTAGGGATATCTTTGATTGAAAGGGTGATACTAACTGCAAAAGAAGCAGGTATTAACGAGTTTTTGGTAGTCTGCGGTTATCTTGGTGAAAAATTAATGGGTGATTTAGGGAATGGCGATAGATTCGGGGTAAGTATCAATTATATTGACAATGAGGATTGGCAAAGGGGGAATGCGGTCTCGGTTCTAAAGGCTAGAGACTTTTTAGATGAAAAATTTATCTTATTGATGTCTGATCACATTTTTGATAGTCGAATTCTGAGCGAACTCATTAACCATGATGCTGGAAGTTCCATTGTGTTAGCTGTAGACAGAAAAGAACCGTCAGAAGAGGATGTGAAAGTTCGTGAAAAGAGAGGAAAAATAGTAGAGGAAGGCAAGGGCATCGAGAAATCAAACTGTATAGATACAGGCATCTTTTTATGCTCACCCAACATATTTTCCTATATTGAGAAGACATTAGAAGAAGGAAAGAGTGAGCTTTCAGATTGTATCAACAAGGCTGCCAAGAATGGAGATGCTGAAATATTTGATATTACCCAGATCAATAGTTACGCTTCAAAAATGAGAAAGGAAATTGAGCCTTGGTGGGTAGATATTGATACAGAAAAAGATCTGACAAAAGCGAAGGAAATGATCATCGAAAATGCCAGCAAAAACCCTTCTGATGCGCTTGCGCATTACATTCATAAACCCATAGAGAACAAATTGGTAGCTATCCTTTCAACTTCTAATATTACACCCAATCAATTAACCATCATAGTGAATGTTTTAGCCTATACAGTAACTGCTTTATTCCTTGTTGGTTATTTATTACCAGCATCAATTTTATCTTTTGTTGTCGGAATAGCAGATGGGTTAGATGGCAAATTGGCCAGGGTGAAACTGAAAACAAGTAAGCTTGGTTCGTTGGAACATTCCTTTGATTTGTTGTTTGAGTTTTCGTGGTTCATAGCCCTGTCGTGGTTCTTGTTTCGTGCTACTCAGACTGTTATCCCTCTCATCCTTTGTATATTTATTATCCTTTTCATAGCGTTCTACAGACACGTCTACGATCAATTTAGAAGGGCATCAGGTAGAAGTTTAGATGACAGCGGGGACTTTGAAAGGAAATTCAAAAGGATAGCTGGCAGAAGGAACTTGTACAATATTCCTATATTGATCGGTGTATTATTGATCCCCATTTACTCATTAAACGCCCTTATTTATTCCCTGATTTTTATCTCATTTCACTCAGGGATTACAGCAATTGTGTATTCTGTGCGAGCTATTAAACATCTGTATGTTATAGATAAACAAATTGGAAAATAGCCTCCTTGCCGTAATGGGTACTTTTCAGTGCATTTTTCAACAGCCTGGAAGCTTTAGTGACCCCGGTTTTGAGATTATCTGGCCAGATAATCTCCGGCACGCCCCCGAAAAAGTCAAACATGCGCACATGGGCCCGGATCCAGTTTGGCAGGCTCTGGTCCCACTGTGCTTCGGCGTAGATCAGGCCGCTGGCTCCCAGGACCCCAACAAAAATCTGGGCTTTTCGCTTCTCTCCAGTTTCTGGATCAATAACTAAAACCGTTTGCCCGGCATAATCGACCTGGACTTCCTCCCCCGCTTTTTTTGGTACCCTCATCACTGGTTTGTCCTGAGATTTTGCCCAACGCCGATAAAGCTCACAGAACTGGCTGTATCCGTATCCACCAGGATGGTCCCCGATGTATTCCATCCACAGCAGCTTGCGCGTCACCTTGGGACGGCGCATCTCCTGGTCCACCTTATCCCAATCAGGCAGAGGACGCTGGTTAGGTTTTGCTTTCTTCTTCTGCGGGAACAGCTTGTTTTTTAGTTCAATTTCCCCCAGCTTCTCAACCTGCGCCCAATCCAAACCGGCTTTTTCAGCTCTCTTTACATAGTCCCCCACTGTGCTGTGTGCGATCCGCAGACTGGCAGCCACCTGCCGGTCTGAGAATCCCATCTTCCACTTCATGCGCAGGATTTCTTTGGACTTTCTCATGGTCAGTTTCCTTTGTGCCACCTATGCCTCCTCGATGTTTTGTGGAGGTAAGCATGACACGATACTCTGGATCTGACCAGTCTTGTTCTAGGATTCCGTTTGATGTCGTCCACCCATTCCGGGGTTGCCCCAAAAATGGACGACATGCTCCGGAATCAGTGGACGATTTACTTCGGATTTAGTGGACGACATGCTCCGGATTCGGTGGACGATTTGCCCCGGATTATGCCACAAACCACGAAAAAAGAGAAAAACTCATGATCGGGAAGTGTTAACATCATCCATCGGTGCGCTGATCCAGCATGATGCTTCCACACATAAATGGTCACCCTTTGCGAAGGAGAAGTGGACTCTGGTCACTTCGATTGATGACTTCAGCCGCAAGCTGCTGTACGCTGATTTCGTTCCCAGAGAGACTGCCTGGGCCCATATTCAGGCGACCCAGGCCTTGAGCCAGCAATACGGGCTTCCCTTGCGGTACTATGTTGATTCCTTACGTGTGTTTCGTTTTGTTCAAGGCAGAGACAGTGTCTGGCGCAAACATGTGCTTGAGACCGACGAGGTGGATACCCAGTGGCGCAAGATGATGCGCATTCTGGGTGTAGGTGTCAGCTATGCTCTTTCCCCACAGGCAAAAGGAAAGGTTGAAAGACCTTATAGGGTACTGTGCATATTCGCACAGAAATATACGCTAAGGAATGGCACTATAAGTCCAAATCCGCCTCGTCACACATTTTCCGTGTCTCTGTCTAATAATTCAGGCTTGACGGAGTCCCGTTTTTTGAGTATTGGGATCCTAATTGTCAGTTGATAGGCAAAAATAAGCCAAAACCTTCCCCGCCTTGCTTGTTGTCTAAAATCACCGTAATCTAGCTTTATTTTATATCATCTTGTAGTCTAATTTCGCTTGTTAACACAATAAAGAAAAACAAACGCCTACCTATGTTAAAATCTAGATTTTCCCATGAATAGATCATTCAAGCTGGTCAATTTTCACCAAAAGACATAAAAGAAATTATGCATGCAAAGGCGGCGCGACCACAATCGACTTGGCTTTGCCTATCAATTAGCATTTGTGCGCCTTGCAATTCAATTTTCAACGCAGCAACCAATGGAATTAGCATACAAAAATGCAACCCCCGAGATGTCAAAATAAACATCGGTTTGTTGAAGCATATCAGCCCTGCTGGGTGGGAAAATGTGATTCTCTATGGAGAGTACACTCTAAATCGTAGTTTGATTCAGATCCGAGGTGGTTTTGCATACCTCTTAGCGTATATTTCTGCGCGAATATGCACAGTACCCTAATAAGGGCGAGTATCGGCATAAGCTGCCTCGATGGGTTTTCTTTGCTAACCAAGGTGAATTTACAACCGGCGACTACGAAGAGATTATGAACAAAGCCAGCTGTTTAAGCCTTGTTTCTAATGCCATTCTCTACTGGAACACGATCAAAATCAACGACATTGTGGAAAATCTCAGACAACAAGGGGAAGAAATTGACAACGAGGCCTTATCTCATATATCTCTTTTGCCATACAAACACGTTCTCCCTAACGGATCCTATTTCATCGATGATCTTTAGGGAGTTTTCCGCAGAAAGTTGCGGTCATCGGTACATTTCTACTTTCAAACCGTAACTTTCTGTTCAAATGCCCCCGCTGGTCCAACTTGGAAAGACTGGAAATCAAATCTTCATTTGATAATTTGTTCTTTAAGGTACCAAAAATAAATCTCCAAATATCCAGGGGGGGTTTTTTAGAAGACAACCAACCAGCGTATACATCAATTTGAATTGGAAATATATAGTCCTCATATAAATCATTCAGCCACATTTTCATTACTTTTTCGGACAGAAGATACTGAATTAGAGAAGTTTTACCAATTTGGGGGTTGCCAACTATGGCAGTTGATTCTTTATTCTTTATTCGCGAGAATATCTTTCGCAATTCCATTTCTCTATCAATGTGTCGCTCAATTGGAACTGGTCTTCCGTACAGAAACGGGTTTAACGTTTTCCTCATGAGCGGTCTCCTTGAAATTAATGTTATTGATCAGGCCGGTTAATTTTGTAAGTAGATATTTCCGTGTTATCTGAAAATATCGCGACTGTGGCGAGAGGTTACATCCATCTCCACAGTTTGGAGGCAACCAAAATTCACCTTGTACACTTTCTACCGCTTCTTCTGAAGAAACAGTCGTAGAAACAGCAAGCCAATTATTCTGGGGAACCAATCTATCTATCGTGAATTGTTGCGTTACTGAAGCCTGAATTACTAAAATACAAATTTGTGACGCATTTCCTCCACAACTAAAATCTTGATAGTGCAAACTTCCACCAGTGATAATTAATAATTCTCCTTCTGCAAGCTCCCACTTCAATTCTGTATCAGTTATTGGAAGTCTTTCAATTCGATAGCTCCATGGCCCAGGAGTTTCGTCCTGGATCTCAACTGAGCCGGCTAGTATTCTGATTCCTGGATTTATGTCGCTAATACTATCAAGGCTAGAATCTACAACCTGGATTTGATTGATGCTCTGGTTTTGATACTCCACTGGAATTGAAATCCGGAGCAAATCAATACCTCCTGAATGTCCATCTGGAGTAATGCCATTCCACGAGAATAAAATGTCTGGACTAGTGACTGATGTAACAGCCTCGGGAGCATCACCCCTTTTCCAATCCCTAATATTTTCTCCCATTATCAGTGGGTATTCGTATGATATCCCACCATCAAGTTTCAGAATAATTTTTCCTAGATGTTTTCCCCCATACTGTCTAATTTATACAGACCGCATGTTATATCAAACTGAAAAGATATAGCATAAAATAGGGTACTTCAAACACAAGCCACAACATACTGCACATTTGTGAAATACTTGCACATATTTGTTGCGATATGCTATACTGAAAACAGGATTCACAAGCACATTGCTAATTTCGAACTTGTCATCAGGTCAATCGGGCTCTGTTTTAGACTGCATTTCATTAAAGATTGTTGCAATAATATAAGGCGGCATTTAAAAGGAATTTTCAGGGTTTATCACAAAAAAGAAAAGTAGATAGTATGATCAAAGAGTCCTTCGATCTCCATTTACACTCTACAGCTTCTGATGGCACACATTCGCCTAAAGAAATTATCGAGATCGCTAAATCCACAAATGTGGTTGCTGTATCAATCACAGACCATGACAATATCAATGGCTATTTCGAAGCGCTCCGTTTCGCGCAAGATTTGGGCGTAAAAATTTTCGCAGGAGTAGAGCTTAACACGGATGCCTTTGATACAGAAATTGATATTCTTGGATACTTTTGGAACCCTGATAACCAGAAATTCATCGACATGTTAAGCGACAGGCAGTCAAACAGGATAGAGCGTGCTAAAAATATTGTGACTAAACTTAATGCTCTTGGCCTGGAAATATCTTTCGATCGAGTTAGAGCTATAGCTAAGGGATCTATCTGCCGGCCCCATATTATTGAAGCTATGGTGGAAAAGAACTATGTTTCAAATCAAAAAGAGGCATTCGAGAAATATCTTGGATTAGGAAAACCTGCTTTTGTTCCTCACGATCATATAACTCCCAGGAAGGCCATTGAATATATTATTGAAGCTGGCGGGTTACCTGTCGTTGCCCATCCAGGTTTAGTGGGCAATGATGAGGTTGTAGAAAAATTACTGCAAGATGGCGCAAAAGGATTGGAAGCATATTATCCGATGCATACTGAAGAAGAAATCACCAAATATATTGAACTAGCTCAGAAGTATGATGCGATTGTGACCTGTGGTTCTGATTCTCACGGGCCTAAGAGAAAAAAATCGTTTCCTATTGGAAGTACAAAAGCTCCCAGTGACGTATTGGTGATTTTCCAAAACAAACTAAAAGAAGCCCATCATGCGAATCAAGGCAAATCAGTGTGAAAATCATCGCTTCCTCAACCCTTTTATTTTCGTATCAGTTAGAAGAGGTTTTTAATATCGCCAAACAGTTAGGCTATGACGGTATAGAAGTCTGGCATTTTCATTTAATCAAGACTGGCGAAGAAAAAAATTGTGCAGAGCTGAGGAAACTAGCCCAGCAATTAAACCTCTCTCTTTCCTTTCATGCCCTGAGCTGGGATCTGAATTTTACATCCAAGCTGGATCAAGTGCGAGAGGCATCATTAAATATGCTTCAAGAGAGTATAGATATAGCGACAGAACTTAATGCAAATCCTGTGGTCATACATCCGGGGAGGTTAACTATACCTGGAGATTCTACTGAAGAGTACTGGCGATCCCTGACAGAAGGCGTGAAAAGATTAACTTCTCACGCACAATTAAAAAACCGTACCATCGGGTTGGAAGTAATGGAGCACATCCCTAACGAATTTTTTACTACACCGGAAGATGCCAACCGAATTTTGGATGAGATCACTTCCCCGAACATGGGGATCACCTTTGATGCTGCCCACGTACCCTTAGAGATAGATCCGATAGAGTATATTTCTCAAATGAATAAAGTAATACATGTTCACTTAAGCGATCTCACACGCCAAAAGAGACATATAGCATTAAACACGGGAGATCGTGATTTTACTGAATTTGTAAAATATGTCATTGACAATACCCAGGCCGATGTGGCGATTGAGGGATTGGAACTTCAGCAGTCGGATTGGCTCGCAAAACATAATATGAATGAAATGAATCTCTTGGTTCAAAGCGCAGAAAACAATAAAGAAATTTGATTAAATTTAGAGGAGGTGTATTTGGAAAACAAGACGAAAGAGGGCATGTTGCCCGGATTATATTCATGAATTTACAAGCTATATAGGAGGAGAAAATGACTACAAAAGCACGAAATGTTATGATTTTATGCATAGCGTTGTTGGTGTCGTTTGGCTTACTGCTTACAGCCTGCCAGCCCGAGACAATTGTTGAAACTGTTGAGGTTGAGGTTGAGGTTGAAACTGTAATAAAAGAAACTGTCATGGTTGAGGTTGAGGTTGAGGTTGAAGCCGAACAAGCGATTACTGGCCAAATCGTACTTTACACCTCTGAATCTGAGGATAAAGTCAACGAAATGGTTGCAGACTTCAATGAGGTTTATCCTGACATTGAAATTTTCATCTTCCGCACTGGCACCGGCGAAGTTACTGCTAAACTGCAGGCGGAAATGGAAGGCGGAGATATTAAAGCAGACCTGATGTGGTTTGCAGATCTTGATTTCTTCCGCAAGTTATCTGACGAAGATATGCTGCTTGAGTATATGCCCGTTGGCGGCGACCTGGTCGATGCGCAGAATCATTATTTTGACAACAAAGCGCACGAAGTTCGCTATATTTTCAACATCGTAGCCTACAATACAGGGCTGGTTGATACTCCACCAACCGGATGGAAAGATCTTCTAAACCCAGATTATAAAGGACGCATTGGTATGGCCAGCGCGCTTTATTCTGGTGGTGCATTTAATAATCTCGGTACGTTAGTAAATGAAGCAGATTTTGGTTGGGAGTTCTACGAAGCATTAAACGAAAATGAAGTCGTTGTGGGTCGTGGCAATGGTGGCATCGGAACAAATATCGCCACGGGTGAATTTGCCATGGGTCAGTTAGTCGACTTTATGGCTCGCAATAACAAAAATGAGGGTTCCCCTGTTGAGATGATTTGGCCAAGCGAGGGCGCAGTATTGATCCCCACCCCCGTGGCCATTTACAAGAATACAACAAACCCGGCTGCCTGCCAGGCTTTTCTGGATTATCTGTATTCAGATCGGGCTCAGGCATTGTTCGTATCCCAGAATTATGTGAGCATTGACCCTGACGCTCCAAAACCTGATGGATTTGCGGATTTCCCGGAAGGCGGAGTCAAGATACTGGTTCCCCCAGTTGAATTCATGGCCGAAAATCGCGAAGAACTCAGAAACAAATACGAAGATCTGTTCGGGCCACCCCCCGAAGCATAAGTTAGAATATATTGGAGGGGAATTCATTTTTCCCCTCCAATGTTTGCATCAAAAACCGTCATTATTGCTTCACACAATTTAAGTATAACTAGCTTGATATTTTGAACAAGATTATCAAAAATATTGTCCATATCGACAAACTTCACCAGTTTTGGCGACTTTAAAGTTGCCCCACCAAGGTGACAGGTACGCCATTGCTATACGTTAAATAGGTGGTGCTGTGTTTACTTTACAATCCAAAACCAATTTCCGTGATAATGCCAACACCTACCTTAAATGGGGAATATACGGGGCTGGCGGAATCATTTTTATATTATTGATAGTAGTCATTTTGTATCCATCCTACACACTTGTAAAAACTAGTTTTTACGCAGACGATCAACTAAGTATTAATAATTATATTGAGCTTCTTTCAAATCAAACCACTTATATAGTTTTCCGGAACACATTCATAGTTTCTTTCTGGGGGGCGCTGGGAGCAACGGCGCTTGGTGTCACAATCGCTTGGCTGCTCGCAAGAACGGATATCCCATTTAAGAAATTTTGGCGTACTACACTCATTATTCCCTATATCATTCCTCCATTTATTGGCGCTATAGCCTGGGTATATCTACTGGGCCCCGTTGGATATATTAACAAATTTTGGATGGCAATCACAAATACATTTGATCCGCTCTGGGTTATATATGGGCAAGGTGGAATCATTTTTGTGATGATCCTTTACAGTTATCCAATCGCTTACATGGTCACTTTGGGACCTCTCTCCCAGATGAATCCCGCTCTTGAAGAAGCTGGACAGATCTCTGGAGCTGGAACATTAAGGACCTTGCGTGATATCACATTGCCATTAATGCTGCCAAGTATCGGAGGAAGTGCACTTTTAATATTTATGTCCATGATGGCAAATTTTGGAATTCCTGCTGTAATAGGCTTCCCAAAGCGTTATTTTGTCATGTCAACTCAAATATTTCTTACTATATTAAATTTTGACAGAGCAAATAACTTACAAATTGCCGCGGCGTTATCAATGCTGCTGGTTTTCCTTGCATTAATTACTATGCAACTTCAGCAATGGATCCAAGGGAAAAAAAGTTATGCAATAATTTCTGGGAAAAGCTCACAACCGCAATTAGTTCCATTAAGAAATAAAAAATATATTGCAGTTGTATTCCTCGGTTTATTAGTCCTATTTACCGTAGTATTACCGGTGATTTCAATTCTTGCCACTTCCTTGCTTAGAGCTCTGGGATTACCCTTTACGCTTGAAAATCTCTCTTTCGTGAACTTCAGCCGCATAATATATGAAGTTCCAAAAGTACAAAGGGCAATAAGAAATAGCTTCTTGCTCGCAGGAGGCTCTGCAACAGTCATCGTATTCTTATCCTTGATCATTTCATATTTGATTGTGAAGCTTAAAGTTAAGGGAACCGTGGTCCTTGAAGCATTGGTGTTGCTTCCTTATGCAGTACCTGGCATAGTTGTCGCGCTGGCAATGATCCTTGCGTTTGTAAAGCCCTTGCCATTAGTGAATATTTCGATTTACAACACGATTTGGATTATTGCCATTGCTTACATGGCCCGCTTTTTAACATTTGGTGTACGCTCAATAAGTGCTGCGTTTGAACAAGTTCACGAATCATTAGAAGATGCTGCCAGGATTTCCGGAGCGGGTTTAGTAGCATCTTTTAAAGACATTGTTATGCCGTTGATTAGATCAAATATATTTGCCGGATGGTTCTTGTCTTTTAGTCCCGCATTAACAGAATTGACATTATCTATGTTGTTATTCTCGGTTGGCAATGAGACTTTGGGTACTGTCGTTTATGGATTGCACCAGGAAGGTAAAGTTGGAATGACGGCTGCCCTATCGCTTATTATTTTAGTATTCGTTGTTCTATTAAATAGAATCACCATAAGAATTACACAAGGAAAAATGGGTTTCTAGTTTCATGTTAATACAAAGGCATTGATATGGCTGAACTTAAACTTATAAATTTACAAAAGAAATTTGGAGACGTGATTGCGGTAGACAATGTAAACGTAACTGTCAAAGATGGTGAATTTATTACTTTTTTAGGTCCTTCTGGTTGTGGTAAAACCACAACTTTACGCATGATCGCTGGTTTTATAAAGTCGACAAAAGGTTCTATCACGATTGATGATAAAGTCATCTCTTCCTATGAAGAAGGTGTATTTCTGCCTCCTGACAAACGCGATATGGGTATGGTGTTTCAAACTTATGCTGTTTGGCCTCACATGAATACATTTAACAATGTGGCCTATCCTCTAAAATTTAAGAAATATTCAAGAAATGAAATTGAGGAACGGGTTACCGATACACTCTCTCTGGTCAAGCTGGATGGATTCGAGGATCGTTTTCCTCACGAGATGTCCGGAGGGCAGCAGCAGCGTGTTGCCCTGGCAAGAGCCCTGATAATGGAACCATCAGTATTGCTGCTTGATGAACCATTGAGCAATCTTGATGCAAAATTACGCGAGAGTATGCGCTATGAAATTGTTGAATTACAGAAGCGATTAAAATTCACGGTTGTTTATGTTACCCACGATCAAATCGAAGCAATGTCTATGTCGGATCGCATAATTGTTATGGATAAGGGTATTGTTCAACAAATCGACTCACCACAAAATGTATATCAGAAACCAAGCAATAAATTTGTAGCAGATTTCATTGGGATGGCAAATTTTATACCCTGCGAGATTGTCAATAGGGCAGACGACATGGTAAGAGTTCAAATACAGGATGGTACTGGTAAAATTTTCCTCAGGGTTCCAGTAATAACCGAAAAAGATTACTCCAAGAATGTTACAGTTGTAATCCGCCCGGAAGATATTGATGTTCTTCCATTAACTGACCAGGAAGGCACTAGCGGCATATTAATCAGGCAGACTTATATAGGTGACAGAAATGATTGCGCTGTGCAATTTGGCGACATCATACTCCGAGTGCATACACAAAACAGGCATTCGTTTAAGATTGGAGAGGAGGTTTCAATCGTACTAAATAACCCGATATTATTGGATACTTAATCGCCATAACCGGTCATTTTACCAAGGAAGCAGCTGGATACTGGGTAATAAAACCAGAAATTTCGTTTATTCAATATCCTTTGGGATTACCAAAAGACTGGCTCATATACCTATTCTTGCTGATTACCTGAAAGTTCTGTTGACTGATTGGATCATATTAACCAGAGCTTAGCTTACAAAAAATCCATAATGATACAGCATGGTATCCGTTCAAGCCCCCCCGCCTATGTAGAAGAGGTCGGAAACTTTTTACTGATTAAAGGACAACAACAATTCAACAATTACCCGGGATACCGGAAACAGAATTGTCAATTTAAAAAAGGGCAACAATGAAAATTGCAATTGGTTGTGATAATTTGGCAGTAGATTTAAAAAAAACAGTTATTAACTACTTAAAACAACAGGAAAAGATTCAAGTTGAAATTATTGATTTTGGTGTCGATGGATCGAATCCAGTTGATTATCCTGATATTGCTGAAAAAGTTGCGATTGAAGTTTCACAAGGAGAATGTGATAGAGGCATCTTGATTTGCGGCACCGGTATTGGAATGGCAATCGCCGCCAACAAGGTGCCCGGAATTAGAGCTGCTCAAGTTTATGATATCTATTCCGCAGAGCGATCAAGAAAAAGCAATAATGCTCAGATCATTACCTTAGGAGCTCTAGTTACAGGTTCTTCCCTGGCGACAAAGTTGGTAGAGATGTGGTTATATTCAGAATTCCAGGGCGGGGGATCTGCACCAAAAGTGGATAAAATTACGGCAATAGAGAATCGTTATCGCAATGAGTAATAGATTTAAGATTTCCCCTAAAGAAAATTTATTGTTCTACATCGGGCATGAAACAATACCTGAATTAATTGAGTTTTTAAAAGAAAAGAAAGCTTTTAATATTGTGCTAGTATCAGACGAAAATGAATATAAAGCATTAGGCTCCCTTGTTGAAAATGCGCTCCGTGAAGCTAAATTTAATGTTAAGAACGTTGTCTTACGGGGTGAAGAGATCGGAGCTAACGAGAAGTATATTGTTCAGGCACTTTTGGTGTCTGATGAATCAGAGCAACTATTCATTGCTGTTGGCTCTGGCACGGTGACAGATATTGTTCGTTTTGTAAGTTATCGAGCAAAATCATACTTCATATCACTGCCCACTGCGCCATCCGTTGATGGATTTGCATCCAATGGATCGTCAATGACCATTATGGGTTTCAAGCAGACCATAATTTCCAGGCCCCCGCTTGCCATATTTGCAGATCTGGACACTTTATGCAATGCCCCCAAGCCGCTTATTGCAGCAGGCTTTGGAGATATGTTCGGGAAGTTCACCGCGTTAGCAGACTGGAAATTAGCAAATATTATTAATGGGGATCCTTATGATACAGCTATTGCCGAACGCTCTCGTATTGCCAGGGATAAAGTAGTCACTCAGGCAAAAACATTAAGCGAAGATTGGGAATTTAGTATTAAGTCTGTTATGGAAGCCCTGTATGAAGAAGGATTATGTATGCTGGAATTTGGAAATTCCCGACCAGCGTCTGGTTCCGAGCACCAGTTTTCACATTATTGGGAGATGGCCCTTCTTCGAGAAGGTCGTCCGGCTGTCTTCCATGGAGCCAAGGTCGGATTAGCTTCAATATGGATCGCCAAATATTACGAGATGATTCGTCAGGTGTCTAAAAAAGAAGCTGCAGACCGCTTAGATAATAATTTCAAATTTGATCCTGAAATTGAAATTCAGAAAATAAATCGCGGGTATGGCAAAATTATAGCTTCTTCTATTGTAAAAACCCAAGAAGCTCATTTGAGTATGACTGCGGAAAAATACAAAAAACTCAAGAAAACAATTATTGATAATTGGGATGAAATCCAGAAAATCGCCTTAGAGGTTCCCTCTTTGGAGGAGATGAGTTCATTGCTCAAAATTGTTGACGGAGCAACAGAACCACCAGATATTGGTCTGACTAATGAAGATATCAATAATGCTATCGAATACGCTCAATACGTTCGGAAAGCATTTACGATCCTGAACGTAAGTCAGATGCTTGGCTGGAAACCGGTGCTATAGAAAGCATTTTGGCATTACCCTTGTTTATCGTGAAAATCCATAAATACTTGTGTTTGGTATTTTTTGATCATCAATCTTTTTTATGTGTTTGCTCAACAAGATGACAGTAGTTAGCTACACAGTATCCAATCCAGGAGCATATTTATCAAGCTTCTAAACAGTTAGTTACTTTGTATAAACAATAGCCTAGCCGTATCGATCTCAGCTTAATGCCTAGATGTGATGGCGGAAAACTTATAAAGTTGATTTTATGGCTAATTATTGTTATTCTGCTTATAATGATTGTCCTCCTGAATAGACCACGCTTAATTAAAGGTAGTGGCTTGGTTATATTCCAGGGAATTCGAGAGATTTTCGAACTGGACTTTGAGAAAGGCAAACAATGGAGAATATATTAATCATCATTCTGGTTGCCCTGGCATTGATCTTCGACTTTCTAAATGGATTCCACGACAGCGCCAATGTTGTGGCAACTATGATTTCCTCCCGGGCAATGACGCCTACAGCTGCGTTAATCATCGCCTGTGCGGCAAATTTTATCGGCCCCTTCATCTTTGGTGTGGCAGTGGCCAAAACGATTGGACAGGATGTGGCGTCGCCCAGTTCAATAACCATCACGGTTGTATTGGCTGCTTTGTTAAGCGCCAGCATCTGGAATCTGATCACCTGGTTTTTTGGGATTCCTTCCAGCTCTTCCCATGCCCTGATTGGCGGGATTATTGGCGCGGTTTTGGTAGGGTCTGGTGCGCAAGCCTTAAAATACGAGGGCTTGGCACTGATTGGTTTGGCACTATTTTTATCACCGGTTCTGGGATTTTTCTTAGGACAAATCACCATGCGGGTCAGCATGTGGGCTGTCCGTAATGCGACGCCAAAAGCTAATTTATTCTTTAAATACGCTCAAATTCCCACTGCCTTCACCTTGGCTCTCAGTCATGGAACCAATGATGCTCAGAAAACAATGGGGATTATCACCATGGGATTGGTTGTGCTGGGTTACCAGCAGGCATTTATTGTTCCCTGG
>Ga0307421_1001042_pt1 | contig 17426 bp, 12 predicted proteins | sample SalMarWE160270MG_FD_202163 | JGI IMG/M metagenome (GOLD analysis project Ga0307421, IMG submission 202163) | Salt marsh sediment microbial communities from the Plum Island Ecosystem LTER, Massachusetts, United States - WE1602-70 | ecosystem: Environmental > Aquatic > Marine > Intertidal zone >...
CGACTCTCTGCACGCTGATCCTGGCATTCGCCCGGCCGGCGCTCTCAGTTCCCTTGGCCGGAGAGGAATCGTTCTTCCTCGGCAGCCCGCCCGATCTGCTGTACAACCCCGTAGCCGGCTTTCTTGCCCTTGCTGTGGCGCTGGCCACGTTGGCCGCCCTGCTCGTTCACCTGTCACGCTCAGAGCAGCTGCCACCGTCGCTCGCCGCGGCGATGCTATGCCTCCTTCCCGCCACCCTGGTCAGCCTGTGGGGCGGTGACCCGCTCGTGCTCGTGATGGGCTGGACGCTCTACGACGCGATCCTCTGTGCGGCACAGCTTGCGGCTGGTATCTCGCCCTCCAGCTCCCTTCGCACGCTGGTGTTGGGTGGTCTGGCCAGCGCTCTTCTGTGGGCTGGGGTGCTGCTTAGCCCTGGCGCCGCAGAAGGACAGCAGTGGGCTGCGCTGGCGGCCGGGGGCATCGGGCCACTGGCGGTCCTCGCATCGGGCCTACTTCGGCTGTACACGTACCCGGCACACTTGGCCGCGCCCGATCAGCTTGATGCCACGGCCGCGCTGGCCGCCCCGCTATTCCTGGGACCGGCTCTTGGGTGGGGCGTCTGGCTGCAGGCCGCGGCGGACAGCGGAGCCGTCCCCGGCGGTGGCTGGGCAGGGCTGCTCGGCGCCGCCGCGCTTGCCGTAGGGGGGTTCCTGGCCTGGGCCAGGAGCAGGGCCGCCAGCAATCTGAGCGAGCTGGCCATGGCGGCGGGCGGCGGCGTGCTGCTCGCCTCCGCGCTCGCTGGAGAAGGCGGACTGGCGGTTCTCGCAGCCGCCGCCCCGGCCTGGGTACTCGCCGTGGCCCTGTTGGCTCTCAGCCGGCGTCCCGCCCAGACGGCCGCCTGGTGGATCGCTCCCGGGGTGGTAGCCTCCCTGTCGCTGGTGGGGGGCCCTCTTACGCTCGGCTTCGTCGCCGGGGCCCAACTGATGCGTCAGGCTGCAGCAGAGGGGAGCTTGTTGGAGGCGTTGGCTCTGTTTGTGGGCACTGCTTTCCTCGTTGCCGCGCTTGTTCGCTGGTGGCGTGAACGCCCCATCTCGGAAACCCCGCGTCGCTGGACAGCCGTCGCGCGCTATCTCGGCCTGGGCCTCCCGGCCCTGCTCCTCGTAGTTGCCGGCCTATACCCGCCGCTACTCGCTCCTGCCGCGGCCGCGCCTGAGGGTCTGCTGGAGCTCCTGGGCCTGCCCGGGTGGCCCGGGTGGCTGCTATGGCTGGCCTCCCTTGCCGCAGGAGCTGCGATCGCCTGGCAGGATCCGGCGCTGCGGACGAGGATGGATCTTGTGATCGGGGCGGCTCGCGACCTGCTGCGCCTGGAGTGGCTGTACGAGGGCGCATTGGGAGCACTGGAGCGTGCACTGGAAGCGCTGCAGACGGTCGAGGAACTGGTGACCGGAGCAGGCGCGCTCCTTTGGTCGGTATTGCTGCTGTTGGTAGCTGCCCTCGTTTGGAGTAGCTGAGCGGAAGGTCGAAGACGGATCTGATGGGGCAAATCGGAGATCTGCTGGCAACCCTATCTCTAGGCAGTTTGGTCGCTACCGGCGCCATACTCGTCGTTGCCAGGAAGTGGCGGCTGAAGGTGCTGGCTCTTGCCATTCAGTACCTCCTGGTCGTTCTGCTCCTGACGCGTATCATCCGAGTGGAACTGGCCGCAGTGAAGGGCCTGACGGGCTGGCTAATCTGCGCCGTTTTCTATGTTACAGAGAGGCGTGTCGGTAGCCCTGGGCCGCCCGTGTCCTCATCCCGGTCCCGGGGCGATAGGCCATGGCGCGGCGAGGTCCTTTCGGCCAAGGGCTGGTTCTACCTCCTATCGGCGGTCCTCGTCTTCGTCCTGGCCTATGGAGCAGCGCTGCGCCTCCCGCTTCCTGAGGTGCCTGCGGAGATCACCCTCGCCTGCTACCTGCTCGCCGGATTGGGGCTGCTTATCGTCAGTCTAAACGAGAATCCGTTTGAAGTTGGGCTCGGCCTGCTGACCACGCTGGCGGGATTCGATCTCTTCTACGTGGGACTGGAACCAAGCCTGGCCGTGGCTGGGTTGGTTGGAGCAGTGGGCTTCATGATCGCACTGGCCACGGCCTATCTGAGGAGCGCCCAGGCGGCGGAGGGAATGGAGGGAGGGGCGGCATGATAACGGGGTCGCTTCTTCTGCTTTCCGCGCCTCTGCTGATGGCCGGCATCGTCTACCTCGTCCTCAGATGGATGCCCTCCGTGGCAGCTCTGCTCGCAGCAGGAACCTCGCTCCTGCTGGGTATCGCCGTGATCACACTGCCGCTGGACCAGCCCGTCTCGCTGTGGGGGGCAGGCGAGATCGCTATGGGCGAGGAGGTTACGCTCCTGGGCCGGGAGCTCGTCCTGGAGCCGGGAGACCGCGTCGCGGTGGCCCTGCTTTTCCTGACCGCCTCCGCGTTGTTCCTGCTGGGCTGGCGCTTCTCACCACGCTCACTGTTGTTCCCCGTGGGGCTGGGCCTGCTCAGCCTTCTGAGCGGTGCATTGCTGATCAATCCGTTCGTGTACGGGGTACTGTTCATAGGCATCGGCGCCGGCCTTGCTGTCTTCATGCTCCAGGAAGAGGGGGCAGGGCCCAGTCGCGGAGCGGTACGCTACCTCACCTTCACAATCCTCGCCCTGCCGGGCCTGTTGGTCACGCACTGGCTGCTCGAACGGTACGCCATGACGCCGGACGACACGGGGCTGCTGACAGCCGCATCCGTGCTGCTCTCGGTCTCGTTCGCTCTGCTGCTCGGCGTTGCACCGTTCCACAACTGGGTCCGCTCCGTCGGCAACGACGGTCTCCCATTGGCAGCAGCCTTCGTCCTCACGGTGGGCAACGGCGCCGTCTGGTTCCTGCTGCTTGACTTCCTGCAGTCCTACTCGTGGCTATCCGATCAGCCGCTGTTTGGCCCAGTCCTGCTCGCCGCCGGCACAGGGCTGGTCCTGGTGGGAGGGCTACTCGCGCCTGTCCAGCCCCGCCTCGGTCGATTGATGGCCTATGCTGCCATGGTCGATGCCGGCGCCACGCTGATCGCGCTGCAGTTGAACAGCAGCCTGGGGCTGGCGGTGGCTCTGTTTTCCCTCTTGGTCCGCCCCTTCGGCCTGGCCCTGATGGGAGCGGGGGTTAGCGGCCTCCAGGCTCGGACAGGAGGCGATCGGGAGCTAGAGAAGTTGAGCGGCCTTGCCTGGAGGGCTCCGTGGAGCTCGGCGGCGCTCGTGCTCGGCGCCGTATCTCTGGCCGGCACACCAGTCGGCGCGGGATTTGTAGCGCGCTGGACACTCTGCCAGGCGCTGGCCGGTTCCCGGCCCGGCGTTGCGGTTGCGCTGGTCTTGGGCGGGACAGGCGTTGTGTGGGGAGTGTGGAGAGTGCTGGCTATTCTCCTAAGACGGCCGGCCTCGCCCAAGGATCGCCCAGTATCGGCGATGGGAGGCTCCGAGGGTGTGTCAACTGCCGCCGTGCTCGGCGCGATGATCGTCGTAACGCTCGTCGTGAGCGCTTTTCCCGGCTTGATCGCCTCCGTCGCCACGTCGCTCGCGGAGACGTACACCCCGTTCGTCCCCTGAGCCATCTTGCCCGTGCGTCGCGACGCCCCTGGCCACTCGGAACCTGGCAGCCGTCTGCCCGGGGTCGCTGCCGTCCCAGCGTGACTAGATATGTCAGGCACGATGGATCTATTCGAGCAGGCCCGTCGCTCACAGCTCGAGGCTGAGGCCCCGCTGGCCGCACGCATGCGCCCTCGCTCGCTGGAGGAGTTCTCTGGCCAGGAGCACATCGTCGGCCCCGGACGACTGCTGCGCCGGGCAATTGAGGCCGATAGGCTCTTCTCGTCGCTCGTCTTCTGGGGCCCCCCAGGCACCGGCAAGACCACGCTGGCCAGAATCATAGCCAATACCACCTCCAGTCACTTCGAGACGATCAGCGCAGTGCTTGCCGGCGTGGCCGATCTGCGCCGCATCATCGAGCAGGCCCGCGAGAGACGGGCGCTGTACGGCCAGCGGACCATCTTGCTGGTCGATGAGATTCACCGCTGGAACAAGTCTCAGCAGGATGCCCTGCTCCCCCACGTCGAGGAGGGGACCGTTGTCCTGATCGGGGCCACCACCGAGAACCCCTACTTCGAGGTCATTCCGCCCCTCGTCTCACGCTCGCGCGTCTTCCAGTTCAAACCCCTCGCCGATCAGGACGTGGAGGCCATACTCCGCAGCGCGCTCGACGATGGCGAGCGGGGCTACGGAGGGCGCCAGGTGCGCCTGGGCAGCGAGGCCCTGGAACACCTGGTCCGCATCGCGGGCGGCGATGCCCGGGCGGCGCTGAACGCGCTCGAGCTAGCCGTCGAGAGCTCGCCGCCCGGCGAAGACGGCCACGTTGACATAACATTGGACATCGCAGAGGACTCGATCCAGCGGCGCGCCCTCCGCTACGACAGGGCGGGGGACGAGCACTACGACACCGTCTCCGCTTTCATCAAGTCCGTCAGAGGCAGCGACCCGGACGCAGCTCTCTATTGGCTAGCAAAGATGGTCGCGGCAGGCGAGGACCCGCGTTTCATCCTCCGCCGTCTCTACATTCTGGCAGCGGAGGACGTTGGACTGGCGGATCCTCAGGCCGTAGTCGTCGTCGACGCCTGCGCCCGCGCATTCGAATGGGTGGGAATGCCGGAAGGTCAGTATCACCTCAGCCTGGCCACGCTCTACCTGGCCACAGCGCCCAAGTCCGACTCCGCAGGCGCCTACTGGCGAGCGCTGAGCGCGGTCGAGGAGCAGGGCGCTGGCGACGTGCCGATCCACCTGCGGGACAAGAGCGAAGTCTTCAAAGGAGGGCTGCGCGATCACTACCGGCGCACTATGGGAGAGCATGAGGGGTACCGCAGCCCTCATGCAGAGGCAGAAGGCTGGGTAGACCAGCAGTACCTCCCGGACGGGGTGGAGGGGGGCTGGTTCAGCCCCGGCGGCCGCGGATACGAACGGGAGATAATCGAGCGGTTGAGAAAGCTGCGGCGGGCACGCAAGGGTTGATGCCACTGCCAAGCTGGCATCGCCATCTGCGGCCCTGCAGTTGACCCCAGGCGGCTATGCAGTGTAAGGTGGCCTAAGAAGGCCCGAGGACCCTCACGTCCCCCTCTCGTCTAGTGATCCCCTGTGAATCGAGGTGCTCCAGGAGGGCCTGAGCGTACTTCCGGCTGGTTCCCAGCATGTCCCGCACCTGAGCCAGGGTTGTGCTGCCTTCTCTCTCGATCACGTCTCGGACGCGGGCCACTATCTCTCCATACGTATCGGCCAGGAAGAGCACCTCGTCCGAGACCTGCACCAGGTCTCCTCTGCCAATGAGGATGTCCAGGACTTCCGGGCCGACGGCGGCGCGGCTCTCTTTCGCCGACGGCGTTAGATAGGGACTTGTCGCGAAAGCGGCGAGCAGCGCGCCGACCGCTTCCTCTTGGACCTCGCTCAGTCGCACTTCGTGCGAGGCCAGGCGTATGGTCGCCCCCTCGTCAACCACCATGCCCTCGGCGGCAGCCCGTCCCACCACGCCACCGAACACTTTGGGCTCGAGGCCGAGGCCGCTGCGCAACGCCTCCCGGCTGATCCCAGCGCGCAGCGGGTATTCATCATGATAGCTGGCCAGCTTGTCCCGCAGCTTGCCGGCCACAGTCGACCACCAGGCGCTCGTCGCCAGCAGCATGCCGTGCTCCATCTGACCAGCATAGCCATCACTCCCCAGGGCGACCAGGTCGCCCGAATCGACCAACCGTGAGACCAGTTCGTCGCCGGCCTCGACCTGAGGCACTGCAGAGAGGAGAGTGGCGGCTGTGCTTGGGCCCAGGCGCTCAAGCTGCCCTACCAGCATCTCGTCCGGCGTTCCCCGGGCCAGCGTTTCCAGTCGCGCAAGGACGTCCGGACGCGAACGGCGGTGAGTCCGCCCCGGCATGGGGTCAACGACGACCCCTCCGCCGACGGTTGCAGGCGGGGAGGGGATGCGGATAACGAAACGGTCGCCCCGCACCAGCGGCACCGGCTGGTCCAGCTTCAGCTGCGCCCAGCTCGAATCTCCTGGCACCAGCGCGTCCCGATCCAGCAGGCGCACACTGGCCATCTGTTCGGTTGCCCCCCAGAAGAACTTGACGCGGGCATTGTGGCGCAGCGGCCGGGCAGCGTCCGCCAGATGACGGAGCCGGACGTCGGCCAGGACCGTAGGCTGCAGCCAACCGGGCGAGGCGACGACATCCCCACGTTTGAGGTCGCTCTTCGCCACCCCCGACAGGTTCAGAGCGACGCGGCTGCCCGGAACCGCTCTGTCCACCGTTTCCTTGTGTGTCTGCACTCCCCGTATGCGCGCGCGGCGCCCTGGGGGCAGTATTTCTACCTCCTGGCCTTTGGTGAACGAGCCGCCCTCGAGGGTCCCTGTGACCACCGTCCCGAATCCGCTGATGGAGAAGACCCTGTCGACAGGAAGCCTCGGCCGTCCCTTGTCGGGGCGCTCGCCCACCTCGGCCAGCGCCAGTTCGAGCGCCGCGATCAGATCGTCCAGACCTTGACCCGTACGCGCCGAGACGGGGACTATGGGAGCACCCTGGAGCCCGGTGCCCTCCAAGACCTTCCCGACCTCCTCGGCGACGAGATCCGTCCACTCCTCGCTCTCGGACAGGTCCACCTTCGTAAGGGCTACGACACCCTTGTCCACGCCGAGCAGGTCGAGAATGGCCAGGTGCTCCCGAGTCTGTGGCTTGACCCCCTCGTCGGCAGCGACCACCAGCAGCGCCGCGTCGATGCCGCCGACGCCGGCCAGCATGTTCTCGATGAAGTCACGGTGCCCCGGTACGTCGACAACCCCGACCGACCCGCCGCCTGGCAGCGTGAGCCAGGCGAAGCCGAGATCGATCGTCATCTCACGCTCCTTTTCCTCGCGGAGCCGATCCGGGTCGATGCCGCTCAGAGCGTGGACGAGCGTGGACTTGCCGTGGTCTACGTGCCCAGCGGTGCCGACGACGTGCACGAAGCTGCTCCTACTCAGCCCTGCGCGGACCAGGAGCCCGAGCGGAACTCAAGAGGCGGTCTGCACGGCTGAGCGCATCGCCCGCCTCCCTGCTATGCTCCAGCTGCGCTCGCTGCAGATCGATCAGCGAACTGAGCAACTCCTGGTGCGCGTCAGCGCGCTCGACCAGGCGGTCAAGCACGTCCTTGAGCTCCTGAGCTCGCCGTTCGTGGTGGCGCCACTGTTCATCCACCGCCGACTGGTAGCCGCGAAGCGTCTCCTGGGCGGATGCCCGCCATTCATCCCACTCACCCTTCACACGCTCCGCGCCAATGCGCTGGATCTCGGCAATCTCGTTCTGCCTGCTCGCCAGCTGCGACTGCAGTGCCTCCAGTTTCTCCACGACCTGTCTGCTGCGCTGGTACTGCTGCTCGTAGAGCTGCTTGTGGGCCCGCCACTCGTCGAAGAACTGGTCGAACTCCTTCATCCGCTGGTGGGACTCGGTCATCCGCTGCTGACTCCTGGCTTCGGTTGTTCGTACGTCCTCCAGCGACCGTTTGACTTCGTCCAGCTGGCGGCTGGCCTCGTTTAGTTGCTTCTGCACAGCCTCCTTCACCAGCGCCGCCGCACTCTCCTGCGCTTCCAGATCCCTGGCCAGCTTGCGCGAGCTCTGCTCAAGCCCACCGAGGCGGTGGAGGGTTGCGGCATCGGCTGGCTCTGCTCCAGAGCCGGCTGTGCCACCGCCAGTCCTCGTCAGCTCGGCGACCTGCTTGGCCAGACGCTCCACGGTCTCGTCAAGCCGCTTGACGTCGGCCCGCCTGGCCTCCAGCTGCTCATCGTATCGGAGCGATTCCCGAAGCTGCTTCGCCAGCTTTTCCCCCTCTGTGCGGCGCGATTGCTCAAGCTCCGCTCGCTGGCTCTGCCACTCCGTTTCGCGCTGATCCAGAGCAGCAGCCAGCTCGGCCCGGAGCTCCTTGATCAGCTTGTCCTGTTCTGCGAACAACTCAACCTGCTCGGCCTCACGCTCCTGGAGCGAGGCGATCGCAGCAGCATCCTGCTGGCGCTGTTCCACCAGGTCGTCCACCAGTTTGGTCGTGGCTGCAGGGGTTCTGGACGATGCCTTCTTGGGTGCACTCGTCTTCTTCGCCATCTCGCCCTCCCACCGTCTGCATCGGATAACTGCCCGTGATTATAGCATCGTTCAAGGGCCGGAGCAACGAGATCGGCGACTGATGAGCTGGCCAGCTTCAGTGTGGCAGTTGACAGAGGCTAGCCTGCCACTATAATGGCCGCAGGCCAGGCCATGCGGATCGCCATCGATGCCCGTATTGTCTACTACTCCAGCGGCGGAATGCGCCGCTACGTTGTGTTGCTGCTCGAGGCGCTTGCAGCTCTCGACGGCGACACTGAGTACCTTGTGCTGCACAGCCGAAAACAGCTCTCACCGCCAGTGCCGGGACCCAACTTCCGTCCCGTCCCCTGCTGGACCCCTTCCCACCACCGCTTCGAGCGGTGGGCCATGGGCCTGGAGGTGGCCCGGCTTCGGCCGGATCTGCTCCACAGCCCGGACTTCATACCGCCCGGCTTCGGATACCGGCGGAGCATTATCACCGTACAGGACTTGAGCTTTCTGCGTTACCCGCACTTCCTGACAGACGAGAGCCAGCGCTACTACAACAAGCAGATTGGATGGGCTGTCGAGCGGGCCGATCACGTCCTGGCTATTTCGCAGGCCACGGCAGGCGACCTCACGTCTCTGCTCGGGGTCGCTCCAGATAGAGTAACGGTAACGTCCCTGGCGGCCGACCCAGCCCTCCGGCGCCCAGATGGGGAAGCGGTAGAGCGGGTTGTCGGCAGCTATGGCCTGAGCCCCGGCTACGTCCTCTTCGTGGGCACTCTGGAACCCCGCAAGAACCTCGTCGGCCTGCTCCGCGCGTACCGACTGCTGGCCGAGCGAGGGCGCTGCGATGCACCCCTGGTCCTTGCCGGCGAGAAAGGATGGCTCTACGACGAGGTCTTCCAGGAGATAGACTCCCTCGATCTTGAGAGCCGGGTACGCCTGCTCCAGAGCGTGCCGGACTCGGACCTGCCAGGCCTCTACGGCGGGGCAGGCGTCCTCGCTATGCCGTCCTTCTACGAAGGCTTCGGCCTACCCGCGCTCGAGGCCATGGTATGCGGCACGCCGGTGGTCGTCGCCAGGCGGGGCGCCCTGCCGGAGGTGGTGGGCGACGCCGGCCTGTTCGTCGACCCCGAGGACATTGAAGGCATCGCAGCGGCGTTGGAGCAGGCTCTCCTCGACGAGAGGCTGCGATCTCGCCTTCGAGAGCGAGGTCTCGAGCAGGCTTCGCAGTTCACCTGGAGTTCCACGGCGGCAAGAACGCTCCAGGCATACCGCAGGCTGGTCGCGGAATGAAGATACTGTTTCTAACTCCCCAGCTGCCCTATCCTCCCCAGAAGGGAACGTCTCTGCGCAGCTGGGGGCTGATGTCAAATCTGGCTGCTCGCCACGAGATGGCGGTTCTCTCCTTCCTCGGTCCGGACCAGGAGGAGAGCGTCCCTTCCGCCCTGGCGCAGCTGGGTCGCGTGGAGGTAGTAAGGGCGCCTGAGAGGACGATGGGCGAGCGGCTACGGGGGTTGCTGGCCAGCCGGCGACCGGATATGGCACTCAGGTTAGCGTCGGAAGCCTACAGTCAACTACTGGGACGCTGGCTGGCGGAGGAAGCATTCGACGTCGCACAGATCGCTGGCATAGAGATGGCCCCGTACCTCAGCGTTCTGGAAGAGGCCGAACCGCGGCCTCTGATTGTATTCGACGACCTCAACTGCGAGCACCTGCTCCAGAGACGCGTCTTCCTGGCCGACCTGCGCACGCCTGCGCGGTGGACCGGCGCCATCTACTCTCTTGTACAATGGCTGCGCCTTAGGAAGTACGAGTCAGAGGTTTGCAGGCGGTCCGATCGGGTGTTGGCGGTGTCCGATGCCGACGCACGGGCACTCCGGTGCCTGGTAGGCGACCTGAGGGTGGCAGTTGTCCCCAATGGCGTCGACACGCAGTACTATCGGCCAGTTCCCGATGCTCAAGCAGGCCCCGGCGGGGCGGACCTCGTCTTCACGGGCACGATGGACTTCCGGCCAAACGTCGACGCCGTCCTCTGGTTTGCCCGTGAGATCCTACCCCTCGTGAGGGCGGAAGCGCCAAGGGCTCATTTCCTCGCGGTTGGCCAACGTCCCCATCGCCGCCTGCACGCGCTCGCGGGCCGCGAGGGTGTGACTCTCACTGGCCACGTTGACGACGTCCGTCCCTACATCGCCCGAGCTGCGGTCTACGTGGCCCCGCTCCGCTCCGGTGGCGGGACACGCCTTAAGCTACTCGAGGCGATGGCGATGGGAAAGGCGATCGTGTCGACCACGCTTGGCGCCGAGGGTTTCCCGGTTGCTGACGGCCGCCAGCTGCTGCTGGCGGACACGTCAGAGGCCTTCTCTGCAGCCATTCTCAAGCTGCTAAGCGATCCCCAGAGGCGTAAGGCACTGGGCCGGGCGGGGCGCCTTTTTGCAGAGAGAGGATACGACTGGAGTTCGATCGTGCCCCTTGTCGAAGCTGCCTACGAGGGCTAGCGCGAGCGCCGAGCGTCAGGAGGGCACCTGCTCTGCGGAGCGCTTCCTTCTCCTCCTCCCGGTGCGCAAGACGAAACTGTCGGGCGGCTCGGCGTCGACAACCAGGGTGTCGCCGGAGCTCGCATCTCCGGCCAGGATAGCATCCGAGACGCAATCCTCGACCCGGCGCTGGATCACCTGCCGAAGCGGGCGAGCTCCGTATTCCTCCGAGTAGCCCTCTTCAGCCAGCATGGCCCTCGCCTCATCGGACACCTGCAGCTCGATTCCCTGATCGCGCACGCGCTCCTTCAGCCGGGCCAACTCGAGATCGACGATCTGGGCGATGTGGTCACGACTGAGGGCGTGAAAGACGACGACCGTATCGACACGGTTGAGGAACTCGGGCCGGAAGGCCTTCTTGAGCTCACCCAACAGGTCATCGCGCATTCTCTCGTAGCCCCGGGAGCCGTCTGCATCGACTGGAAGCGAAAAGCCGAGCCCCGCCTGCCGCTTGATCAGATCCGCGCCGACGTTCGACGTCATCACGACGATCGCATTGCGGAAATCGACGCGCCGACCCCGCGCGTCCGAGAGCTGCCCCTCATCCATGATCTGCAACAGCACGTTCAGCGCCTCCGGATGCGCCTTCTCCAGCTCGTCAAAGACGACGATCGAGAAGGGCCGGCGGCGAATAGCCTCAGTCAGCTGTCCGGCATCATCGTAACCCACGTAGCCGGGCGGCGCTCCTACGAGGCGGGCTATGTTGTGTGACTCCATGAATTCGGACATGTCGAACTGCAGGAGGGCCTCCTCGCTGCCGAAGAGGAACTCCGCCAGCGCCTTCGCCACTTCCGTCTTCCCCACGCCAGTCGGTCCCAGGAAGACGAAGGAGCCAATCGGCCGGCGCGGGTCCTTGAGGCCGGCGCGGGCGCGCCGCACCGCTCTGGCTATCGCCGAGATGGCCTCGTCCTGGGCGACAATGCGCCTGTGCAGCGCCTCCTCCATGCCCAGCAGACGCTCGGTCTCGTCACTGCGCAGCTGAGCCAGGGGCACGCCGGTCCACATTGACACCACTTCCGCCACATCATGGGAAGTGACCACCGGCCCGCAGTCGTCGCCTGTGTCAGCCCGCAGCGTCTCCAGCTCGCCCTGCAGATCGAACTCGCGATCTCGAAGAGCGGCAGCATCGTCGTGGCGCTGCTCCTCGACAGCCGCCTCCCTGTCCCGCTGCACCCGCTTGAGGCTGGCGTACAGCCGCTGCAGGTCCCGGGCGTGAGGAGTCTTGTACATTCGGACGCGAGAAGCTCCCTCGTCTATCACGTCGATCGCCTTGTCCGGAAGACAGCGGTCCGTGATGTACCTGGCCGAGAGCCGTACAGCCGTCACCAGGGCCTCGTCGCTGATTCGGAGGCGGTGATGCCTCTCATATGCAGGCCGTATGCCGCGCAGGATGGCGACCGTCTCCTCTGCTGTAGGCTCCTCCACCACGATCGGTTGGAACCGGCGCTCCAGTGCTGCGTCCGCCTCGATGTTCTTCCGGTACTCCTCCATCGTCGTGGCGCCGATGCACTGCAGCTCGCCGCGGGCCAGCGCCGGCTTCATGATGTTCGCTGCGTCTACCGACGAACCGGCAGAGCCGGCGCCGACCAGCATGTGCACTTCGTCTATGAACACGATGCAGTGCGAGTCCTTCAGCTCGTCGATAACCTTCTTCAGGCGCTCTTCGAATTGGCCCCGGTACATCGTGCCGGCCACCAGCGACCCCACGTCCAGCTGGAGGACGCGCTTGTCCAGCAGGGGCTCGGGCGTCTCGCCGCTCGTGATCCGTTGAGCCAGCCCTTCGACAATGGCCGTCTTGCCGACGCCGGGATCGCCGATCAGCGCCGGGTTGTTCTTCGTACGGCGGGCAAGGATCTGTATCACACGCTCGATCTCCCGCTCGCGGCCCACCACGGGATCCAGCCTGCCCTTCTCGGCCAGAGCGGTCAGGTCAGTCGCCAGTTGGTCGACCAGCTTCGATCCGCCGGTCTTCTTCCTGCCCCTTGGCCGCGACAAAGGCTGGCGCGCAAGAAGCTGCTCGGTGTAGCCGATAATCTGATCAGGCGTCACTCCCAGCTGGCCTAGCACGTGGAACGCCGTTCCGTCGGTCTGGCGCGCGAGCGCCAGGAGCAGGTGGTGCGTATCAATGCGGGGGTCCTTCAGGCGCCTCGCCTCGTCACTGGCCAGCTCGAGAACGCTCTCGGTCCGCGGGCTCAGATCCAGCTCAGCGTCTGGAGATGACTCACGCCGGCCAGCGGTGCTCAGCCGCTCGACCCAGTGCTCAACGGAGCTTGTCTGGAGGCCAAGCTGGCGGAGCACCCAGGAGGCTACCCCGGAATCCTCCCTGAGAAGGCCGAGCAAGAGGTGTTCTGTGCCGATCCGGGCGTGACGCAACCGTTTCGCTTCCTGTTGCGCCGCCCGAAGGGCGCGTCTGGCCTCGTCCGTGAAGAACCGGAGCAGACGGTCCATCAGCTACGTGGAAGGGGGCGATTCGGGCCCTTCCGGTGCGGCCTCAGACTGGGGTAGCCCCTCGTCGCCAAGCGCCTCAGCCAGGGCCGCCGAGATCTGACTCTCGGCCCCGGGCTCTTCCTTAGGGAGGGACGGCTCCCAATCTGCATCCAGGAGCTCCCCCTGAACTGCCTGCTTCAGGCTGAGCCCAAGCCGACGACGTTCAGGATCGACGTCCACGACCCGCAGCGTAAGACGCTGCCCGGGCCGAACAATCTCCCTGGGATGCACCACCTGCACATCGTCCAGCTCCGATATGTGGATGAGCCCTTCGATCGCCTCGTCATTCACAAGCCTGGCGAACGCACCCCAGTCTGTGAGGCGAGTGACGATGCCCTCCAGAAGCTGCCCCTCCTCGTACCGTTCGCCGATCGTCTCCCAGGGATCGGGCTCAAGCTGCCTGATGCTCAAGGCGACGCGCTCCCGCTCCTTGTCCACCCGCAGGACGGAAACGTCGACTGTATCCCCAACCTGGACGACGTCCTTGGGGTGAGCCACCCTGTGCCAACTGAGCTCCGATACATGCACCAATCCGTCGATACCGCCCAGGTCAACGAAGGCGCCGAAATCTACGACGCTGGTCACCTGCCCCTTGAGCACGTCCCCTTCGGCCAGCTTCGCCAGCAGCTGTTCCCGTTCCTGCTGCTGCGCGCCGCCAGCCGCCGCCCGCTCGGAGAGAATCAGACGGTTGCGCTCGCGGTCGACCTCGATAACCTTCAGCTGCAGCCGCTCGCCAACCAGCGCTTCCCAGCGCCTGTTGCTGTCTGGCGAACTCGAGTCATCTCGGGGAGAGCGGCTGCCGGCGAGCTGAGACGCCGGAACAAAGCCCCGCAGCGTGCCCAGCCGCACTATCACGCCGCCCTTGTTGCAGTCCACGACGGCTTCCTCGACCGTGTCACCAGAGTCGAGAATCCGCCGCGCCGTCGCCCAGTCGCGAGCAGCCTGAGCACGGGAGAGGGACAGTATCACATCCTCCCCCGCCTCTCCGGGCTGCACGACGTATGCCAGCACCTCCGAGCCAACCGCAATGGCCTCACGCTCCTCAGGCGCCAGCCTTTCGAAGTCGTCCCGGGGAACGAAGCCCTCGCACTTGGCTCCAACGTCGATGACCAGGCCGCCCTGGGAGATGTCGACAACTACCCCCGGCACGACCTGCCGAGAGCGCAGAGGGCGACAGGAAAGCTGCTGGTCAAGCAGCGCCGCCATGGGGTGTACTTGCTCTTCGTGGCTGGCCATAGTCTAAGCGCGGCCCCTGGACGGAAGCTGACTGGCCTCGCCAGCCAATGCGTCGATGGGCCACGGCACCCGGATTATAGGGCCAATGCCTACAAACTGCAAGCCGGCCGAGCGGCGCCAGGCGGGGGTCCGCACCGCTCCGTACGGAAGCCGAGCCGGGCAATGTACATAACAGCAAGCGCTGTGCGTGGTCCAGTGGCCGATTCGTGCGTTCCACCCAGTCCCGCAGCCGACGTTTCACGTGAAGCACCCGTTGGAGGCGACGGCAAGTTGGCCCGTTTCACGTGAAACGTAGCCCTTCCCCATCGGCGGTGGCGCTGCGGGGCCACTGCCAGCAGCTTGGGGACGGTTGCGCATTCCAGCTCCCGGTGATAACATGCTGGCCTGGTTCGGGCGCCGCTGCCGCCCTGAGCGGCGGCGCCTCTCACTGGATCTCCGGCCTCGCAAGCCCAGGCAATGACAACCAAGACGAAACGCCCTGTCTGCGACTACGAGGGATACGCCTACCAGGAGTTCTGGGAGAGTGGGCGTGACTACGAGGATGCCGTCGAGCGCATTGCGCTGCGGCGTCTTCTGCCGCCGCGCGGCGGCCGGTTGGCCGAGATCGGGGCCGGCTACGGCCGGCTCCTCCCCCTCTATGCCGGGTATCGAGAGGTCGTGCTCGTCGACCACGCACTCTCGCAGCTTGAAGAGGCCCGTCGCCGTTGGGGCCCGGCCGGCCCCGGCGGCCACCCTCCATACACGTATGTCGCGGCCGACTTCTACAACTTGCCCTTTCTGCAGGGCTCCTTCGACACTGCAGTGATGGTCCGCGCTCTGCACCACGCCTCCGACGCGCCGGCGGTTCTCTCCGCTGTGGCGGGCATCCTCGCCTCTCGGGGTACGTTCGTCCTCGAGTTCGCCAACAAGCGGAATCTCAAGGCCATACTGCGCTACATCATCGGCAAGCAATCGTGGTCTCCGTTCGACCGCCAGCCGATCGAGTTCATGCCTCTCCACTTCAACTTCCATCCAGACTGGGTGCTTGAACATCTGGCCGCCGGGGGGATGGAGATCGAGGCTCAGCGGACCGTCTCCCACTTCCGCGTTGGGCTGCTGAAGCGGCTCGTCCCGACCAGATTGCTCGCCGGGCTGGACGGGCTGTTCCAGCCAACCGGCTCCCTGTGGCAGCTGACACCCAGTGTCTTAGTTCGATCGGTCGCCCCGCGGGGCCAGGCACCACTCCGCGAGGCGGGCATATTCCGCTGTGTCGCCTGCGGATCCGGCCCACTCACGCAGCAGCCGGCTGCTCTCACGTGCGCCGCCTGTGGCGCCCTTTATTCCGCCGACGACGGCATCTACGACCTGCGGGCCCCGGTCGGCGAGGGGGCAGCGTGAGCGAGACCAGACGACAGGCGCTCTTTGCCGACCTGGTCTTCAACCAGGACGGCCAGATCGCAGAAGTGGTCTACATCGGCGCGGTTCCCCACTACGCCGTTCTGGATGGGGATTTCCTGAGACACGTCGAGGCTTTGCAGGTGGATGGCGAGGTGGTTCGTGTGCTGCAAGAGCGTTTCTCACAGATGAGCGACGTTGTGGCCGACAGCGCTATCCAGATGCTGGGGCACGAAGGGCTTTTCACCCGGGCATCGATCAAGCACGCCATCGAGCACATGGATCGTCTACTGGAGCCAGGAATGGTCAACGTGGACGAGTTCCGCACCGCGCTGTGGATGAGCAAGTTCCGGGCGATAGTCGATCGCCACGGGGATGTGGTCAAGGTCGAGCTCCCCGGCCTCGAGCTTCCCGAGGATTAGAAGCACTTGTGCCGCCCGTGCGCATGATGTATACTGGTGCTGTGCGGCGGGCCTACCATTCAGGAGGAGTTGATCGATGAAAGTCTCCTGCCTGCAGGAAAACCTGGCGAGGGGCTTGAGCATCGTGGGCCGAGCGGTCTCACCACGCTCTACTCTCCCTGTCCTGAGCAACGTCCTCTTGGCCACAGACGGCGGACGCCTGAAGCTGTCAGCCACCAACCTGGAAGTTGGCATCAACTGCTGGATCGGCGCCAAGGTGGACGAGGACGGGGCGATCACCGTTCCGGCACGGACGCTCATCGACCTGGTCAACTCACTTCGGCCTGGGCAGGTGGAGATGGAGGCGATCGTCCGTACACAGACCCTCAACATCAGGGCGGTGCGGAGCGAGGCGAACATCAAGGGCATTGACGCCCAGGACTTCCCCGTCGTGCCAGTTCCGGAAGGGGACCAGGGTGTGCGCATCGACCCGGCCATGCTGCGGCAGGCGATCGACCAGGTCGCTTTCGTCGCCGCCACCGACGAGAGCCGTCCAATCCTGACTGGCGTCCTGGCCCGGTTCGAGGACGATCAGCTTACGATGGCTGCCGCCGATGGATACAGGCTTTCTGTGCGCACCATCGGACTGGCAGACAAGGTGGATGATCCATTCAGTGTGATCATCCCGGGCAGGGCAATGATCGAGCTGGCCCGTATCAGCGGCGAGCAGACGGATCCCGTCACCGTCACCGTCACACCCAGTCACAACCAGGTCCTGTTCCAGCTGACAGATGTCGTCCTCGTCTCCCAGTTGATCGACGGCAACTTCCCCGACTACCGCCAGATCATCCCACCGGAGAGGAAGACGGAGACGATCGTGGACACCGCGGCCTTTCTCGACGCCTGCAAGACGGCCCTCATCTTCGCCCGCGACGCGGCCCACATCACCCGCCTCCATGTCAAGCCTCCGGCCGACGGCGGGGCCGGCCGTATCATCGTCTCCGCGACCTCTGCCGAGACCGGTGACGACGTTACCGATCTTGACGCCGCTGTCGAGGGCGAGGAGGTAGAGATCGCCTTCAACGTCCGCTATCTCATCGACGTGCTTTCTGTCCTTGGTTCGCCACAGGTGTCGCTCGAAACGACGGAGGCCTCGCGCCCCGGGGTCTTGCGCCCGGCCTCCGACGTGGACTTCACACACGTTATCATGCCCATGCACCTGGGTCGATAGGTCAGTCGACGCAGCTCCCGCAGATAGGCTTAGCGCCCTCGGGGCCAGCAAC
>Ga0307421_1001047_pt1 | contig 17353 bp, 10 predicted proteins | sample SalMarWE160270MG_FD_202163 | JGI IMG/M metagenome (GOLD analysis project Ga0307421, IMG submission 202163) | Salt marsh sediment microbial communities from the Plum Island Ecosystem LTER, Massachusetts, United States - WE1602-70 | ecosystem: Environmental > Aquatic > Marine > Intertidal zone >...
GTGGTGCGCGCTATCTGGTTGGGTTGCAGGGAACGCACCCAGCCGTGCTCATCCAGATCCAGCGCCCGTCCGTCATTCCACACTGGAGCCTGGTCTGGTGCCCAGGGTGTGCCCGAAATCCACGGCGCCGACGCCTTGAACACGTCAACCAGCGACCACGCCGCATAATTGGCGAACACCTCCAGATTCGTCCCCAAAAACGAAGCCGGCGGCAAGTCATCTTCTGGTGTGCCGCGGGCAGGCTGTGCAAAGAAAACGGCTGTGCAGGTCGTCGCGAGGGCAACGATGACGATTGCGATCGCATTACGCGACAACCTACGGGGAATAGTGAACGCCAAAACCACTCTCCGTAGCAGGGTCTCTCACGGAGAGCATCGGTGTTTGAGGGCGCAAGACTTGAACGCGGATTGCAGTCGAGTTGGGGGAAGCGGATACTCCAGAGGCGGAATGGCAGGTACGTCAAAGTCTTTGGCGAGAAGCTGAGGTTGTGGCCGGCCTAGGAGCGGAGCGAAGACAGATCGGTGGTGGGAATCGAGGTCACCACTACTCTACGTGTACTCATGTGCGGCATTGCTGGGATGTTCTCTCTTCCCGAATACTCGGGCGCCTTGCCCGAGATGATCGCCAGCATCAGTCACCGGGGTCCCGATGCCTCGGGCCTGCACGTTTCCGAGATCATTCCGGGCACCGGCATCGGCAACAGGCGGCTGGCGATCATCGACCCGGTGGAGACGGCGAACCAGCCCTTCTATGAGGAAGGCCTGTGCCTCGTTTACAACGGAGAGATCTACAACTACCGCGAGCTGCGCAGGGATCTGGAATCGCTCGGATCCACGTTTCGCACCAACTCCGACACGGAAGTGGTGGCCAAGGCGTGGCGGCGGTGGGGACCGGAGTGCCTGGGCAAGCTGCGCGGCATGTTCGCCTTTGCCATTCTCGACGAGAGCAGTGGAAGGCTCTTTCTGGCGCGCGATCCGCTTGGCATCAAACCCCTCTTTGTGGCCCGAAGCGGTGACGGGCTGGCTTTCGCCTCCGAGATCAAGGCGATCCGTGCCGTCATGCCCACGGGGGGCATCGACTACGCCGGAGTGGTCGCCTCGTTGATGTACTACTGGATACCGGAGAGCCACTCGGTCTTTGGCGGGATCGAGAAGCTGCCACCGGGGCACTGGGCCGAGGCCGGGCGCAACGGCAGGTTCCGCATTACGCAATACTGGGATCCCCGCCGGGAGCTGGTCGAGGAGGTGGGTCCCGAGCCGACCGTCACCGAGTTGGCCCAGGTGATTGAAGAATCGGTCGATGCTCATCTGGTGTCCGACGTCCCCGTGGCCAGTCTCTTGAGCGGGGGCCTCGACTCGAGTCTGGTTACCGCCATGGCCGTAGCCGCCGGCGCCGACTTTGAGGCCTACACCATTGCCTTCCGCAAGGAGGATCAGCGGTTTGAGGCGATGCCCGATGACGCCGCCTACGCCAAACGCATTGCTTCTCGTCTGGGTATTGAGTTGCACGAGATCGAGATTGCTCCCGATGTCGTCGACATGCTGCCCAAGATGGTCGATGTCCTGGACGAGCCCATCGGCGATGCGGCCGCCATCAATACCGTTCTCATATGCCGGGCGGCGCGTGATGCAGGGGTGAAGGTGATGTTGTCGGGCATGGGGGCCGACGAGCTTTTTGCCGGTTACCGCAAGCACTATGCGGCACTTCTGGCGGGCCGCTATCGGCGCCTGCCGGGCCTGCTGCGAAAAGGGCTGATCGAGCCCGTGGTGCGGGTGCTGCCGGTAGCGAGCCGGCGCCGCGGCTTCCGCTACCCGCGCTGGGCCAAACGTTTCATCGGGTTCGCCAGACTGGATGAGGCGGCCGCTTTCCAGCGTAGCTACAGCCTGTTTGGAACCGAGGAGCTCAAGAGCCTCGTCTCGGCGGATCTGCGCCCCCACGTAGATCAACTCTTGGAGGAGCACGAGGAGATCTACTGGGAGGGCCCTGAGGACGACCAGGTCAATCGTATGTGTTACACCGACCTAAGGCTCTTTCTCACCGGGCTGAACCTGGCCTATACCGACCGTGCCAGCATGGCGGCATCGGTGGAGGTGCGGGTGCCCTTTGTTGACGTCGAGGTGGCCAAGAGCGCCTTCGCTATCCCCGGGAGCCGCAAGATCGTCGGCCGGCGCAGGAAGGCCGTGCTCAAGGAAGTGGCCGAGTCGTGGCTCCCCGACGAGATAGTGCATCGTCCCAAGGGCTTGTTCAGCGCTCCACTCAGGGCTTGGGTGCGCAATGATCTGAAAGAGATGGTCGATGACATGCTGGTGGGGGGCCAACTGGTGGAGGCCGGTATTCTCGACGGCGGCGTGATCAAGGGTCTTGTGGCGGCCGATCGGCGCGGCGTCGAGGACAGATCCAAAGAGATCTGGCAGCTGCTAACACTGGAGACGTGGTTCAGGCGAGCCGATAGCCCTCCCAGGCCGGAGCCCGGGGCGAGAGCGGGGGAGAGTGATACCGGAACGGCGGTGTCGGCATGAAACAGGTGGCACAGAACTACAAGACCGGTGAGCTGGTGGTGCTGGACGTTGCCGCGCCCTCCTGCCGTGCCGGCGGTGTGCTTGTGCGCACCGAGTACTCATTGGTCTCCGCAGGCACCGAGATGATGAAGGTCGGGGAGAGCAAATTGTCGCTGCTCGGCAAGGCCCGGGCCCGCCCCGATCAGGTGCGCAAGGTATTGGATTCGGTTGCCCAGCAGGGTTTGGCCGCCACCTACCGCAAGGTGATGAATCGGCTCGACTCATTCACACCGCTTGGGTACTCGACGGTGGGTGTGGTGGAGGAGGTCGGCGAGGGCGTTACGGACCTGACCGTGGGCCAGCGTGTCGCCTGTGGCGGCAACCTGTATGCACACCACGCTGAATTCAATTGGGTGCCGCGCAATCTCTGCGCGGCCGTGCCTGAGGGGGTGAATCCGGCACATGCCGCGTTCACCACGGTGGGAGCCATCGCGCTGCAGGGGTTCCGGCAGTCCGACGCCCGTCTCGGCGAGACGGCATGTGTCATCGGGCTGGGCCTCATCGGCCAGCTTCTGGTTCAGATCCTTCACGGTGCCGGGGTGCACGTAGTGGGCATCGATATGTCCGAAGACCGCTGCCGGTTGGCCACGGACAACGGGGCGGCCGCCGCCGTGACCGGCGGCTCCGAGGCACTGGAAGGGCTACTCGCACCGCTGATGGCGTTGACCGAAGGCGCAGGCGCCGACCATGTGTTCCTCGCCGCTTCCACCGATTCGCGTGACCCACTGTTTCTGGCGGCTGAAATCGCCCGCGATCGGGCTCGCATCGTCGACATCGGCAAGTGCAATCTCGATCTGCCCTGGGGCGAGTACTACGAGAAGGAGCTCGACGTCAGGTTCTCGCGCTCCTACGGGCCCGGCCGGTATGACCCGGTATATGAGGAGCAGGGGATCGATTACCCGATCGGTTACGTGCGCTGGACGGAACGGCGGAACATGAAGGCCTTCCTCGGTTTGTTGGCGACGGGCCGCATCGACTTGGCGAGCCTGATCTCGGGCACCTATGCCTTCGACGATGCCGTCGATGTCTACGAACGCCTTCATCGGGGTGAGATCGAGAGCCTTGGTGTTTTGTTCCGCTATCGGGAGGAGGCTGCGGTCGATGTGGTCTCCGTCGCCGCCGCGCCCGCGGAGACCGTGCCGAGCCGGTTCGTGCCGGGATCGGTCCTCCGTCTCGGGTTCATCGGAATGGGCAACTACGCCACGACGATGCTGGCGCCCCATCTGAAGAGCAGGCCCGATGTCGAGCTGATTGAGGTAGCCACAGCCACGGCCTTGTCCGGTGCCACCGCGCAGAAGAGATTCGGCTTTGGGGCGGCGACGACCGACTATCGACACGTTCTGGAGAATGACGGTATTGATGCCGTTGTGATAGCCACCCGGCACGATTCACACGCCCGTATCGCCGCCGAGGCGCTCAGGGCCGGCAAGGTCACGTTTGTGGAGAAGCCTCTGGCGGTCACTCCACAGGATCTCGAATTGGTGCTTGCCGCGGCGGGGGAGTCGGGCAACGATCGCCTGATGGTGGGATTCAACCGTCGCTTTGCCCCTCTGCTGCAAGAGATGAAACGGGCCTGGGGCCCGCGGCACGGCCCGGTGGTGCTGCATTACGTGATCGCCGCCGGCAAGCTTGATAGCAGCAGCTGGTACCGGCAGGCGGATCTTCACGGAACGCGGTTCATCGGCGAAGGTGGCCACTTTGTCGACACCGTTTCGTGGTGGCTGGACGCCGATCCGGTGGAGGTGTTTGCCATGAGCGCCTCCGTCGATCCCGACAATCTGGAGTGCACGCTCCGGTATCCGGATGGATCCATGGCGTCGATCTTCTATCTCACCGCGGGAGCAGCCCGCAAGCACCCCAAGGAGGTGCTGTCGGTTTACGGCGAGGGCAAGGCGGGCAGACTGAAGAACTACGCCCGATTCGAGCTGTGGTCGGGCCGCAGACACCGGGTGCGCCGCAGCCTCAAGGGGGTCGACAAGGGTCAAAGGGGTGAGCTCGAAGCTTTCATCGCCGCAGCTTTGGGGGGCACGGCAATGCCAATTTCGCTGGCGTCGCTTGTGGCCACGACGGAGACGACGTTTGCCGCGCATCGGAGTGCAGCGAGCAAGCGGGCCGAATTGCTGAGGTCCTACCCGTCCACATTGGGGACGCCCGAATCGTGAGGCTCGGTTGGTATTTCAGGCGGCTGAAGAGGATGTCCCCCGGCGAGGTCGTCCACCGGCTGCGCGACGAGATGATGAAACGGACCCTGCGCTTCCCCCGAGCCGTCATAGATATCGGCTCGATCCCGGGAGGGAGCGGTCCGACGCCGCTTTGCCCCGGTCTCGGTGAGATCGACGTAGGCGCCGCGGCCGGACTCATCGCAACGGCAGAACGGATTCTTGACGGGGAGTGGCGGACGCTGGGTGTGGTGAGAAGCGACATGGCCGAGCCGGACTGGTTCCTCGACCCGGAGACCGGCATCAGGGCCCCAAGCCGGGAGTACACCTTCCGCATCAACCCCCGGCGCCCTCAGATGGGGAACGTCAAGAACGTGTGGGAGCTGTCGAGGCACCACCATTTGACGCTCCTGGCGGCCGCATACCATCTGACGGGCCGGGAAGAGTTCGCAGATATGGTGTCACGGCAGCTTCGGTCCTGGTGGCGTGAGAACGAGTTTCTTCAAGGTGTCCATTGGAGAAGCGGGATTGAGTTGGCGATCCGGCTCATCTCGTGGGTGTGGATCCGGCGCCTGCTCGAGGGCTGGGCGGATGCGCCGGGCCTCTTCGAGAAGAATGCCCTTTTCATCGAACAACTCCATCGACATTCCCGCTATCTGGCCCGTCTGCCCAGTCACGGGTCATCGGCAAACAACCACCTCATTGCCGAGGCCGCCGGCCTGTATGCGGCCTGCTGCGCCTTTCCTTACTTCCCGGAGACCAAAACCTGGCGGGAGGCGGCGGCGCAGAGCCTCCGTGCCGAGGCGCGGAGACAGACGTTCGCCTCGGGACTGAATCGTGAGCTGGCCACCTGCTACCACGGTTTTGTCCTCGAGTTGTTCCTCTGTGCCGCGCTCGAGGGAGAGGCCGCCGGCTTGCCTCTGGGTTCCGAGCTCTGGGAGACGCTGGTGCGGATGACCGATGCGCTCGCTGCCGTCGTCGACGTAGAGCTGGAGGCTCCGCGTCAGGGTGACGCCGACGAGGGCACCGCGCTGCAGCTCGATGCCGATGTCTCGAAGCGGTGGCGTTCGCTGCTCTCAACCGGCGAGTTCTTGTTCGGGCGCTGCGACTGGTGGCCTGAGCCCGGGAACCCCGATGTAAGAACCACGCTGTGGACGTCCTTGATCGGTCACACGGTGGAGTGTGCCCGGCCGAAGCGGCGGCGGAGCGACTTTCCCGATGCAGGCATGGTGATCCTGCGTGATGTTGAGCCGCGTCGCGACGAGATCTGGTGCCGCTGCGACGGCGGTCCTCACGGATACCTGTCGATAGCGAGCCACGCCCACGCCGATGCTCTCTCCGTCGAGGTTCGTTGTGGGGGTTGCACGGTGCTCAGTGATCCCGGGACCTACTGTTACCACACCGAGCCGGAGTGGCGGGAGTACTTCCGCTCCACGCTCGGACACAACACGCTTGAGCTGGCGGGCCGGAGTCAGTCGGTGTCGGGAGGACCCTTCAACTGGCTCCGGCATGCCGATGGGCAGGTGGTGGCTGTCGCCGGTCTCGACGAAGGGGTGACCGCCGAATGGACCGGCAAGCACGATGGCTATGCTCGGCTCGATCCTCCGGCGGTGCATCGTCGCAGAGTCGAGCTCGATCGGGAACGCAGGAGTCTCGTCATCGAGGACGAGGTGACGTGTGAAGGCAGTCACTCCTGCCGGCTGGCGTTTCATCTGGGCCCGGGGGTCGATTGCCGGCTGGCCGGGACGGTTGCCACGCTCAGCTGGGCACAGGGGGCGGAGAAGAGGGGGGCAGTGATGAAGCTTCCGGCAGTGTTGACTTGGGAACGGGCCCGCGGCCGGGTCGATCCACCCGGCGGTTGGTACTCGCCGGCGCTGGGTGTCAAGGTGCCTGCGGTGAGCCTCTTTGGGTCGGGCCGCATGCCCGGAGACGGGGCCCTGGTGACACGTTTGGAGTTCGGGGACTCGGAATCCGATGAGCTGAGATTTCACTCGGGACCGGGTCCCGATCGACCGATCGAGGAATGAGATGAGAATCGCCGTTTTTGGTCTCGGGTATGTGGGCGCCGTCTCGGCTGCGTGCCTGGCACGCGAGGGGCACATGATCATCGGCGTCGACCCCAACAAGACCAAGGTCGATCTGATCAACGACGGCGCCGCGCCGGTGATCGAGGAGGGGCTCGACGAACTCATGAAGGAGGGTGTCGAGCAGGGCCGGATCACCGCCACCACCGATCACCGCGAGGCCGTTTTCGACAGCGAGATGGCCATCGTCGCCGTGGGCACCCCGAGCCGGTCTAACGGAAGTATCGACCTCAGCCATGTGCGCGATGTCATGGAGGAAATCGGCTCGACACTTGCCGAGCGCGAAGGGTTCTACGTGATTGTCCTGCGCAGCACCGTGCTTCCCGGCACGCTTGCGGGTGTGGTGATTCCCACGCTCGAGGAGGCGTCCGGTAAAGCGGCCGGTACCGACTTTGGGGTTTGTTTCAACCCGGAGTTCCTGCGCGAAGGCTCTGCCGTGGCGGATTTCGACAATCCACCGAAGACGGTCGTTGGGGCCACCGACGCGGCCAGCCGCGACGCCGTTGTCTCCTTGTTCGGGCACCTTCGGGCACCGGTGATCGTGACCGATCTGCCGATCGCCGAGTTCCTCAAGTACGTCGACAACGCTTGGCACGCACTCAAGGTGGGTTTCGCCAACGAGATCGGCAGGATCGGAAAGGCGCTAGGCCTGGATGCCCGGCAGGTCATGGAGTACTTCCTGATCGACACCAAGCTCAATATCTCCGGCAGCTACCTCATGCCCGGGCCGGCGTTTGGTGGCTCGTGCCTGCCCAAGGATCTGAGGGCACTCACCTATCAGGCCAAGTCGCTGGATCTCCAGCTGCCCATCATCGAGTCGATCCTGCCCAGCAACGAGCTTCACATCGACCGGTCCTTCGAGATGATCGTCGGGTGCGGGGGGCGCCGTGTCGGGATCCTCGGATTGAGCTTCAAGGGCGGCACCGACGATGTGCGGGAGAGCCCGATGATCGCCATCGTCGAGCGGCTGATCGGCAAGGGCTACGACGTTCGGATCTTCGACCCCACCGTGAGTATCGCCGCCTTGGTGGGGGCAAACCGAGAGTTCCTGCTCCAGCAGATCCCTCACATCTCCGGCTTGCTGGTGAACGAGATCGATGTACTCGTCGAGCATGCGGACACCTTGGTGGTGGGCACCGACCATGAGTCCTTTGGCGACATCTTCGACAAGAGGAAGCCCGGGCAGGTGATCATCGACCTGGTGAGAGCTTTTAGCGACGGCACCGGGCTCGAGGATTACCATGGCATTTGCTGGTAAGAGACGCCGTGTTCTGATAATTGTGCAGAACCTGCCGGTTCCGTTCGATCGCAGGGTGTGGCTGGAGGCGACGACTCTGGCCGGGGCGGGCTACGAGGTCAGCGTTATCTGCCCCAAGATGAAGGGCTTCAACAAGGCCCGTGAGACGCTCGAAGGCATCGAGATCTACCGGTACCACCAGCCGCTCGATCCGAAAGGCCGGCTGGGTTTTGTGGCCGAGAATCTGCTTGCTCTCATATCGACCTTCTTCTTGACGTTGCGTGTGGCGGGCTCGGGCCGCGGTTTTGATGTGATCCACGCCTGCAATCCTCCTGAGACCTACTGGACGGTGGGCCTCTTCTGGAAGCTGTTCGGCAAGCGGTTCCTCTTCGACCACCACGATCTGTCGCCGGAGCTGTATCAGGTGAAGTTCGGAGGGGGTTCCGGGGGACTGCTTCGATCGATACTCCTGCTGCTCGAGAAGGCGACGTTCCAGGTGGCCGATGTCGGCATTGCCACCAACGAGAGCCACAAGCGCATCGCCGTCGAGCGTGGTGGCATGTCGGAAGACAGAGTGTTTGTGGTCCGTTCCGGGCCTGATGTGGGTCGCTTCACCGTCTACCCGGCCGATGTCACACATAGACGCGGCAAGGATCACCTGATCGCCTTCCTGGGGGAGATGGGCAGCCAGGACGGGGTGGAATTGCTGGTTCGGGCTCTTCGTCTGCTGCGCGACGAGTTTGGACGCGATGACTTCCACTGCGTGTTCATCGGCGGCGGTACTCACCGCAGCGAGATCATGGCGGAGGCGGAGGGCATCGGGGTTGCCGATCTCTGCACATTCACCGGGGTCGTCAGCGACGAAGATCTGTGCCGTATCTTGTCTTCAGCGGATGTGGGGGTCGACCCGGTGCCAAAAAACGATTGGTCGGACCGCAGCACCATGAACAAGATCATGGAGTACATGTACTTCGGCCTGCCCATCGTGGTCTTTGACCTGGCCGAGGCGAGGGTCTCGGCGCAGGATGCCGCCTGCTACGCCGACACCGGCTCCGAGTTTGGCTTGGCGGCCAAGCTCGACGAGCTGCTCTCCGATCCGGGGCGGCGCAAAAAGATGTCTAGGTACGGCCGTAGGCGGCTGCGCGAGCAATTGGCCTGGGAGCACTCCGTGCTGAGTCTGCTGGACGCCTACGACTGCATTTTTGGGAGCTGATCCAACGCCGGCGTCATATGGGGGGAAGGATGTAGGAGTGACCAAAAAAGGTCTTTGGTGGCTCTTCATACAGCGGTTTCAGGGCCTTGCGGTAGTGGATGTTGCGCCACACGCCTTGGGCCAACACGCTGGCCGGCCAGGCAAACGCTGCAGTCACGCCGGCGGTGGCCGCCGTCGCCACCAGGGCGGCACTCGCCAGCGTCTCGACGAATACCAGCTTTTTCTCCAGGCGGCCGCCCAGCATCTCACGCTGCGCCGGAAGGGCGATACTGATGACCGCGTTGGCAATGATCATCAGCGTTGCCAGGAATGCGATCTCGTAGGCCTCCGGGATGACGTAGTTGAAGGGATTCCAGACCCAGGCTCCTCCGGCTATGGCCAGGTAGGCGGCCGACGCGGCCAGGATCACTGTGGCGAAGACCCGTTGCATGCGTAGGGCGGAAGGCGCGTCGCGGCGGTGGGCCGCCTCCATCGATCGGGGTCCGAGTACTGCGTTTAATCCGACGCCTAGAACAAAGAGGGGTTGGGCGGCCAGTCGGGCTGCATAGGCGTATCCGAGGTCGTCCGGGCTGGCCAGGTGACTGACCAGGGCCGCAGCGACAAAACCTGCCGCTGCGGGCACGAGACCGGTGACCAGCAGCCACCGTCCCGAGACGACCAGGTCTGTCATGCGCAGGTGTTTGGGCGATGGTTCCCGCCACGGCGCCGCCAACAGCAGTCCGATGATGATTGATAACCCGGTTGCCAGGGACAGGGCTGCGAAAGGAATCAGCGTGTCGGAGATTCCTGAAGCAAGCAAGGCGAAAGTCGCGGTCACGGCTGCGATCAATTGTGTTCCCGAGACCAAGGCGGCGCGCCACGAGCGGCCGGCAATATGAAGCATGCGCCGCAGGTGGGCTTGGGCCGGGACCAGCACCGTGGCTAATGCGGCGGTCCATGCAAGCGAGAGAAGCTCGGCTCCCGATGCCTGATTGTGCACGACAACAAGAGCCAGCAGCATGGCAACGCCGGTCACCAGTGACGGGCCAGAAGCGAGCCAGATGGAATGACGCAGGACAGGGAGCCGCAGGTTCCTCTCTTGCTCGATGGCATGGACCTCGGCCGGGAGGTAGATGAGGTGCATTGGCACCGCCACTCCCATGAGGTGAGCGCTGAAGAAGACTGCATAGACGCCGAGCAGCGCGGGCTCGTAGAGGGTCGCCGCGACCAACCCGACGGTGAACGTGGCCAGCGAGTTGAGCCCGGCGTCGATTACGCCGGCGGGCAATGTCTTGCGCAAGCTCATGGCCGAGTGTTCCGGGAGGCCGCGCCGGCCGAAGGCATGGTGACGCCGGGACCCATTCTTGGAGATTGTGGGCGAACTCGCATCTTTCTCCTTGCCGGTTCACCGCTCTGCATGCCTGAGGTAACCAAGATTCGGACGAGAGCCGCCGCCGCCTGAGGCATTCGGCCAGCTGTTGCGGGAGAGCCGAGCGTGGAGATTAGCCCCAAGTGACCGGTGGTCGGCAATGACTCGACCGGGTACGCGCCCCGATGCTGCAAGGTGGTGATCCAACAGCCGCCAGATCGTCTCGGCGCGGACCCGGATCCCGCCACGGAAGGAATCAAGGGATCGACCGGAGACCGGAATCCGTGCTGATAAGCATGCCGGGCGACGGAGGTGGTTCGGGGTTCGGTTTGGCGGGTCGAGACCCTCGGCGTCATCGCCGTGGGTGATCGCTGGATCTGGGGCGCCGCCGGTAACGTGGTGGGATTGCCGCCGCGCCGGAAGGAGCAGTGGGGTGATTATTGATGGGCGAACGGTCCCCGGTGGGACGACGATTGAGACCGACGTCTGTGTGGTGGGCGCCGGTCCCGCCGGCCTGACAATAGCGCTTCGTCTTGCCGGCGAGCGGCGTCTCAAGGTCTGTCTGCTGGAAAGCGGAGACCTGGCTTTCGACGGCGGCGTTCAGGTGCTGGCGCAGGCAGAGACCCGGGGTTTGCCCTACTTCCCGATTGAGGAGACAAGGATTCGTTGTTTTGGTGGCACCACACTCTCCTGGGGAGGTGTCTGCGCACCATTTGATGAGATCGATTTCGTGGCCCGCTCCTGGGTGCCCGACAGCGGCTGGCCGTTCTCTCGCCGGGTGCTGGACAATTATCTGCCGGAGGCCTTCCGTCTCTGTGAGATCGAGACCCGGCACACCGACGATGGGCATCATTCCTCGGACGGCGATGGTCACGAGCTGCCGGGCGAGGAAGATTCCGGGAGCGGCTTTGGCCTCCGGGTGGCGAAGGTCTTTTTCAGCCCGCCGACTCGGTTTGGAAGGCGCTATCGAGACGAGATCCGTGGTGCAGAGAATGTCACCGCCTACCTCAACACCACGGCCACCGAGTTGGAGCTGGGCTCGGACGGAGCCGTCTCGAATCTGCGGGTTGGGTGCCTCACGGGGTCCCGATTCAGCATCAAGGCAAGGCATTACGTTCTGGCCGGTGGCGGCATCGAGAATCCTCGTCTGCTGCTGGCGTCGAACCGCGTGCAGGCGGCGGGTATCGGCAACTCGCACGACCTCGTCGGGCGCTTCTTCATGGAGCACCCTCGGGCGGTGAACAGGTTCCGCCTCCCTTCATGCAGTCGCCCGCTGTCTCGGCTCGTCAGCGGTGCGTCCGGGACTCTGGCGTTCTCCCGTCTGACGCTGGTCCCCCGGGTGCAGAGGGACGAGGAGTTGCTGCAATACCACGCCAATCTCAAGTTCGGCTTCGCCGGGCAACAGTCGGAGCAGTGGCGGGCGGTGCGGAGGCTGGCGATTGTCACTCGACGGCCCTGGCGCGACAGTCCATTTTTCCAGGATGCCGGAGGCGGCAGGGCAAAAGTGCGCTGGATGGACATACGCACTGCGTTGGCGCGACCTGATCGGTCCTTCTTGGGAGCTCTTGGAGCAGCAACAAGGTGGGGATGGCTGCGACGGTTTGTTGAGATCATCAGTTCGGTCGAGCAGCGGCCCGAGGCGGCAAACCGTGTGGAGCTGATTCGTCAACAGGACGCACTGGGGGTGCCGCGAGTGCGGCTGCATTGGAGTCTCAGCGAGGCGGAGGAGCGAACCTACAGACGGGGGATCGAGTTGGTGCTCGGAGCGTTGGACAGGCTGGCTCCCGGCATTGGGGCCTCACCGCTGGAGGATCATGACCAATGGCCCGCGGGTGTCATCGGCACCTGGCACCACATGGGGACCACTCGGATGCATGATGATCCAAGACGTGGTGTGGTCGATTCGAACTGCCGAGTTCACGGGGTTGAGAATCTGTTCATTGCGGGAAGTTCCGTGTTCCCAACCGGTGGCTCAGTATCGCCGACTCCGACCACCATTGCCCTTTCGCTGCGGCTGGCGGATCACCTCAGATTGACGATGACCTGACCCGTTGCGGTCGCGGCGCACATGAGACACACCGGCGCCGCTGGGAAGCGTCCCGACTCGCAGACCACTAGGGAGTGCCAGCGACGCCCCGCGTTCAGGATCCGCCGGCGGAGATGCGGCGGCCTAGCGGTAGCCGACTCAAGATGGTCGTCCTGGGTCCGTCGCCGTTGGTGGCTTAGGCGGCGATACTGCCGGATCGTAGCCGAGCCTCCGGCGACTACTAGTCTCAGATCGCGGTCGCCGCGGGCGTCCTGGCCGGTTCTTCGTTTCTTGGCCCCAGGCCGAGCACGAGCCGCCTCGGAAGGCTCAAGGTGGTATTGCTGATCGGCGATGACAGACAGGCGTGACATACCTACTCACAAACAGCCAGCGCCGGGTCGCTTTGCGCGAACCTCGTGTAGAACCCAATCGCCCGGATCACCGAACACGATGCACGTGAGGGTTGCCCTCTGCGTTTGGGAGCGGTCCGGTTGCGCCGGCAGGATCGCCGACTGGGGAGGTGACTGACATAGCGCGGAGCCGCGGTCACCACAGGTCAATCCCCGGCGGATCACCTGTCCTGCCCAACTTTTTGGTCATCGGCGCCATGCGTTCGGGCACTACGGCGCTGTACAGCTTCCTCGACCAGCACCCCGATGTCTTCATGAGTCCCATCAAGGAGCCCAACTATTTCGCCTTTGGCGCCGACGAGAATCCGGGTCCCATTGAAGGCTCGCTTAGCGTTACCGACCGTGGCAAGTACCTGGATCTCTTCGCTGGCGCGCGAAACGAGAAGTGCGTCGGCGAAGCGTCCCACTCGTACCTCTATTACCCGGCCGCAATCGAGCGGATCGAGGCTGAGCTGGGCAGCGCGAGATTGATCTGCATTCTGCGTGACCCGGCTTCCCGTGCCTTTTCGCACTACATCTACCACGTGCGCAACGGCCAGGAGAACGCTCCGGACTTCCCGGCCGCTCTCGACCTGGAGAAGGACCGGCTGGCCAGGCGAATACACCGTGGCCACTACGTTTCCCGGGGCTTCTACGCCAAGCAGCTGCGCAGGGTCCTCGAGGTGTTCCCCCGAGAGGCTCTTCGGGTGTACCTGTTCGAGGATCTGGGCGAGCGGCCCGCCTGGCTCATGCAGGACATCTTTCGTTTCCTCGAAGTGGACGACTCGTTTGAGCCTGACACGTCGATCAGGCGGAATCCCTCAGGTCTGCCCCGCAGCGGAGCACTGCATCGCATTCTTGTGGGGCGCAGCATGCTGAAGAGACGGCTGCAGCCCATTCTGCCGAAGAGCCTCTATCGGTTGGCCACCCGGATCAGGGACCGGAATCTCGTTCGGCCCGACCTGGACCCAGAGATCCGGCGGAGCTTGGTGAACACCTTCAGGGACGACATTCACGATCTCGAAGGACTGATCGATCGAGACCTGTCGGCGTGGCTTGCCTAGCGGTCCGGCCGACGATCGACGGGCGGCGGGAGCGCAAGATATGAGGATTCTGCAGGTTCACAACAGCTATCGGGAAGCCGGTGGCGAAGACGTGGTGGTCCAGGCGGAAGCCGATTTGCTGGAGACGGCGGGCCACAGCGTCCACCGATTCCAGGTCGCGAATCCCAACGGTGCAGTCAAGTCGGCCGCGAACCTGCTGTTTTCCCCGTGGAACCTTGTTGCGGCACGCCGCCTGGCGCGCCTGGCAGACCAGGTGCAGCCCGATGTTGCCCACATCCACAACACCTGGTACTCGCTTTCGCCGTCGGTGCTCGCGGCGCTGGGGCGCCGGGGCATTCCGATGGTGATGACGTTGCACAACTACCGGATCATGTGCATCAACGGCCAACTCTTGCGCCGCGGGGAGATTTGCACACTCTGTGTCGGATCACCCCCACTCCGAGGCATTAGGTATCGCTGTTACCGGGATTCTTGGGCCGCTTCGGCTATGGCGGTGATCGGAACTGCAACCGCGCGGCGGGCCTGGATGCGGCACGTTGATCTCTTCCTGGTGATGAGTGAGTTCGCCAAGGGTCGGTTTGTGGCTGGCGGGCTTCCCGAGGAGCGGCTGCGGGTCAAGCCCCACTTTGTGTCGGACCCCGGCGCAAGGCCGGCGCCTCCGTCTGCGTCCCGAACCTTCCTTTATGTCGGCCGCCTTGCCGGCGAGAAGGGACTGCACACTCTTCTCGATGCCTGGAAGTTGGCGGGTCTCGACGGCTTCGAGCTGCTCATTGTGGGCACGGGCCCGCTGCAGGAGGAGTTGGAGCGCCGAGAAGTGCCCGGAGTCAGGCTGCCGGGCTGGATGCCGCCCGACCAGGTGAGACGGTTGATGCTTTCTGCCCGTGCTCTGGTGTTCCCGTCGGTATGGTACGAGACCTTTGGTCTGGCCATCGCTGAGGCCATGGCGGCCGGAACACCCGTTCTGGCCTCTGATCTTGGGGGCACGCCGGAGCTGCTCGGGCCGTTGCGCGACAAATGGCTGGTCCCGCTCGGCGATTCGTTTGCTTGGGCGAAGGGCCTGAAGATGATTGCCGATGAGAAGGTGGGGATCGATGCCGCGGGCCGACGGGCGCGGGAGCGTTACGAGTCGGCCTTCGCGCCGCAGCACGGCCTCCGTTTTCTCGAGGATGCCTACACGACGCTCATCGAGCGGCACTGATCCGTTCGTATCTACTGGACCCGACTACCGGATCAGCGCGGTTGGGGCGAAGAGCCAACGCACCCGGCGGGCACACTGGCATGCGAGGAGGGCGGCCAGCATCAGGCCGGCGGTCTCGTAGCCGACGGGTCCACCAAAACCGTCTGAGATCACCCCCTGGCCGATCAGGAGGGCGAGAAGAGCAAGTCCGTTGGCCGGTGCGCCGGTTCTTCGAGTGTATGGATTCTTCACCCCTTGCCAAAGGCGGCCAATGATCACGACCAGGAGGAAGGCAAAAGCCACCACGCCGACCGCACCCATCGACACGGCGATCTCCAGCAGCACGTTGTGTGCGTGGCCGGCCCAGTTGAAATAGGTGCGAAACTTGGCGCCGGCGAGAAGGTAGCCGTGACCGAAGACGGGCTTCTCGGAGAACAGCTGGCCGCCAATGGTGAATAACTCAGTGCGCTGGGATAGCGAGGAGACCTCTTCCCAGGTCTGTTCGCGGAGAACCCACGATTCGAGCAGTTCTGAGCCCACGGTCAAGAAAAACAGGAGACCGGTCACAACAATGGCGAGGGCGGTGGCCACAGCAAGCCGGCGGCGCTGTCCGCTCGGGCTGAACATCAGCAGGACCAGCACGGCGACGATGGTTGCCACGAGAGAGCCGCGGGACCTAGTCATCAGGAGGAGTCCGGTGAAAGCGGCGCCGGACACGGCGGCTGCCAGCTTCCACGGCTTTCGGAAGAACATACGATCTGGCGATGCCAGATAAATCGAGACGAGCATGAAGATCGCCAGCCCCAGCATCCCGGCGGTGACGATGGGATGGATCTGGAACCATCGGTAGCGGCTGACGCCGTCATCGTCGACCCACGGCGCCCAGCCGGGCACCGCCGCCGTTACCAAGGAGGAGAAGATGGCGACGGCAATAGTGCCGCGCCTAATCCACATCCAAAACACCGGGAAGAACTCTCGATCGCGGCGCGCTTCCCAAAATACGGCCAGGGTCATCCCGGCCAGCTCGGCGTACTGCAGGGCGCGCATAGTCGACCGCACCGAGACGGCACTGGCTCCCGAAACGAGCACAACGGCCACCGTCAACAGAATGGCGCCCATCGGCAGGTTCAACGAGCTCAGGCGGTGGGTGCGCCCAGCTATGCCCCGAGCGATGTGCCACCCAACCCAGATGGCGACAATGGCATACAAGGCGAGCTCAATGAGGATCTGGAGATCGGGCACCCCGCTGAAGGCGGCAGCCGGATCTCTTTCGCGGAATTTGATCTCCGGCGTAAAGGCCAAGACCAAGAACAAGAAGGCCACGGTCCGCGGCGTGAGCGGTCGTTTCCAGAACGGCTCCTTCTGAAGGACCTGGACCGGGCTCGTTGACGCCACCGTGCCAACCGTCGGCGTTTCGGCCTCCATCATCGGCAGGTTCTGTCTGCAGGAGGCGGGATGGCGGAGCCGGCCCGGCCTTCCTGCGGCACCGGGGTCATTGTTCCTCGTTCTCTTCGGCCGCCTCGGGAGGACTCACTGGAGGCCGTTCGGCGGCATAAGAGCGGGCCAGCAGTGCCGCCGAGCCCTTCAGGTCTCTTCGGAGCGGGGCTCGATTGAACATGTAGCCCAGCACCGGCGTGCCGGTGAGCTGGATGCGATCCATGACCTCCTCAATGGCCGACACCCGAGTCCCATAGGGGATCAGCAGTGCCACGCTGGACAGATGACTCACGAGCGTGCTCGAGTACGCCACCTCGAGCAGCGGAGGCATGTCCACCAGCACCAGGTCGTAGGAGGCCTCGAGAGATCGCAGGATCATTGGGATCTCGTCGGAGGAGAAGAAGCTGGGTGTCTGTCCGGGCAGGCTGTCGCGCCCCAGCAGGTGCAGCACACCCTTTTCGTCGGGCGTCCTGAACACCTCCATGGCGGCGATGGTCTTTTCCTCTTTGTCGTCCTTGCCCCGTCTGGAGATCGTGACCGGCGCCGGAATGGCGGTGCCACCCGACAGCAGCAATCTGCTGAGAGCCTGATCGCCGTAATCGGCATCGAGAGCGAGCACGCGTTGCCCTTCCTCCGCGGCTGCCAGCGCCGTGTTGGCGAT